>Ga0207857_1000122_pt1 | contig 23262 bp, 22 predicted proteins | sample LuqExpMetageno22_FD_187780 | JGI IMG/M metagenome (GOLD analysis project Ga0207857, IMG submission 187780) | Tropical forest soil microbial communities from Luquillo Experimental Forest, Puerto Rico - Sample 22 (SPAdes) | ecosystem: Environmental > Terrestrial > Soil > Tropical forest ... | reverse complement strand
CCGATCCCGGGATCTGTGGACGACTCTCGTGCCGGCGCGCTCCGCCACCCGCATTCAGACGTTGAAGCGGAACTCCACCACGTCGCCGTCGACCATGACGTACTCCTTGCCCTCGATGCGGGCCTTGCCCGCGGAGCGGACCGCGGCGATCGAGCCGGCGTCGATCAGGTCGGCGTACGAGATGACCTCGGCCTTGATGAAGCCCCTCTGGAAGTCCGTGTGGATCACGCCCGCCGCCTGGGGGGCGGTCCAGCCCTGGTGGATGGTCCAGGCGCGGGACTCCTTGGGGCCGGCGGTCAGATAGGTCTGCAGGCCGAGGGTGTGGAAGCCGACGCGGGCCAGCTGGTCCAGGCCGGACTCCTCCTGGCCGGTCTCGGCGAGCATCTCGCGGGCCTCGTCGGGCGCCAGCTCGACGAGCTCGGACTCGAACTTGGCGTCGAGGAAGATCGCGTCAGCGGGGGCGACGGCCGCGCGCAGCGAGGCCTGCATCGCGGAGTCCGCAAGGCCGGCGTCGTCCGTGTTGAACACGTAGATGAACGGCTTCGTCGTGAGCAGGAAGAAGGGCGCGAGCGCCTCGACGTCCACCCCGGAGCCGTGCAGCACGCGGCCCTGCGAGAGCATCTCCTGCGCCGAGAGTGCCGCGGCGAGCTGGGCGGCATCCGCCTTCTTGGCGCGGACCTCCTTCTCCAGCCGCGGGACGACCTTCTCCAGCGTCTGCAGGTCCGCGAGCGCCAGCTCGGTGTGGATCGTCTCGATGTCCTCCAGCGGCTCGACCCGGCCCGTGACATGCACCACGTCGGGGTCGGCGAACGCCCTGGTCACCACGCAGATCGCGTCGGCCTCGCGGATGTTGGCGAGGAACTTGTTGCCCAAGCCCTCGCCCTCGGAGGCGCCCTTGACGATGCCGGCGATGTCGACGAACGAGACCGTGGCGGGCACGATCCGCTCGGAGTCGAACAGCTCGGCCAGGACGTCCAGGCGGCCGTCCGGCAGCGGGACCACGCCGACGTTGGGCTCGATCGTCGCGAACGGGTAGTTCGCCGCCAGCACCTGAGCCCGGGTCAGCGCGTTGAAGAGGGTCGACTTGCCGACGTTGGGGAGCCCGACGATGCCGATGGTGAGAGCCACGTCGGACGAGTTTACGGGCGTATGGCCGAGGGTCCGTCGGCTAGCGTCTGCCGGGTGACCGCGTTCCTCGACCACGTGCTGAACGCCGCCCCCTGGGTGGTGCTCGCCATCGTCGGCCTCGTCGTCTTCGTGGAGGACGCGCTCTTCGTCGGCTTCATCGTGCCCGGGGAGACCGCCGCGATCCTGGGCGGGGTCGCCGCGTCGATGGGGCACGTGCCGCTCTGGGCCGTCATGGCGGTGGTGATCGTGGCCGCGATCGCCGGTGACAGCGTCGGGTATGAGGTGGGGAAGGCCATCGGGCCGCGCATCCTCGCGTCCAAGCGCCTGGACAGCCGCCGGGAGCGCCTCGACCAGGCGCAGGAGTTCCTCGCCCGCCGCGGCGGGTGGGCCGTGCTGCTGGGCCGGTGGGTGGCGTTCTTCCGCGCCGTCATGCCCGCGCTCGCCGGGACCTCGAAGATGCACTACCGCCGGTTCCTGGCGTTCAACGCCATCGGCGGGGCGCTGTGGGGCGCGGTCGTCGTCACGCTCGGGTACCTCGCCGGCGCGTCGTACCAGAAGGTCGAGAAGGCCGTGGGGCGGGACGGGGCGATCGCGGTGGCCGCCATCGCCGTGCTCGCGTTCGTGGTCTGGCAGGTCCGCAAGCACGTCAAGGAGCGCAGACCCTCAGGTCATCGCGAGGAGGCGCCGGAACAGGTCGGGCCCGGTGCGATCGAGGAGCCGCCCGCCGAGCCACGCCCCGAGGGCGAGCACCCCGGCGCCGAGCAGGGGCCCGACGACGAGGGCGGCCCAGCCCGCAGCGGGGTGACCGCCAACGGCGACGACCGCGAGGACCGTCACCGGCGATGACAGGGCCGCGACGAGCGCCCACCCGCCGATCTGGGTGAGGAGCGCCGGCAGGGTTGCGCCCTGGCGCATGGAGAACGGGCTGTCGCCCGGCTGCCGCACCGGGTAGACGACGAGCGACGAGGCCACCGAGGCGACACCGAGCGAGACGCCGGCCATGCCGACACCGCTGCCGACCAAGGCGGGGACGACCTCGGGCCGGTGCGCCAGCATCGCGCTGACGACCGAGAGCACGACGACCACGACGACGCCGATCGTGGCGGCCGACAGGGCGCGGCCCCAGCGGTCTGCGGCCCCCGGCAGCGGGGACGCCGCGTGCATCCAGAAGGCGGTGCCGTCGTAGGCGACGTCGGCCGAGATCGACCAGCCCATGAGGAAGCCCGACAGCGGCGCCGCCACCAGGACCATTCGCCCGCCGGGGTCGACGAGCCCGAAGACGATGGGCAGGACGGGGACGAGGACGACGGCCATCGCGTAGCGCGGGTCGCGCGCCCAGTAGGTGAGGCACCGGGCGTACACGGCGCCGAACGGGGTCGCGGGAACGCGGGCGAAGAGGCCGAGGCCTCGGTCGCGGCGCTTCGTCGTCTCGCGGATGGGCTCGACGAGCGCGCGGCCGAGCCCGCGTTCCCAGGCGAGCCCCGCCAGGGCGATCGTCGCGAGCGCCACCACGAGCCGGCCCGCGGCCTGTCCCCAGCGGCCGGCTGCGACGTCGGGCGCCAGGGCCCACGGCGCCCCGAGCGGGGTCCACGCCACGACGTGCACCACGGGCATGACGTCGGCGTTCTTGAGCGAGTAGCCCGCGGGGACGAGGCGGGTGAGGATCGGCCCGGCGAGCACGAGCGGCAGGATCACCAGGGCGACGCCCGCCTCGCGCACCCTGCGCTTCACCACCACGCGCGCGAGCGCCGCGGTGAGCGCGCGCGCGCCGAGCAGGCACGTGAGCACGGCGAGCAGGGCGCCGACGATCGCGGCCGGGAGGGCGCGCGGCTCGTGCCACCACAGCACGGACGAGCCCAGCGCGCCGAGAAGGGTGAGGACGCCCGGGATGCCGAGCAGGCCCGCGATCGTCAGGCCGACGAGCAGCTTCGGGCGGGCGATCGGGAAGGGCGCGAAGCGCGAGGGGTCCATCGTCGCGTCGAGGCCGAACGCGACCAGCGGCACCACCCACCAGGCGAGCACCAGCCCCGCGCCGGCGAGGATGCCGGTCATCTCCCGGAGCTCGAAGGCCTGGGTCGAGACGTAGCCGAGCGCGGCCATCGCGCCGACGAGCACGCCGATCCCGTACAGCGCGCCGACGACGAACCCGACGACCACCCACGCGCTGCGCTTGAGCCCGTTGGCGGTGAGGACCAGCTTCAGGCGGACGAGGTGTGCAACCACGCCAGCCCCTCCCCGCTGGTGCGGCCGCCGACGAGGTCGACGAACCGGTCCTCGAGCGTCGCGCCGGCCCGCACCTCGTCGAGCGTGCCCGCCGCCAGCACGCGCCCGGCGGCGATGACGGCGACGTGGTCGCACATGCGCTGCACCAGGTCCATCACGTGGCTGGAGACGATGACCGTGCCGCCGCCGCGGACGTAGCCGGCGAGGATGTCGCGGATGTTGGCGGCCGAGATCGGGTCGACGGCCTCGAACGGCTCGTCGAGCACCAGGAGGCGCGGCGCGTGCACCAGCGCGCAGGCCAGCGAGATCTTCTTCGCCATGCCGGCGGAGTAGTCGACGACGAGCGTGTCGCGGTCGGCGACGAGGTCGACGGCCTCGAGGAGGTCGTTCGTCCGCCGCTTCGCGGTGTCCCGGTCCAGGCCGTGGAGCAGGCCGGCGTAGGTGACGAGCTGCGCGCCGGTCAGGCGGTCGAAGAGCTTGACCCCGTCCGGCAGGACGCCGAGCAGGGACTTGCCGCGCACCGGGTCGGCCCAGAGGTCGACTCCCCCGACCCAAACGCCGCCCGCGTCGGGGCGCAGCAGGCCGGTGGCCATGAGCAGCGTGGTCGTCTTGCCCGCGCCGTTGGGGCCGACGAGCCCGTAGAACGACCCGGTGGGCACGTCGAGGTCGAGGCCGGCGACCGCGATCTTGGCGCCGAACCGGCGCCACAGGCCGCGCAGGACGAGGGCGGGAGCGGCGTCGGGCACGGGCGTCAGCATAGGGACCGGCCGCCGCGCCACCTGGGCGAACTCACCCGACTGGCGGTGTCTGCCCAGGGGCGGTGTCGGTGGTGGGTGGGACGGTGCCGCCATGGACGTGGTGTCGGTGCTCGTGGGCCTGGTCGTCGGGGCGGTGCTGGGGGGGGCCCTGGCGTGGGCGGTCGCGTCGGCGCGGGCCGGGGAGCGGGTGCGGCGCGCCGAGCTCGCGGCCGCGCGCGCCGGGGAGTTCGCCGCGCAGGAGCGGTCGGTGCGGGCGATGGTCGAGCCGCTGACGCGCACGCTGGAGCAGGTGCGGGCCGAGGTCGGGGCGGCCGAGAGGGCGCGTGCCGCCGGCCAGGCGGCGATGGCCGAGCAGGTGCTGCAGATGCGGGCCGCGTCGGAAGCGCTGCGCGGCGAGACCGCCCAGCTGGTAACGGCCCTGCGGGCGCCGCAGGTCCGCGGCCGGTGGGGCGAGACGCAGCTACGGCGCGTGGTCGAGGCGGCCGGGATGCTGCCGCACGTCGACTTCGTCGAGCAGGAGCAGGTGAGCACCGACGAGGGAGCGCTTCGGCCGGACCTCGTCGTGCGGCTCGCCGGCGGCAAGCAGGTGGTGGTCGACGCGAAGGTCGCGTTCCTCGGGTTCCTCGAGGCCGCGCAGGCGCCCGACGAGGCCACGCGCGCCGCCAAGCTTGCCGACCACGCGCGCCACGTGCGGCGTCACGTCGACCAGCTCGCCGGCAAGCGGTACTGGGACCAGTTCGCGCCGGCGCCGGAGTTCGTCGTGATGTTCGTGCCAGCGGACGCGTTCTGGCAGGCGGCCCTCGACGCCGACCCGGCCATCGCCGAGTACGCGTTCGAGCGGCACGTGGTCGTGGCTACGCCGTCGACGCTGCTCGCGCTGCTGCGCACGGTCGCGTACGCCTGGAAGCAGGACGCGCTGGCGACGAACGCCCAGAACGTGCTGTCGCTGGGCAAGGAGCTGCACGGGCGGCTGTCGACGCTGGGCGGCCACCTGACGCGGCTCGGCCGCGCGCTCGAGGGCGCCGCCTCGGCCTACAACCAGGCGGTGGGCTCGCTCGAGACCCGGGTGCTGGTGAGCGCCCGCCGGTTCGCCGACCTGGGCGTGGTCGAGGGCGAGCTGCCCTCGCCGGCGCCCGTGGACCCGCGCCTGGCGATGGTCAGCGCGCCCGAGCTGGTGGCTTCCGCGGCGGACCACCTCGTCGCGCTGGACGACGGGCGGCCGGGCGTCGCCGTGTCGGGCTGAGCGGCGTTGGCCGATCCGTCGGCCGGGCGTCGCCGGTTGCGCTGGGCGGCCTTGGCGATCCGTCGGCCGGGCGTCGCGCGTTGCGCCGGGCGGCCTCAGACCGAGCCGTCGGCCGCGGTGCGGCGCGCCTCGCTGCGGGCACGGCCTGGATCGGCGGCACCGGTGCGGAGGTCGGCGCGCAGCTCGCGCGGCAGGGAGAACATGAGGTCCTCGGTGGCAGTGCGGACCTCCTCGACGTCGCCGAAGCCGAGGAGGGCGAGCCGCTGGAGCACGTCGCGCACGAGGATCTCGGGCACCGATGCACCGGAGGTCACGCCGACCGTCGTCGCGCCGTCGAGCCAGGCGGGGTCGATCTGGGTGGCGGCGTCGATGCGGTGGGCCGCGCCGGCGCCGGCCTCCCGGGCCACCTCGACGAGGCGCACCGAGTTCGACGAGTTCGCCGAGCCCACCACCACGACGACGTCGCACTCCGGCGCCATCTTCTTCACGGCGACCTGACGGTTCTGGGTGGCGTAGCAGATGTCGTCCGACGGCGGGTCGGCGAGGTTCGGGAACCGCTCGCGGAGCCGGCGGACGGTCTCCATCGTCTCGTCGACCGAGAGGGTCGTCTGCGAGATCCACACGACGCGGTCGGGGTTGTGCACCTCGACGGCGTCGACGGCGTCGGGCGAGTTGACCACCTGGATGTGCTCGGGCGCCTCACCCGCCGTGCCCTCGACCTCCTCGTGCCCCGCGTGACCGATGAGGAGGATGTCGAAGTCGTCGGCGGCGAAGCGCACCGCCTCCTTGTGCACCTTGGTGACCAGCGGGCAGGTGGCATCGATCGTCAGGAGCGACCGAGCGGCGGCCGCCGCGCGGACGGCCGGCGAGACGCCGTGCGCCGAGAAGACGACGCGTGCCCCCTCGGGCACCTCGTCGGTGTCGTGGACGAAGACCGCGCCGCGCGCCGCCAGCGTCTCGACGACGTACTTGTTGTGGACGATCTCCTTGCGCACGTAGACGGGCGCGCCGTACTGCTCGAGCGCCTTCTCCACGGCGACGACGGCCCTGTCGACGCCGGCGCAGTACCCGCGCGGCGCCGCGAGCAGCACGCGCTTGGTCTCGACAGTCGTCCCAGCGGTCACCCGGCCAGTCTAGGTGGGGAGCGTGGCGGGGCTTCGTCGGCGGTCTACGGCAGGCTGTCCCCCATGGAGCACGACGAGACCGGCAACGCGACCAGGGCCGGGTTCGCCGCACCGGCAGACCGGTCGCTGCCGCTGCCGGTCAAGGCCGCCGAGACCTCGGCCGACCGCCCGTGGCCGGTGCGGCACCTGGTGCCCAAGATCGCCGACTACATCGGCAAGATGTCGCCGGTCTGGGTCGAGGGGCAGGTGCTCAACCTCAAGCGCTGGAACAACCTCTACTTCCTCACGCTACGCGACGTCGACCTCGACATGTCGCTGCGCGTCACCCTCCCCGCGCGCGACGTCACCCCGATCGTCGATCGCCTGACCGACGGCTCGCGGATCGTCGTGCACGCGAAGCCGCGGTTCCTCGAGCGGACCGGCGACCTGTCGCTCGCGGGCGACGCGGTGCGACTGGTCGGGCTCGGCGAGCTGCTCGCGCAGATCGAGCGGCTCAAGGGCGTCCTCGCGGCCGAGGGCCTGTTCGACGAGGCCCGCAAGGTGCCGCTGCCGTTCCTCCCCGCGGTCGTCGGGCTCGTCTGCGCCCAGCAGGGCGACGCCGAGCACGACGTCGTCTCCAACGCGCGCGCCCGGTGGCCCGCCGTGCGGTTCGAGATCCGGCGCGTCACGGTGCAAGGGGCGCGCGCCGTCCCCGAGGTCCGGGCCGCGATCGCCGATCTCGACGCCAACCCGGCAGTCGAGGTGATCGTTGTTGCGCGCGGCGGTGGCTCCTTCGAGGACCTGCTGCCGTTCAGCAACGAGGCGCTGGTGCGCGCCGCCGCGGCCTGCCGCACGCCGCTCGTCAGCGCGATCGGCCACCACCTCGACACCCCGCTCCTGGACCTGGTGGCCGACTGGCGCGCCTCGACGCCCACCGACGCAGCGAAGCGGGTCGTCCCCGACGTCACCGCGGAGCGCGCCGGCCTGGTGCAGGCCCGGCACCGGGCGCGCAACGCGGTGCTCCACCGGCTGGCGCGCGAGCAGGCCGGGCTCGCCGCGATGCGAAGCCGGCCGGTGCTGGTGCGGCCGGAGACGATGCTCGCACCGCACCAGGCACGCCTCGACGGGCTCGTCGGGCGCGGGCGTCGCACGACGAACGGGGTGCTGGCCGACGCCCGCACGCAGGTGGCGGCCCTGGCGGCGCAGGTCCGGGCGCTGTCCCCCGCCGCGACGCTCGACCGCGGGTACGCGGTGGTCCAGCGGGCCGACGGGCTCGTGGTGCGCGACCCGTCGGAGGTCGCGGCGGACGACGAGCTCGCGGTGCGCGTCGCGCGCGGGCGCTTTGCCGCGCGCGTGATGGATGGGACCACCACCGAACCGGGCAGCGCCGAAACGCGGAGCGCCGGCCCCGGCGCCCCGGGCGCAGCGCGGAAGGCGCGCACAACCGCCGCGCGCTCGCGCCGGAGCCCTGCGGCAGGTGCGGAACCGACTCGCGCGCAGCTGTCGGCCCGGACTGGTTGACTAGCGCCGTGCCAGCCACGCCCCGGACACCCGCCGCTGAGGATCCGAACGCCGACGTCGCCGAGCTCGGCTACGAGCAGGCCCGCGACGAGCTCGTGGCCGTCGTTGCCAGGCTCGAGGCCGGCGCGGGGTCCCTCGAGGAGTCGCTGGCGCTGTGGGAACGTGGCGAGGCGCTCGCCGCGCGGTGCCAGCAGTGGCTCGACGGCGCGCGGGCGCGGCTCGTGGCGGCGGCTCCTGCGGCGGCCGACGAGCGCACCGCCAACGAACCCGACGTCGACGAGGACGAGGCAGACGAATGAGTGAGCCGCGGGCCCTGGTGATCGGCGAGGCGCTCGTCGACGTCGTCATCCACCCCCAAGGGCGGCGCACCGAGCACCCGGGCGGCAGCCCGGCGAACGTCGCGCTCGGGCTCGGGCGCCTGGGCCGGCCGGTCGACCTGCTGACGTGGCTGGCCCCCGACGCCTACGGCGCGCGGGTGACGTCCCACCTGGCCGCGTCAGGGGTCCGTGTGCTCACGGGGAACCGTTCGCCACTGGCCACCCCCGTCGCGATGGCACACATCGACGAGACCGGGCAGGCGAGCTACAAGTTCGACCTGACGTGGGAGCTGCCGACGGCGTGGGACGACGACGACGTCGCGCCGATCGTCGTGCACACCGGTTCCATCGCCACGACGCTGCAGCCGGGCGGCCCCGCCGTGCTGCGTGAGGTGACGAAGCGGCGCCCCACGTCGACCGTCACGTACGACCCGAACGCGCGCCCGGCCCTCATGGGCACGCCGGCCGAGGCGCTGGCCGTGATCGACCAGTTCGTGGGCGTCGCCGACGTCGTCAAGGCCAGCGACGCGGACCTGCAGTGGCTCTACCCGGGGCGGGAGCCCGGCGAGGTGGCCGCCGAGTGGGCGCGCTCCGGCCCTGCCGTCGTCGTGGTGACCCTCGGCGAGCACGGCGCCCTGGCCGCGACGTCGAGCGGGCTCCAGCTGCACATCCCGGCGGTCAAGGTCCAGGTCGTCGACACCGTCGGCGCGGGCGACTCGTTCATGTCGGGGCTGATCGACGGTCTGTGGACCGCGGGGCTGCTCGGCGGCGCGAACCGCGCCGCGCTGCAGGCGATCGACGAGCAGACGCTGCGGACGATCCTCGAGCGGTGCATCCGGATCGCGGCCGTCACGGTCTCGCGGGCGGGCGCCAACCCGCCGAGCAGGTCGGAGCTGGGCGAGCCGGAGGCATAACCAGCGTCCGTCGTCCGAGGTCCGGGCGCTCCGTTCCGAGGGCTGGGCCGTTGCTCGACGGGCGATTTCCCGCCGCTTATGCTCCCCGCGACCCCGTCGGTGCACGGACCCGTCCCGGCGGGCGTTCGTCGTACCGCGCCTGCTTCGAGATCGATCGTGGTGCACCAATGACGATGACCATGTTCGGCCCCGCCTGGCTCGGCGTCCTGCTCGCGCTCGTCGCCGTTGGCGCCCTCACCCACCGCACGCTGCGCGGCCGCCCGATGCGCACCAAGCGCCGCGGCCTCGCGGTGCTGGCCGCCGTGTGCATGGCCTCCTCGGTGACCTTCAATCTCGCGTACCTGTCGGACCCCCGGGTCGTCTTCCCGCTGTGGGAGAACCTGCCGCTGCACCTGTGCACGATCGTGTCGTTCCTGCTGCTCCCGACCGTCCTCACGGACTCGCGCCGGCTGAAGACGCTGTGCTTCTTCCCCGGCGCGGCGGCGGGCTTCCTGGCGTTCTTCTCCGCGGCGCCCATGTACTGGGGGCACCCGGTGTGGTCGCTCAAGACGTTCTTCTTCGTCGCGCACGGGCTGAACTTCGTCATCCCGGCGCTCTTCGCGTCGCTCGGCGTGTACCGGCCCACCGCGAAGGACGCGGTGCGGTCGCTGGGCTACACGGTCGTCCTCGCGCTGGTCGTGCTGCCGGTGACGCTCGCGCTGCGGGCCTTGGTCGACCCCAGGGTCAACTACATGTACGTCTTCGACCCGGAGGGCGCTCCCATCCTCGAGGTGTTCCACAACCTCATCCCGATCCCGCTGGTCTACGAGCTGCCATTGCTCGTGGCCGTGCTCCCGGTGCTGCTGCTCCAGGTGGCCATCTACCGGCTCTCCTCGTACGTCGCGCGGCGCGTCACCGGGCGCGACGAGTACGTCCGCGAGCGGTGGGTCCCAGTCGAGGCCATGGTGGAGGCGTGAACCGCCCCACCACGCCCGCCGAGGCCTGGGCCGCCCTCGTCGCCGGCAACCAGCGCTTCGTCTCAGGCCAGATGCAGCACCCGTCGCAGGACGCCGCCCATCGCACCGAGCTGAGCGCCGGCCAGGCGCCCTTCGCCGTGGTGTTCGGCTGCTCGGACAGTCGCGTGGCGGCGGAGATCGTGTTCGACCAGGGGCTGGGCGACACGTTCGTCGTCCGCACGGCCGGCCACGTGATCGACACGACCGTCCTCGGCTCGATCGAGTACGGCGTCGAGGTGCTGGGCGCGCCCCTCGTCGTCGTGCTCGGGCACGACCACTGCGGCGCCGTGACGGCCGCGGCCCAGGCGCTCGCCGACGGTGAGATGCCGGGCGGGCTCGTCCGCGCGGTCGTCGACCGCGTGATCCCGTCGATCATCGGGCTCGCCTCCTCCGGGCGGCCGGTGTCGTCGCTGGCGGTCGAGGACCTGGCGCACGAGCACCTGACCGCGACGGCGCGGATGCTCACCGACTACTCCGCGGCGTTGGCGCGGCGCGTCGCGGACGGCACCTGCGCCGTCGTCGCGGTCGAGTACACGCTGGCCGACGGCACGGCGAGCCTCGCCGAGGCGATCGGCGACGTCGAACCGGGTCGATAGCCCACGCCGTGGTCGATACCCGCGGCCATCGACGGCGCCGCGAGGTATCGACCGTGCCCGGGGTGTGCTCAGGGACGACGAGCCGTGGGCTCGTCGTCGTGCGATCTGGTGCGCTCGCGCCAGTAGCGCGATCCGTCCTGCCGGCGGCCGAGCAGCCCCGACTCCACGAGGAGGCGACGTCAGCGGGTGACGTCGGCGGGATCCATCAAGTCGACGTCGGGCTCACGGCACTCAGCGGTACTCGGGGTTCGTCGCGCCGTATCCCCACCGTTCGCCTGCGTTCCACTCCTGGCGCAGGTTGCCGTACGCGGGGATGCCGCCGGCATCCTTCAGGCGCCGCGCGGTGTGCAGCAGGTTCCACGTCATGAACGTGGTGTTGCGGTTGGTGAAGTCGTTCTCCGGGCCACCCGAGCCCGGGTCGAGGTAGCTGGGCCCGGGGCCGATCTCGCCGATCCACCCCGCATCGGCAGCGGGCGGGATCGTGAACCCGATGTGCTGCAGGCTGTACAGGATCGACATCGCGGCGTGCTTGACGCCGTCCTCGTTGCCCGTGATGACCGCGCCGCCGACCTTGCCGTAGTACACGTACTGGCCCTTGTCGTTGAACAGGCCGCTCATCGCATACAGGCGCTCGATGAGCTTGCGGGTGACGGAGGCGTTGTCGCCCAGCCACAACGGCCCGCCGACGACGAGGATGTCGGCGGCTTCGATCACCGGCCAGATCTCGTCCGGCCAGGCATCCGCCGCCCAACCGTGCTCGCGCATGTCCGGGTAGACGCCGGTGGCGACGTCGTGGTCGATGAACCGGATGTTCTCGACGCCGACGCCCTGCGCGCGCATCAGCGCGATGCTGCGATCCATCAGCCCTTGAGTGTGGCTGACCTCCGGACTCGGCTTCAGCGTGCAGTTGACGAACACCGCCCGCAGATCGTCGTACGTCGCCGGTGGAACGGGAGGTTCTCCCATGGCGGTCAGGGTAATCCCGCGCCTGGCCCGGAGCCCGGCGGGCATGGACCGGCGTCCGGGGCACCCGCGGCGCTGGGGCAGGATGAGGCCATGAGCGACGTCACCGGCGACTTCCGCATCGAGCACGACACCATGGGCGAGGTGCGGGTCCCCGCGGCCGCCCTCTACCGGGCGCAGACGCAGCGCGCCGTCGAGAACTTCCCGATCTCCGGCACCCGTCTCGAGAGCGCGCACGTCGCCGCCCTCGCCCGCATCAAGAAGGCCGCCGCGCGCGCCAACGCCGAGCTCGGCGTGCTGGCCGCCGACGTCGCCGACGCGATCGTGGTCGCCGCCGACGAGGTCGCCGCCGGGTCGCACGACGAGGACTTCCCGATCGACGTCTACCAGACCGGCTCCGGCACGAGCTCGAACATGAACGCCAACGAGGTGATCGCCACCTTGGCAACCCGCTCGCTCGGCCGCGACGTCCACCCGAACGACCACGTCAACGCCTCGCAGTCGAGCAACGACGTGTTCCCGACGTCCGTGCACGTCGCCGCGACGGGCGCGGTGGTGAACGACCTGGTCCCGGCCCTGGAGCACCTCGCCGAGGCGCTGGAGGCCAAGGCGGACGAGTTCGCCGGCGTGGTGAAGTCCGGCCGCACGCACCTCATGGACGCGACGCCCGTGACGCTCGGCCAGGAGTTCGGCGGCTACGCCGCTGCCATCCGCTACGGCGTCGAGCGGCTGGAGGCGGCGCTCCCCCGCGTAGCCGAGGTGCCGCTGGGCGGCACGGCGGTCGGCACCGGCATCAACACGCCGGCGGGCTTCCCGCAGCGCGTCATCGCCCTGCTCCGCGAGGACACCGGCCTGCCGCTGACCGAGGCCCGCAACCACTTCGAGGCGCAGGGCGCCCGGGACGGGCTCGTCGAACTGTCCGGCGCGCTGCGCACCATCGCGGTCAGCCTGACGAAGATCTGCAACGACCTGCGCTGGATGGGCTCGGGGCCGAACACCGGCCTCGGCGAGATCGCCATCCCGGACCTGCAGCCCGGCTCGTCGATCATGCCGGGCAAGGTGAACCCGGTGATCCCCGAGGCGACGCTCATGGTCGCCGCGCGGGTGGTCGGCAACGATGCCACGGTCGCGTGGGCCGGCGCCTCCGGCGCCTTCGAGCTCAACGTGCAGATCCCGGTCATCGCGCAGGCGGTGCTGGAGTCGATCCGCCTGCTCGCCAACGCGAGCCGCCTCCTCGCCGACAAGACCGTCGCGGGGATCACCGCCAACGTCGAGCGCGCGCGGGCTCTCGCCGAGTCGTCGCCCTCGATCGTCACGCCCCTCAACCGGGTGATCGGCTACGAGGCGGCGGCGAAGGTCGCCAAGCACGCGGTCAAGCACGGGATGACCGTGCGCCAGGCGGTGATCGACCTCGGCTTCGTCGAGCGCGGCGAGGTCACGCAGGCCCAGCTGGACACCGCCCTCGACGTCCTGGCGATGACACGGCCGCCGCAGGCCTGATCGATCACGCGAGGAGGCCGAGCCCCATGCGGGGGGCTCGGCCTCCTCGGTTTCAGGCCTCCAGTGCCGGTTCCGCGAGCGCGGTCGCGTCGGCCGCCGGCGCCTCGTGGTGGATCCGCTGGGACTTCATCGCGAGGCACGCGAGCAGCCCGAGGAAGAACACGATCGCCGCGAGCATCACCGACTGCGACACGGCGGTCGCGAACCCGTCGTGGACCGCCCCGAGCGCCAGCTCGCGGACCTGGGTGGCGACGTTCGCCGGGATGCCGGGCGGGAGCGGGAAGTCGTTCGGGTTGTTCGCTCCGGCGCCCGAGAAGTCGGTCGCCGACAGGTGCGAGAACGCGCCGACGAACTGCGCCCGGAACTGCTCCGGCAGCTGCTGGGACGCCGTGACGGCCGAGTCCATGATCGTGTGGCTCAGGCGCGAGGTCAGCAGGGCGACCATCGCGGCCGAGCCGATGACGGAGCCCACCTGCCGGTTCGTGTTGAAGACGCCCGCACCGGCGCCCGCGGTCCGGTGGTCGAGCGCGGACGCCGCGAGGTTGCCGAGCGGGGAGAACACGGTTCCGGTCCCGAGGCCGAACAGGGCCATCGGCGCGAGCAGCCGCCACGGGGACGCGTCGGCGTCGATCCACAAGGCGAGCCAGAACACCGACAGCGTGAACATGGCGAAGCCGAACGCGACGATCCACTTCGGCGGAACCCGGTCGGACAGGCGGCCGGCGGCGGGCGCGACGAACCCGGAGATCAGCGAGCCGGGGAGGGTGACCAGCGCGGCATGGATCGGGTCCAGGCCCATGATCGACTGCAGGAAGATCGTCAGCGGGAAGAAGATGCTGACCATCGCGAAGCCGAGCGCGGCGCCCGCGGTGTTGGCCAGGAAGAACGTGCGGTTCTTGAAGAGCCGCATCGGGAGCAGCGCGTCCTCGCCCCGGCGCACCTGCAGCCAGCCGAAGGCGATGAGGACGACGACGCCGGTGGCGATGACGCCCCAGACCGTGATGGGCCCGCGGATCGTCCCCCAGTCGTACGTCGAGCCCTCCTGCATCCCGAAGACGACGAGGAAGAGGCCGACGATCGACAGCACCATGCCGAGCACGTCGAACGTGCGCTGGTGGAGGTCCAGCTTCGGCAGCCACCGGATCGAGAAGAACATCGCCGCGATGCCGACGGGCACGTTGACGTAGAAGATCCACTCCCACCCGGCGTTCTCGATGAGCAGGGCGCCCAGCAGCGGGCCGGTGATCGTGGCGACGCCCGCCACCGAGCCCCACACCCCGAGGGCCGCGCCGCGCGACCGCGGCGGGAAGACCCGGGTGATCATCGCCATCGTCTGCGGCGTCATCATGGCGCCGCCGACGCCCTGCACCGCGCGGGCAGCGATCAGCCAGCCGATCGTCGGCGCCAGGCCGCAGGCCGCCGAGGCGAGCGTGAAGACGACGAGCCCGCCCATGAAGATCGGCCGGGGGCCGAACCGGTCACCCAGCCGGCCGGTGACGAGCAGCAGCACGGCGAACGTCAGCAGGTAGGCGCTGTTCACCCAGCCGACCTGCGTGATCCCCGTGTTGAACGTCTTGACGAGCGTCGGAACGGCGATGTTCACGATCGTCATGTCGACCATGATCATGAAGAAGCCCAGGCAGAGGCCGGGGAGGATGGTCCACGGGCTGCGGCCGTGGAGATCGACGAGCGCGCGTGGCGCGGTGCTGGCGGTGCTGGACATCGGGACCTTCCTCAGGGGCTGGCTGGGGTTCAGGAAGCAGGATCCGCCACGGCACCGACAGGCGCCGCTCGGGTGAGGAGCTGATCCGACTCCCACGGTTCGGGGTCGGCCTCGAGGCGCTTGATGACGTCGTCGAGCCATGCGACCTCGGCCGCGAGCATCGCGGCCTCGTAGTCGGTGTCGAGGACGAAGCGCAGCGGCAGCCGGCGGTCCTCGAGGAGCTTCGGGAGCACAGCCCTGGTCCAGGCGAGGGCTGCCGCCTGGCGGTCACGACGAGCGGTCAGCGCGGCGAGGGCCTCGGCCCGCGGCAGGTGCGGGGCCTCGGCCAGGCCGACGGGGAACAGCAGATACGTCGGTTGGTCGTCAACCAGGAGGCTGACGAGGCGCGGCAGCAGGGCCGCGGTGCCGGCCTCCGTGGCGCGGTAGGTGGTGCGCTCGGGACGACGGCCCTCGCGCCCGGTGCCGACCGCCTCGGCGAGCCCGTCCGCGACGAGCCGCTCGACGGCGTGGTAGACGGCGCCGACGTTGATCTTGGCGAGCCGGGTCTCGCAGCGCTGCTCGAGCGTGCGGAAGATCTCGTACGGGTGCATCGGCTCCTCGTGCAGCAGCGCCAGGGCCATGACCGCGACGACCGGCAGCTCCGCCATGATCCTCCATATATTCCGCGTGGAATAGTTCGTCGAAGAACATACAGCCCGGAGCAGGCCAGGCACAAGAAGGGGTCGCACGACGAACCCTCACCGCGTCGCCGCGGGACTCGATGCGCAACCTCGTCGTACAACCACAGCCGGGGTCGCGCGCTTCCGTCTCAGCCGGAGACGTTCGTGCACGACGAAGCACGCGGTGCTCGACGACGCGGCCGCTGCACCCGGACACGACGAGGGGCGGCCCGGTGCCGCCGGACCGCCCCGTCGCGCGCGAGGTCAGTGCACCGTGTCCCAGCGCAGCACGTAGCCGTCGCTGTCCTTGAACGCCTGGCAGATGAGCAGGATCAGGTCGACGAGGGTCCAGATGCCGAGGCCGCCGAGCGTGAGCAGCTGGGCGACACCCGTGCCGACCTTGCCGACGTAGAACCGGTGGACTCCGAAGACGCCGAAGAAGAAGCACAGCAGGGTCGCGGCGAGCAGGTTCTTCGGGCTGGCGTACTGCACGCCGGCGTACGGGGCCGCGGCGTAGGTGGTCCAGGGGTAGGGCTGGCCGGGGTACGGCGGCGCGGCCGGCGGGTACTGCGCGTAGCCGGGCTGGGCCCCGTACGCAGGCTGGGCGGCATACCCGGGCTGAGCCCCGTACTCGGGCGGCGCCCCGTACGCCTGTTGACCCGCGTAGGGCTGCTGGGCCTCGTACGGAGGCTGGGCGGCGTACCCGGGCTGAGCGCCGTAGGCGGGCGGAGCGGCGTACCCCTGCTGCGGGTCGTACGCGGGCTCGGCCGCATACCCCGCGTGGGCACCGTAGTGAGCCTCGGTCCCGTAGCCGGCCTGCGCCTCGTACGGAGGCTGGGCGGCGTACCCGGGCTGCGCCTCGGCAGGGGCGGCGGCGCTGTAGGGCGCGGCGTCGGGCTGCGGGTTCGTGGGCTGGGGCTCGGACGGTGTGGCGTCTGAGACGGACACGGATGGCTCCGAAGGACGGTGTGCCGCGATCGGCACGTCTCAGCGACACGCTAGCGACCCGCGGTCCGCCCGCGAAGGGTCGTTCTCCCCGCACTTCCCGTGGGACGACGAAGGGCGGCCCCGCGAGTCGCCCGCCCTTCGTCGTGCGCGGACTGCCGGGCTACGCCTCGATGCCCTCGAGCAGCTCGGTGACCAGGGCGGCCACCGGCGAGCGCTCCGAGCGGGTCAGCGTGACGTGGGCGAACAGCGGATGACCCTTGAGCGCCTCGATGACGGCCGCGACGCCGTCGTGCCGGCCGACCCGGAGGTTGTCGCGCTGGGCGACGTCGTGCGTCAGCACCACGCGGGAGGACTGCCCGATCCGCGACAGCACCGTCAGGAGGACGTTGCGCTCGAGCGACTGGGCCTCGTCGACGATGACGAACGCGTCGTGCAGCGAGCGGCCGCGGATGTGCGTGAGGGGGAGAACCTCGAGCATGCCGCGGTCGAGGACCTCGTCGACCACCTCGCGGCTGACGACCGACGACAGGGTGTCGAAGACCGCCTCCGCCCAGGGGTTCATCTTCTCGGCCTCGCTGCCCGGCAGGTAGCCGAGCTCCTGGCCGCCCACCGCGTAGAGCGGCCGGAACACCATGACCTTGCGGTGCTGGCGGCGCTCCAGCACCGCCTCGAGGCCCGCGCACAGCGCGAGCGCCGACTTGCCGGTGCCGGCCCGGCCGCCGAGCGACACGATGCCGATCTCCTCGTCGAGCAGCAGGTCGATGGCGATGCGCTGCTCCGCGCTCCGGCCGTGCAGGCCGAACACGTCGAGGTCGCCCCGCACCAGCCGCACCTGCTTGTCGGGCGTCACGCGCCCCAGCGCCGAGCCGCGCGGGCTGTGCAGGACGAGGCCGGTGTGGCACGGCAGGTCACGCGTCTCGTCGCCGGGCTGGAGGCCGGCGGTCAGGTCGAGGTCGGCGAGCGCGACGTGCTCGCCCTCGTAGAGCCGCGACATCTGCTGCTCGTTGACGTCGAGCGCGTCCATGCCGGTCCAGCCGGAGTCGACGGCGAGCTCGTGCCGGTACTCCTCGGCCCGCAGGCCGACCGCCGACGCCTTGACACGCATCGGGAGATCCTTCGACACGACGGTGACGTCGCACCCTTCGGCCGCGAGGTTCGCGGCGACCGCGAGGATCCGGCTGTCGTTGTCGCCGAGCCGGAAGCCCGCCGGGAGCACCGTGGGATCGACGTGGTTGAGCTCGACGCGGAGCGTGCCGCCCTGGTCGTTCACGGGGATGGCCGCGTCGAGGCGGCCGTGCTTGATGCGGAGGTCGTCGAGCGCCCGCAATGCCGCCCGGGCGAAGTAGCCCAGCTCGGCGTGGTGCCGCTTGGCCTCGAGCTCGGTGATGACGACGACGGGCACGACGACGTCGTGCTCGGCGAACCTGGCGATGGCCTTGGGATCCGAGAGGAGCACCGAGGTGTCCAGCACGTGAGTTCGCTTGGTGTCCTCGACGACCTCGACGTTTGTCTTGCTGACCACGGCAGGCTCCCCTCCGGCGCGTCAGCGCCGATCCGGGCACCTCGCGCCGACCACCCTGATGGCGGTCCTGCGGCGCTCGGCTGCGGGCTGCGGTCGGCCGGCCCGGAGGGGCCGGGCGGCCCCTCCCGTGCGGAGCGGATGCTCCATGGGCTGGCCTCCCGGGAGGTGGCGGGTGCCACCCCTCTACCGCCGGACGGTAGCTCTGGGTCAGTCACACCTTTCGCCGACACGCGCACGCGTCACGCGCTGTTCACCGCGCTTCACCCCGCGCCCGGCGAACCGTCGCACCGAGCCACGCCACCTTGACCCGTGTGCACGACGAGCCCGCGCGGAGCACCGGTCGGTCGGCCGCACACGTTGTCCGCGAATGCGCAGGCAGGGCGACTGGTCGGCGCCGAGCCGCTCATGCGCTCCACAGCTCGGGCTGCTCACTTGGCAGCCTTTCGCGCCGCGCCAGGGTTCCGCCCGCGCGGTCATCGCGAGCGCATCGGCGAACCCGAGCCGCGTCTGGCGGAGCCTCCGAGTCATCTGGCGGAGCTTCCGATCCACCCGGCGGCGCACCCGAGCTCGGCGCCGCCGCGATCGTCAGCGGAGGCGCCGCGCCGTCCGGCCGGCTGATGCCGATGAGGGTGCCGTCGGGGCGCACGTGCTCGTAAGCCCCGCCGGGTAGCCGCCGGATCCGGATGTCCCGGTCGTGGATGAGGCCGTGGTGGAAGCAGCAGTACGGCCCGACGTTGTCCCAGTCGGTGCGTCCCTCCCGGCTCCACCACGTGAGGTGGTGCAGCTGGCACCAGCGCAGCGGCATCGAACATCCCGGGTATGCGCATGTGCGCCACCCCTGAGCCAGCAGCGCCAGCCAGTGCCGCCGGTCGAAGCAGCGCTCCTTGTACCCGACGTCGAGCACCTTGCTCTCGGCACCCACCACCACGCGCGTCAGCGCGCACTCGCACAACAGCCGGGCGACCTCGCTCGCCGGCCACGCGTGCCCGTTCTCGTCGACCACGGCGGTCCGGCCCTGCAGCGCAGCGACCACGTCGAAGGTCGAGCCCTTGCCGGGGCCCGGGTTCACGTTCTCGTCGGCGCGCGCGCCGCGCAGCGCGCTCCACGTGTCCTCGCTGATCGTGACGATCACCTGCGGCGGCGCGACCGTGCCCGGAGTCGTCTCCGGGTCGCGCAGCGCGTGATCCGCAAGCGCCACGAGCGCATCGGCCCAGCGCTGGGGGCGGTCGCGCTCGTCGTCGGCCGCGGGTCGCGGGTCCAGGGCCTCGATCGCCTTGACCACCCGGTAGCCCGACACCGCGTCGAGGAACCCCTTGAGGTGCGTGCCGTTCGGCCCGTGCGCGATGTGGAGGAACCGGTCGGCGCGCTGCTGCTCGTGCTCGCGCTGCCGGCGCACGGGATCCATGGCGGCGCCCATCGCCTTGAGCTGCTTGCCGAAGGCGGCGCCGTCGTACCGGCGAGCCATCTCGAGCAGCCGCTTCTGTCCCGCCGGCGTCGCCAGCTCGGTCGCGAGGCGCGGAGACGTCGCGGTCGCCCGGGCGATCTGCTCCACGTGAGTCACCGTGACGGGCCCGTCCACCAGTGCGTCCGCCACGGCGGGCATCGCCGTGAGCGTCGCCGCCTGGTCCACCGCCGCCGCACCCGCGGACCGTCCCTGGTGCGACTCGCGCCCGAGGAAGAGGGCCATCTCCCGGTCGCCGAGGCGTCCCCACGTCCCCGCCTCGGCCTCCGCCGTGACGACCCGGGCCCGGCCCACCGTGACGATGTTGGTGACCCGGTCGAGGGCCGCGAGCGCGTGTTGCCGTGTGGCCGCGCCCCACCCGGACGCTCCGCGGGTCGCCTCCAGCACGGTGGGCGCGGCCGCGATCCACGCCGCGAGCTCGTCGGGCAGCCCGGAGGGCTGCACTGCAGGCGTGCACAACGAACCGATGGACATCGCCGCGCACCCCCAGATAGTCGAACGTCTGTTCGAAGTCTAGAGGATCGGGCGAACCGGGACAAGAAGGACGAGCCACTGACCTGCAGATTCACCCATTCGTGACGATCAGTCGTCGATCGGGGCGCCTCCCGCGACCGCCTCCGCGACCCGCGACCTCATCTCCCGCAGCTGCTCCGCCGGATGCCCCTCCCAGCCCACGACCTCGCCGACGACCCGCACCGCCTCGCGCGTGCGGAACGACCGCGTCGGGTTCCCGGGGAAGCGCTTGTCGGTGACGTTCGGGTCGTCCTCCACCGCGCCCGTCGGCTCCACGACGTAGATGCGCCCGGACCCTTCCCCGAGAGCCAGCTCGGCGCCCCACGCGGCGGCGTCCAGGGTCTGGGTCATGTAGACGAAGTTCGCGGCTCGGTCGCCGTAGTTCGAGCGCCGGCCAGGCGAAAGGAGGTCTCCGACGACGAGGTCCGCCTTGGTGCCGTGGAGATAGGCGACGACGAACGGCGCCATCAGCGCCCGAAGCGCCGTTCCCGCGCCGCGTACGAGCGGATCGCCCGGAGGAAGTCCACCTTGCGGAAGTCCGGCCAGTACGCCTCGCAGAAGTAGAACTCCGACTCCGCGCTCTGCCACAGCAGGAACCCGCCGAGCCGCTGCTCCCCCGACGTCCGGATGACGAGGTCGAGGTCCGGCTGCCCCTTGGTGTAGAGGTGCGCGTCGATGTGCTCGACGTCGAACCCGTCGATGAGGCCCTCGAGCGAGGCGCCGCGGTCGGCCTGCTCGCGCAGGTACGAGCGCACCGCGTCGGCGATCTCGTGGCGCCCGCCGTACCCGACGGCGACGTTGACGTGCAGCCCGCGGACGTCGGCGGTCGCTGCCTCGGCGGCCTTGAGCGCCTTCGTCGTGCTCTCCGGGAGCATGTCGAGCGAACCCATCGGCTGCAGGCGCCAGCGCCGGGTCGCCGCGAGCTTGGCTACGGCGTCCTCGATGATCTCCAGCAGCGGCCCGAGCTCGGCTGGGTCGCGCGAGAGGTTGTCCGTGGAGAGCATCCACAGCGTGACGACCTCGACGCCGACCTCCTCGCACCAGCCGAGGACCTCGGAGATCTTGTCCGCGCCGCGCTGGTGGCCCGTTGTGGGGTCCAGACCGATCGAGCGCGCCCACCGACGGTTGCCATCCAGGATCACGCCGACGTGCCGCGGCGTCCGCTCACGAGGCAGGCTCGACAGCAGCCGGCGCTCGTAGAGTCCATAGATCGGATGGGGCACTGTTGACTCTCCTGGGATGGGGCAGCACCCCACGGTATCCCGCTACCCCACGTCCCGGCGGCGACCTTCGGGCCGCACGACGAACCGACACGGCATCCTCACGGCGCGCCGGTCACGTCGACAGGAAACCTACGGTCACGTAACCTACGATTCCGTAGGTTCGGACGGTGAGAGGCGAAAGATGAGCTCCACGCACGCCCCCAAGAGCGCCGTCCCGGGCCCCGGGGAGGTCGGCCGCGAGATCGCGGCGCGCACGACGAAGAAGGCCGCCGACCTCGTCGGACAGGTCAAGCCGAAGCTGCGCGGCTGGATCCACGCCGGCATCTCGCCGTTCGTGGTCGCCGCGGGCATCGTCCTCATCGCGCTCTCGCCGACGACGCCCGTGCGATGGGCCAACGCCGTGTTCGCGCTCACCGCGGTGCTGCTCTTCTGCACCAGCGCCGTCTACCACCGGGGCCACTGGTCGCCGCGGGTCGCCGGCGTGCTGCGGCGCATGGACCACACCAACATCTTCCTGATCATCGCGGGCACGTACACGCCGCTGGCGATCCTGCTGCTGCCGCACGACACGGCGAAGACCCTGCTGATCGTCGTCTGGTCCGGCGCGCTCGTCGGGCTCCTCATGCGGATCTTCTGGCTCGGCGCGCCGCGCTGGCTGTACACGCCGATCTACGTCGCCCTCGGCTGGACCGCGGTGTGGTTCCTGCCGAGCTTCTGGCATTCCGGCGGGCCGGCCATCGTCTGGCTGGTCATCGCGGGCGGCCTCGCCTACACGCTCGGCGCGGTGGTCTACGGCTTCAAGAAGCCCAACCCGAGCCCGCGCTGGTTCGGGTTCCACGAGATCTTCCACTCGCTGACGGTGGCCGGGTTCACCAGCCACTACATCGCCGTCTCGATCGCCACCTACACGTTGGCTCGCTGACCTCGCCGCGCCGGGCCCACGGACCGGACGTAGCCTCGACCGGGTCAGGTTGAGGCGCCGGTGCGGCGGCCCGGCATCCGGCGGATGGTGACAGCCCGGCGTTACAGACCCTCTCCGGGAACCACCCGGTACCGCCGGTTCTCCAGCGACGGGTTCGCCGCCCGCACCCGCGCGATCAGCGCCGGGTCCAGGTCCGCGGTCGCCAGCCCGGGTGCGTCGTCCAGCTCGAGCACGACGACGCCGTCGGGCCCGACGACGAGCGAGCGACCCGTCACCCCGCGACCCGCCATCCCGACCGCGACCACGGCGGCGGTGTCCTCGATCGCCCGCGCCACCGCGAGCACGCGCCACTGCACCGCCTTCAGCGGGCCGTCCACCCAGGCCGCGGGCACGACGAGCACCTCGGCCCCCGCGTCGACGACGCGCCGCGCCGACTCGGGGAACCGCAGGTCGTAGCAGGTCAGGACTCCGAACCGCAGCCCGGCCACGGTGATGACCAGCGGCTCCGCGTCCGCGGGCCCGGCCTCCAACACGTCCGACTCCCGCGAGCCGAACGCGTCGTAGAGGTGCACCTTGCGGTACACGCCAGTGACGGCGCCGCCGTCGTCGATCGCGACGACCGCGTTGACCGCCTTGCGGGGATCGTCGGACGGCAACGACGTCCCGGCGATCACCGACACCCCGGTCGCGACGGCGCGCTCGCGCAGCGCGCTCACGAACGGCCCGTCCAGCGGCTCGGCCAGGTGCGGGCCGACGCCGTGCCGGTCGTACGCCGAGGCGTACTCCGGGAGCACGACGAGGTCTGCCGAGCCCGCCGCGGCGGCGTCGACCGCGCCGACGGCGGCCGCACGGTTGGCCTCCCGGTCCGTGCCGACCTCGAGCTGCGCGACCGCGACCCGCACCGCCGGCCGCGCCGGCGCCGCGTCCGTCACGGGCGGCCCTGGTCGTCGGGCGTCGTCGCGCCGCCCGAGTCCCCTTCCTCAGCGTCCGAGCGATCCGGTGCCGGAGGCCCGGATCGCTCGGACGTTG
>Ga0207857_1000121_pt1 | contig 23267 bp, 23 predicted proteins | sample LuqExpMetageno22_FD_187780 | JGI IMG/M metagenome (GOLD analysis project Ga0207857, IMG submission 187780) | Tropical forest soil microbial communities from Luquillo Experimental Forest, Puerto Rico - Sample 22 (SPAdes) | ecosystem: Environmental > Terrestrial > Soil > Tropical forest ... | reverse complement strand
ATGTAGCCGCGATTCCACTCGGCGGCGTCGAGGTCCATTTCCGACCACTCGGCTCTCCGAAGCTCACCAGGGCGGACAAAGACATAGGGGGCGATACGGAGAGCGCACTTGACCACGAAAGAGCCCTGGAAGTCGTCTATAGCCCTCAGAAGCTCCGTAACCTGCTTCGGCTCGGTAATGGCCGCATGGTGTCCCTTTTTGTAGGGCGGCAAGGCCCCTTTGAGGTCGGCAGCGCAATCACGTTCAGCCCTGCCGGTAGCTACCGCATACCGAAAGACCTGACTACAGGCCATCCGGGTCCGGTGGGCGGTTTCAAGCGCTCCCCGTGATTCGATCCGGCGCAGCATCATCAGCAGTTCCGGCGCTTTGATATCCATAATGGGGCGCTTCCCGATCCAGGGGAACACGTCGCGTTCGAAGTTAGCCAGCATCTTGTCACGGTAGCTGACGGACTTGTCCGTGAGAAACTTACCATGCCACTCCCGGGCGATCACCTCGAAGCTGTCTTCAGCCGCTTGTCCACCGGCGGCTTTCTGCGCCTTCTTTGCCGCGCCGGGGTCTATACCGTTGGCGATCAGCTTCCGGGCATCCTCACGGCGTTGCCGGGCACCAGAGAGCGGAACTTGGGGGTACGCACCAAGCGCAAGGAGCTTTTCAGTACCCCCAAAGCGATACTTGAGACGCCAGAGCTTTCCCCCTGATGGCGTGACCAGCAGGAACAGACCGCCGCCGTCTGTCAGCTTGTAGCTTTTCTCGGTCGGTTTTGCCTTGCTTACCTGCATGTCCGATAGCGGTACAATCCTCTTTGGCATGGGCTTTCCCTCCTTTTGGGGGTATCCGTTTTGCCTTTGGGGTATACTGACTATGTTTATACCCCCAAAATAGTTAGATTTCACTATACGCTACGTGACATTACGAGACAATGCAAAAAGAAAAAGCCCCGGAATTTCCGAGGCTTTTTGACTTGTCTGGACTATCCCAGACTTTTTTATGGTCGGTGCGACTGGATTCGAACCAGCGACCACTAGACCCCCAGTCTAGTGCGCTACCAGGCTGCGCTACGCACCGATATGCTACATCTGATTCCGCAAGAGCAAAAGATCATCCCTGATATCCCGCAGCAGCAGGAGATGCTTCTCCGTGGGGGCTGCCAAGGGGTGTTCATCTCCAGAGATAATCCTGCCCTTCGGTGTTATCCGTTTTTTTACCCCTTCAATGGTAAACTTTTCATCATAGAGCAACCGGCGAACCTGGAAGATCAAATCCACTTCCCGTTTGGAATACAACCTCTGCCCAGTGGTGCTCTTTTCCGGCTTCAAAAACTCGAACTCTGTCTCCCAGAAACGGAGCACCGATGTTCTGACACCCACCATCCGGGCAACCTCGCCGATCTTGTAATACAGTTTGTCGGGAAAGGTGACGCCCATGACTATGTACGCTTATTTACCCTCTTTCGCAACTGAATTGATGGCGTTCTTGAGGACCTGGCTTGGCTTGAAGGTAAGAATGCGGCGAGCGTCAATGGTTATGGTCTCGCCCGTCTGCGGATTGCGCCCTCTCCGGTCCGCCTTCTGCTTGACAACAAAATTGCCGAATCCCGCTATCTTGATCTTCTCGCCATCTTCCAGGGTACTCTTCAGGATGCTGAACACGGTCTCGACCATTTCAGCGGATTCTTTTTTTGAAAAACCAATCTTCTGGTGAATTCTTTCTACGATGTCGGCTTTGGTCATAACAACCTCAATCTGCTCAAGTTCTTCAGCGTGTTAACAAAGGGCAATTTTTATAGCATAGGGGATCGCATTACGCAACAGGTTTTTATCTTATTGATACTTTTACCTTATTCAAAAGGGTGTCGACAATCTTTCCATGCACCCTTCCGATCTCGTCATCCGTGAGCGTGCGCTCGTAGGAGCGATAACGGATGCGGACGGCGACGCTTTTGAACCCCTCAGGGATTCCCTTGCCCTGATACAGGTCAAAGATATCGACCCGCTCGACCTCCTTGGCCTTGACGCCGTGGATACATTCTACGATCTTTTCTGCCGGCAGTTCCACCGGGGCCAGCATGGCGATGTCCCGGGTGCTGTCCGGGAAACGGGATGGGGCCGAGATGGTCCTTTTTTGCCGAGCAAGGGTCAGCACCCTTTCAAAATCAAGCTCGAAGCAGAAGACCGGCTTGTCCAGGCCGAAATTTTCCTGAACCGTCGGATGCAGTTCCCCTACCGAACCGATCCGCTCCCTGCCGGCCATGATACTGCATGATTTGCCGGGATGATAGAAGGATTCCGGCGCGTCGGCCACCCATTTCACATTGCCGACATCCAGTTGGCTGAGCAGGCTTTCCATGATCCCTTTGGCATCGTAGAAATCAACCGGCTCGTTGGCGCGGCTCCACCCCAGCCCGTCGCGGGAACCGGTCAGGGCCCCAGCCAGGTAGAGCGGCTCGCGCGGCATATCGTCCCCCTGTGTGGGCAGGTACACGCGGCGCATCTCAAAAAGCTTCAGGTCCAGGGAGCGGAAGCTGATGTTGCGGGCAACCGTTTCGAGGACGCCGGGCAGGAGGGTGGTACGCATGACCGACTGTTCATCCACCAGCGGGTTGGCCAGACGGATCGTGCTGCGCCGCGGGTCATCCGCGCTGAGCAGCAGTTTATCGGCAGCCCCCGGTGCGGTGAAACTGAAGTTGATTACCTCGTGCATGCCGTGTTTAACCAGGATGTCCCTGACGCTCTTCTCAAGCTGCTGGTGTCGCGTCGGGCGGTCCGATACGACCTGCGCCCTTGGCAGGGTGGCGGGAATCCGGTCGAAACCGTTCATTCGGGCAATCTCTTCGACCAGGTCGATCTCCCGTTCGATATCGATCCGATAACTGGGCGGCGTTACCGCCAGGGTTCCTCCTGAGAGTTCTCCGACCGTGCATTCGAGCCGTTCCAGGATGGCAATAATCTCTTCTCGGGGCAGGTCGATCCCGATCAGCGCGTTGGCGCGCTCCGGACGGAACGGGATGGCTGCCGGCTCACGTTTGCCGGGATAGACATCCAGACGCCCTCTGGCCACGCGGCCACCGGCCAGTTCCGCGATCAAGGCCGCTGCCCGGTCAAGGGCGCGGGTCACGCCGCCAACATCCACGCCCCGTTCGAAACGGTGGGAGGATTCGGTGTGCAGGCCGAGCCGCTTGCTTGTCCTGCGGACAGCTGACGGCAGGAACCAGGCACTCTCCAGAAGGATGTTCGTAGTGGTATCCGCAATCTCCGAATTCTCCCCCCCCATGATGCCGGCCAGGGCAACCGGCCGCTCGGCATCACAGATGACCAGGTCATCGCCGGTGAGGATTCGCTGCTGGCTGTCCAGGGTCATGAACCGCTCCCCTTCGCCGGCGCGGCGCACAACGATTCGTTGCCCGGTCAGGCGGTCGCAGTCAAAGGCGTGCAGGGGCTGCCCCAGCTCCATCATCACCAGGTTGGTGACGTCCACCACATTGTTGATCGACCGTATGCCGATGGCGCCCAGCCGTTTCACCAGCCATTCCGGGGACGGCGCTATGCGACAGCCGCTCAGGTAACGCGCTGCATAGCGGGGGCAGTATTCGGCGTCGTCAACGGTCACGCTGATGCTCTGATCGACGGAATCAGCCACCTCGTTGACGGCAATCTCGGGATAACGGACCATTTTGCCCAGCTTGGCGGCAATTTCGCGGGCAATACCCACAACGCTGAGGCAGTCGGCGCGGTTGGGGGTCAGGCCGATCTCGAACAGGGTATCCTTCAGGCCCAGGGCGGCAAAGACCGGGGTACCGGGCTTGAGGTCGGCGGGCAGGAGCATGATGCCGGCGCTTTCCGCTGCCAGACCCAATTCTTTTTCCGAGCAGAGCATACCACAGGACTCTTCGCCGCGGATTTTGGATCGCTTGATTTTGAAATCACCGGGGAGCGTTGCGCCGATCTGCGCCAAGGCCACCGTGTCGCCCTGTTTGAAGTTCTGGGCGCCGCAGACTACATCCAGCACCTCGGTGCCGTTGTTCACCCGGCACAGGGAGAGCTTGTCGGCGTTGGGGTGCTGCCGCTTTTCCTCGACCACTGCCACCACCACATCGTCCATCCCCTCGCCGAGTTTTTCCATCCCCTCCACTTCGAGCCCGAGCATGGTGAGCAGGTCGGCCAGTTGATCGGAGGTGAGGTCGAAATCGACGAATTCCTTGAGCCAGTTATAGGTAACGTTCATATGACACCCTCTATGGCAATTGGTCCCAGCGCGCAACGCCAAACTAGTAACAGGTTGTTGAAAAACGCAGGTTGTTCAAAAATAGTCAGATCGTCGCACCCGCAGAATACCCTGAGGAGGCGTAGCGGCGCTACGCCGCACGAAAGGGTATTCGAGGACGGCGGCGAGATGCTGTTTTTCAACCTGCTAGAATTGCCGCAAAAATCGTACGTCGTTTTCGAAGAGCAGGCGCATATCGCCGATGCCGTACTTCAGCATGGCGATACGTTCGATGCCCATGCCGAAGGCAAAACCGGAGACCTCCTCGGCATCGTAATTGACGTGCCGATAGACCTCGGGATCGACCATGCCGGCTCCCAGAATTTCAAGCCAGCCGCTGTTCTTGCAGACCCGGCACCCCTTGCCGCCGCAGATGACGCAGGCGATATCCACCTCGGCCGAGGGCTCGGTAAACGGGAAAAAGCTGGGGCGCAGACGGACGCCGGTCTTTTGGCCGAACAACTGGTTGGTGAAGATGGTCAGGATACCCTTCAGGTCGCCGAAGGTGATGCCTTTGTCCACCATGAGCCCCTCTATCTGGTGAAACATGGGGGAATGGGTGGCATCGGAATCGCAGCGGTAGACCGTGCCGGGGGCGATGATGCGCACCGGGGGTTTCTGCTTCAGCATCGTCCGAATCTGGACGGGCGACGTGTGGGTGCGCAGCAGCAGGTTGTTTTCGACAAAAAAAGTATCCTGCATGTCCCGGGCGGGATGTTCCGGCGGGAAGTTGAGCGCCTCGAAGTTGTACCAGTCGTGTTCGATCTCGGGGCCTTCGGCAACCGAAAATCCCAGACCGGCAAAGATGTCGCTGACCTCTTCGACCACAAGGGTGATGGGGTGCCTGGTGCCGCTTACCGGGTAGCGGCCGGGCAAGGTGACATCGATCCGCTCGGATTGCAGCCGCTGTGCCTTGGCCGCCTCGCGGGTCGTTTTCAGGGCATTCTCGAGGCTGGCCTCAACCTCTTCCTTGACGGTGTTGACCAACTGCCCGACTATCGGCCGTTCCTCGGCGCTGAGCGCGCCAAGCCCCTTCATGAGGGCGGTCAATTCCCCTTTGCGGCCCAGAAACCTGACCCGGACCTCCTGAAGGGCTTCCTCGCCGGAAACCGCCGCTATGGCCTGTATGGCCTCATTCCTCAATTGTTCGAGTTGTTCCCGCATGTCGAGACCCCATACTCATCAAACAGGTAGTTGAAAAACTCAGGTTGTTCAAAAACAGTCGGTTCGTCGCGCCCGATAGACGAGCCTCGCGGAGGCGTAGCAGACCTACTCCGCCGAAGCAGCTCTGGCTGCGAAGGCACCCGAAGGGTGAGGCCGCAGGCCGAAGTCACAAAAGGGCTTTCGAGGACGAAGACCTTGATAGCTGTTTTTCAACAACCCGCCTTACAAAAAAAGGAATGGGACTGTTTCATCCCATTCCCTCAGTTTTGATTTCAAAACCGGTCTGCTTAGATGCCAGCCTTGGCAAGGGTAGCGATCTGGCTGAATCCGGCCGGATCTGATACGGCGATGTCGGCCAGGACCTTGCGGTCGATCTGTACGTTGGCTTTTTTGAGTCCGAAGATGAATTTGCTGTACGACAACCCGTTGAGTCGGGAGGCCGCGTTGATACGGGTGATCCACAGACTGCGGAAATCACGCTTTTTGACCCGACGGTCGCGGAAAGCGTAATTAAGGGCCCGATCAACCGCTTCGGTCGCACTCCGGAACAATTTGCTCCGTGCGCCCCGGTAACCCTTGGCAAGTTTTAACACCTTGTTGCGTCTGCGTCTCGCTTTGAAACCTCTTTTTACGCGTGGCATGTTCTACTCCTTCGTGATGAATTTCGCCCGATCCATAAGGGGAGACAGTTCCTCATGGTTCTTGGCATGGTGCCGTTTTAACCTATTCAGCAAGCTCTTAAAAACTCAGGTTGTTCAAAAATAGTCAGATCGTCGCACCCGCAGTATAATCGCCCGGCGATTATCGGTGACGAAGCGCAGCGGAGTTCATCCCCAGGGACAGAACCGGAACGGTTCTGCTAAAAGCCCCGCGGAGGCGTAGCAACGCTACGCCGCACAAGAGGGCGTCCGAGGACGGCGGCGAGATGGTTGTTTTTCAACAACCGTTTTCAACAACCTATTTGTAGGGGATCAGCTTGGCTATATTCTTCTGGTCCACATCGGCCACCATGGCGCTCTGGCGCAGGTTCCGCTTGTTCTTCCGGGTCTTGGGGGTCAGGATGTGGCTCGTAAAGGCGTGGCTGCGCTTGATGCGGCCGGTTCCCGTCTTTTTGAAGCGCTTGGCGGCGCCGCGGTTTGTCTTGATCTTCGGCATGGGTTCTTCTCCTTCTCTATAAATGGTAATCCGTCAGTTGAAATTCGCTATTTTTTCAGTTTTGGTGCAACAATCATGAACATATTGCGGCCATCGACACGCGGCTGGGATTCGATCACGGCCACATCCTGCAGTTCGGCGGCAAAACGTTCGATTACGGCGCGCCCGATATCCATGTGGGTGATCTCCCTCCCCCTGAACACCAGCGTTACCTTTGCCTTGTTCCCCTCTTCCAGGAAGCGCCTGACGTGCTTGATCTTGAACATGAGGTCATGTTCATCGGTCTTTGGCCGCAGCTTGATCTCTTTGACCTCGACATGAACCTGCTTCTTCTTGGCTTCCTGCAGTTTCTTGCTCTGCTGGTACTTGAACTTTCCGTAGTCCATGATCCGGCAAACGGGCGGGACCGCCGTCGGCGAGACTTCCACCAGGTCAAGTTGCTGCTGTTCGGCGAGTTCGAGCGCCTTGGAAGTCGGAATGACGCCCAGCGCCTCTCCATCGGCACCGATCACACGGATCTCCGTGGCGCGGATGGCGTTGTTGATGTTCACGGTCGGTTTCGCTATGACTGCACCTCCTGAATTACTTGAAGTTTCTGCATTCCACGGCAATGAAATCGACGAACTCGGCGGGTTTCATGGGATGCAGGTTCTTGCCGTCGCGATAGCGCGGCGTCACAGTCCCCTGTTCCACTTCCTTGTCACCGATGACCAGCATGTAGGGGACCTTCTGCAACTGGGCTTCGCGAATCTTGAAGCTCAGCTTTTCATTGCGAAAATCCGACTGAACCCTGACGCCGGCAGCCCTGAGATGGTCGAACACCTCCTGGGCAAACGGTATCTGGTTGTCGGTAACAGTCAGCACCATGGCCTGAACCGGCGAGAGCCACAGCGGGAAGCTGCCGGCGAAGTGCTCGATCAGGACGCCGATGAAACGCTCAATGGAACCGAGGATTACCCGGTGAACCATGACGGGGCGCTTCTTCTCCCCATCCGGCCCGATATAATGAAGATCAAAGCGCTCCGGGAGGGTGAAATCGCACTGAATAGTAGCACACTGCCACCGTCTGTCAAGACAATCGCGCAATTTGATGTCTATCTTGGGGCCGTAGAAAGCGCCGTCTCCTTCGTTGATCTCGTAGGGGCGGCCGGTATCCTTGAGAGCGGACAGAAGCGCGTTGGTAGCCAGGTCCCAGGCTGCATCGTCGCCGATGGACTTTTCCGGGCGGGTGGACAACTCCATCTCGTAATCGAACCCGAAGATCGCCATGACATCGCTGACAAAGGATAGAACGCCCTTGATCTCTGCGTCCAGTTGTTCGGGGGTGCAGAGTATATGGGCATCGTCCTGGGTGAAGCAGCGCACACGCAGAAGGCCGTGCAGAACGCCGGCCCGTTCGTGACGGTGTACCGTACCCAGTTCGAAGAAACGCAACGGCAGGTCGCGGTAACTGCGGAGCTGGGATTTGTAGATCATCATGTGGGCAAGGCAGTTCATCGGCTTGATGCCGAACCCCTGCTCGTCCACCTCGGTGAAGTACATGTTCTCGCGGTAGTTCTCGTAGTGTCCGGAGCGCTGCCACAACTCGGTCTTGAGGATCTGGGGACCCACCACGATGTCGTAGCCCCGCTTCAAGTGTTCCTTGCGCTCAAAATCCTCCAGGATGGTGCGCAGCATGGCTCCCTTGGGGTGCCAGATGGCAAAACCGGCGCCGACCTCATCCGAGAACGAAAAAAGATCCAGCTCGCGCCCCAGCTTGCGGTGGTCGCGGCGCTTGGCCTCTTCCAGACGGTGCAGATAGGCTTCGAGCTCCTTCTTGTCCACAAAGGCCGTGCCGTAGATGCGCTGCAGCATGCGGTTCTTCTCGTCGCCGCGCCAATAGGCGCCGGCGATGGAGAGTAGCTTGAAGGCCTTGATGCGGGAGGTGCTCGGCACGTGGGGACCGCGGCACAGGTCGGCAAAGCCGCCCTGGCTGTAAACCGACACCGTCTCCGCGCCGATATCGTTGATCAGCTCGGTCTTGTAAGGCTCGCCCATTGCCTCGAACATGCGGATCGCCTCGGCGCTGGGCAGTACCTGGCGCCCGATCTTCAGGTCGGCGGCGGCGAACTCGGACATCTTCGCCTCTATCCGCTCCAGGTCTTCGGGGGTAAAGGGACGCTCCACATCGAAGTCGTAGTAGAAACCGGTCTCAATGGCCGGACCGATGGTCACCTTGGCCTGGGGGAACAGCTCTTTCACCGCCTGGGCCATGAGATGGGAGGCGGAATGCCGGATAATATCCAGGGCCTCCGGGCTCTTTTCGGTGATGATCTCCACTTGTGCCCCATCGCTTAACGGCGCGGAGAGATCCACCAGTTCGCCGTCGATCTTGCCGGCCAGGGCGGCTTTTGCAAGACCGGCCCCGATGGAGGCCGCCAGATCAAAAACAGTCGCGCCTGCGGGGAGCTCCCTTACGGAACCGTCAGGAAGCGTGATATTGATACTTGCCATACCAATCTCCTGTGTTACTTTCGACCTTGAGGCACCCAAACAGAAAAGGCATCGAAACATCGATGCCCACGCTTGCCGCTTTGCTTAAGCACTGCTGCTTCTATGGTAGGCGCGGGCGGTCTCGAACCGCCGACCTCTACCGTGTCAAGGTAGCGCTCTCCCCCTGAGCTACGCGCCTGTGTACAAGAAAGCTGGAAAGTAATAGCAACATCCCGCGAGCTTGTCAAGCCTATTTATCTATTTTCTCAAGCAGGGCCACGTTTTCCACATGCACGGTCTGGGGAAACATATCAACCGGCTGTATTTCCCGGCAAAGGTATCCGCGGCCTTTCAGCACGGCCAGGTCGCGCGCCAGGCTCTGGAGAGAACAGGACACGTAAATAATTTTGCGTGCTGCAAGCCCCGTGACCAGATCGAGCACATCCAGCGCGCATCCCTTACGGGGGGGATTGAGGACCGCAACGTCGATCCGCTCCCCCTCTTCCGCCAGGTCCTCCAGCAGCTCCGCCGCATCGCCTGCTTCGAACCGGCAATTTCTGCGGGCGTTGAGCTTTGCATTCCGCCGCGCATCCGCCACCGCCTCTTCCACGACCTCGATGCCGATCACCTGGGCCGCCTGGCCGGCCAGGAACAACGCGATCCCGCCAATGCCGCAATAGAGGTCGAGCACGTTTTCCCCGCCCCCCAGCCCGGCCCACTGCTTCACCTGTTCGTAAATCAGGCGCGCGCCCGAATTATTGACCTGGAAAAACGACCGGGGGGAGACCTGGAAGGCCACATCGCCGATCCGTTCCGTCAGGTAGTGCTGGGGCGTCAGGAAATAATCCTTCTGCCCCAGGATGACGTTCCCCTCCGAGGTGTTCACATTCTGGGCCATGACCTCCACCTCGGGTATCTGCCCCTGGACAAAGCGCCCCAGGTGGTGGATCTCGTTGTAGGAACGCCGGGCCGTGACAAAGACCACCATGGCCTTGCGCTCGTGTACTGAGACCCGAACCACGAGATAGCGCAACAACCCCATCTTGCTCTGGGGGTTGTAGATCGGCACCTTCAGCTTGACGACCCCCTGTCTCACCGCCTCCACGACCCGGTTGACAAGCGGATGATGGAGCGGGCATTGCTCCAGGTCGTAAACATCATGGCTGGCGCGGCGGTAGATGCCGATAAAGGGATCAGAATGCTTGCCGGCTATGGTCAGTTTTGCCGTGGTACGGTAGTGGATCAGGTTCTCCGGCGAAAGAAGGGGGTGGACCGTAATGCCGGACAACTCGCCGTACTTGGCCAGTTCCGCCAGGATCATGCCCCGTTTCCAGACCTTCTGCTCCCCGTACTTCATGGCGATCAGGGGACAGCCGAGACAATCGGCGCTTTCGGTGCAGGGGGGATGCTTGCTGCGCAACTGCGACGGCTTCAGCAGCTTGAGCAGGTGACCGTAGGCAGTGCCGCGGGCGAGTTGGTCTACCTTGACCAGGGCCATATCGCCCGGCAAGGCGCCGCCGACCCTGAGCGTCATCCCGTCGTCGGTGCGGGCTGTCCCGTAACCATCCTCATCCAGGGCGGTTATGGCGAGCTCGGTCACCGCGTTGCGTTTGAGCAGAGGACCCCGGCGAGCCTCACCCGCGCCTGCTCCGGCACCCTTCCGGGGGCCGCCGGGGGGTGGGGAGGGACGTTTCCCGCCGCGCTTTACTTCGCGTTCATCCTTCACGATCTATCGCACCTTTTTTTGCAGATACTCGCGGAACAGGCGGAAGGCCTGACCACGATGGCTGATACTGTTTTTGTCATCGACGCCGAGTTCCGCCATGGTCCGGCCGTAACCATCAACCAGGAACAGCGGGTCATAGCCGAAGCCCCCCTCCCCGCGGGCGGTATCGAGGATATGCCCCGCCACCCGGCCGGTGAAGATATGCTCAACGCCGTCAGGGGTTACAAAAGCCAGTGCGCAGACAAAGGCCGCCGTTTTCGCTTCGGCAGGCGCCCCCGCCAGCTCCCTGAGCAGTTTGGTATTGTTGGCGGCATCCCCTGCCCCTTCGCCGGCAAAGCGGGCTGAATAGACGCCGGGGCGCCCGTCGAGCGCATCCACCACCAGGCCGGAATCGTCGGCCAAGGCCGGCAGTCCGCAGAAGCGCACGGCCTCGTGCGCCTTTTTGAGGGCATTTTCCTCAAAAGTAGCCCCATCCTCCACCGTATCCGGGAACCCCGCGAAGTCTCCGGAGCAGCGAACCGTTGCGACCAGACCGGTCAGCATGGCCTGGATCTCCAGCAGTTTCCCCCGATTCCGCGTGGCAACGACAAGCTCTTTCATCCCCGCAAGGCCTCCTGCTGGAATACAAAAAGCTGCCGTATGCCGGCCATGGCCTGATCCCGCATGGCATCCATCTGCCCGATGGTGAACGGCTCGGCCTCGGCTGTGCCCTGAACCTCCACAAAGCGGCCACTGGAGGTCATGACAAAGTTCATGTCAACCTCGGCAGTGGAATCCTCCTGATAATTCAGGTCCAGGAGGGGCTCGCCGTCGATGATGCCGACGCTGACCGCGGCTACGGCCTCCTTGAGCGGGATATGGGCAAATACGCCCTTGTTGCGGAGTCCGGCCAGGGCATCGGCCAGCGCCACGTAGGCCCCGGTGATGGAGGCGGTTCGCGTGCCGCCGTCAGCCTGGATCACATCGCAATCGATATAGATGGATCGCTCGCCCAACCGGGCCAGGTCGGTGACGGCACGCAACGAACGGCCGATCAGGCGCTGGATTTCGAGCGTCCGGCCGGTCTGCTTTCCCTTGGCCGCTTCGCGCGGTGAACGGGTATGGGTGGCGCGGGGCAGCATGGCGTACTCGGCCGTCACCCAGCCGGTTCCCTTGCCCTTCAAGAACGGCGGAACGGATTCTTCCACCGATGCGGTACAGATGACTTGCGTATCGCCGAACCCGATCAGCACAGACCCCTCGGCATGCCTGGTGAACCTGCGCGTGATGGTAATAGGGCGCAGATCGCAGCTTCCCCGGCCGTCATTTCGTGTCATTGTCCTGCTCCTTCCGGTAAAAATCTGGAAGGTGTTCAATATCCTTTCAATGCTCCCGTGTCAAACAAAAAGGGAACCTGAAACAGGTCCCCTTGCTTGTTCACATCTCTTTTGTGCAGCGTTCTATCAGCCGAGGTGCATATCGTTGCAACGCGTCCGATTGGCGAGGATGGTGGAATCCAGCATCTCACCGCAACAGGTGCATTTCCATGCATCGAACGAGCGGACGAAATCGTAGAATTTCTCGGCGAACATACGGCCCTTGCAGCGTGGACATTGCATAGCACTCCTCCTTAGAGCGAAATTTCAGTAAATGTGGTACTGGGGAGTGTTTACATCATGCATGCCAATTCCAGCATTGCGGCGTAACAATAAGAAGCGGCCGTAAATGTGTTCAATTGTTTCAGGTGGTTAGAAATATTTTTTTAGTATCTCGTACCTCCTGGCGCCGATCCCTTCGACATTGGTCAGTTCCTGCACGGCCACAAAACCGCCATTATTTTGACGATACGCAACGATGCGTCTGGCGATCACCGGGCCAATGCCGGGGAGCCGGTCAAAATCAGCCACCCCCATGGTATTGATATCCAAGGGGATTCCCATCATCATCCTTTCCGGAGTCGGGAGCAAATCGACGACGACATACCCTTGGCCGTTCGCCCCGACCGTGAGGCGGACATCATCGCCATTTTTGATGTGCTGCGCCGCAACTGCCGTTGGAGCAAGGTTTTTCAAGGTATGAAGCGGTATCGCCATTTTAATGACGCTTTCCGTCACCATATTGGCGGAAACAGGGTACATGCCGGGATGAACCACATCTCCCCCGACATGCACGACCCCTCCGGGGGGTGGCGAGACGCAAAGACCCGTCGAAACGGCGCTCGGCACGTTTTGACGGGTCTTTACAACAGCGGGGATCGCAACAGCCACGGCAATGAGGAGAAGGATTACGCGTTCATGACGAACCATGCCCTGCCTCCCATGCCTGTACGGGCGGAGACGCTACTCTTGTTCTTCCGACTTGTGCAGCTTGTAGTCGATGCTGTCGATCAGCGCCTGGTACGAGGCGTCGATGATATTGTCAGATACCCCGACGGTACCCCAGCGGGCATGCTTGTCCCCCGACTCGATCAGTACGCGGGTCGATGAGGCGGTACCCTGCCCCGCCGGCAGGACCCGGACCTTGTAGTCCAGGAGCTTCACCTCTTTGAGTTTCGGATAGAATTTCTCCAGGGCCTTGCGGATGGCATTGTCCAGGGCATTGACCGGACCGTTTCCCTCCGCAGCGGTATGCTCAATCTTGCCGCCGACCCTGACCATGATGGTCGCCTCTGCCAGGGGGCGCTGGTCTTCGCCCCGTTTTTCGTCGATGACCCGGAACCCGAGCACGCTGAAAAACTTGCGATGGGCCCCCAGGGCCTTCTTCATCAACAGTTCGAAGGATGCCTCGGCCCCTTCGAACTGATAGCCGCGGTTTTCCATCTCCTTGATATTGTCGAGAATCTCCAGGGTGACCGGGTCCTTGCTGTCAAGGTTGATGTTGAACTCCTCGGCCTTGGCCAGGATGTTGGAACGGCCGGAGAGGTCGGAAACAAGGACGCGGGTACAGTTGCCCACCAGTTCGGGCCGCATGTGTTCGTAGGTCTCCGGGTGGCGCTGGATGGCGCTGACGTGCACCCCTCCCTTGTGGGCGAAGGCGGAATTGCCCACGTAGGCCTGGTGCTTGTTGGGGGAAATGTTGGCCAGTTCGTAGACATACCGTGAAACATCCCGCAGATGGCGCATCTGCTCGTCGCTGATGCACTCCTTGCCCATTTTGACCTTGAGGGCGGGGATGATGGAGCAGAGATTGGCGTTACCGCACCGCTCGCCAAAACCGTTGATGGTCCCCTGGACCTGCACAATGCCCAGTTCCACCGCGTGCAGGGAGTTGGCCACGGCGCACTCGGAGTCGTTATGGGCATGGATGCCGAGCGGCGTTTTGATCTGCTTCTTCACCGCCTTGATGATCTCGGCCACCTCGAAGGGCATGGTCCCGCCATTGGTGTCACACAGGATGATGCAGTCGGCCTTGGCCTCTTCAGCCGCCTTGAGGGTTTTGATGGCGTATTCGGGGTTGGCCTTGTAACCGTCGAAGAAGTGCTCTGCATCGTAGAAGACTTCCGGCGCGTGTTTTTTCAGGTGCTCCAGGGAATCGTAGATCAGTTCCAGGTTCTCTTCCAGCGAAATGCGCAACGCCTCGCGGACATGGAAGTCCCAGGTCTTGCCGAAAATGGTGATGGCATCGGCTTCGGCCTTGATCAGGGTGATGATATTGTTGTCCTTGTCCGGCGTCACCTTGGCCCGGCGGGTGGAGCCGAAGGCGGCGATCTTGGCCTGCCGGAGCTTTTCCTTTTTGATGTCCTTGAAGAAGGTAACATCCTTGGGATTGCTCCCCGGCCATCCCCCCTCGATATACTGGACCCCCAGTTCGTCCAGTTTGTGGGCGATGCGGATCTTGTCCTCCACCAGGAGCGAGATGTCCTCGGCCTGGGTGCCGTCCCGCAGGGTAGTGTCGTACAGTTTTACAAGGCTCATGGTACCTCCCCAGTATCAGCATTTTAAGGTTTACAGGAAACTGAGAACTATGTTTGTATACTTTTTCCGAACTATTTTCAACACGCCAGTGGCGCTGACCGGGAAGCCGCACGCCCGGAATGCACAAAAGGGCTCACAGGTTAAAACCTGCAGAGCCCTTTTGTCGTTTCATGCTGGTGCCCGGAGCCGGGGTCGAACCGGCACGACCCGAGAGTCGAGAGATTTTAAGTCTCTTGCGTCTACCAGTTCCGCCATCCGGGCGACGGTCCAGCCTGTAAAGGAGCGGTTCGGCCTGCTCAGCAGTTCACCCGCTCCTTCAGTTCCTTGCCGGTCTTGAAGAACGGCGTCTTCTTCGCCGGGATGCGGACCACTTCTCCGCTCTTGGGATTGCGGGCTTCGCGGCCCGAGCGCTCGCGGATCGTAAAGCTGCCGAACCCGCGGATTTCCACCTTGTCGCCGGTTTTCAGGGCATCCTCGATGGAGTCGAAAACCGTGTTCACCAGGGCCTCAGAGACCTTCATATTCAGCATCCCGTGTGTCTGGACGACTTTTTCGATCAGTTCACTTTTGGTCATCGCGTTATCTCCTGCCTTGTCATCACTCTGTGGTTCATTGATTGTTCTTGTTGTTGAGTTCCTGCTGCAACAGCTCGCCGAGGTTGGAGGTAGCCTCACCCTGGGAGCCCAGGTATTGTGCGAATTCCTCTTTTTCGGCAGCGACGTGCATTGCCTTGATGGAGAGCGAGATGCGGCGCTCGCGGGAATCGCAGCTCAGTACGACCGCTTCGAGGCTGTCGCCGACAGCCGCAAATTCCTTGGCGGAGGGCACCTTTTCACGGGAAAGCTCGGACACGTGGATCAGGCCCTCGATCCCTTCCTCAAGCTCGACAAAAACGCCGAAATCGGTCAGGGACGTCACTTTGCCGGTCACCTTGGCGCCTGCCCGGTACTTCTCGGGCGCAAGGCTCCAGGGGTCCGGCTCAAGCTGCTTGATACCGAGGGAAAGGCGCTCGTTGTCCACGTCCACCTTGAGCACCACGGCCTGGACGAGTTGTCCCTTTTCGTACACATCACCGGGATGCTTGACCCGCTTGGTCCACGAAATGTCGGAGACGTGGACAAGGCCGTCGATGCCGTCTTCTATGCCGATGAACATGCCGAAATCGGTCATGTTCTTGATCTGCCCTTCGATCTTGGTGCCGACCGGGTATTTGTCGGCGATCGTTTTCCAGGGGTTTTCCGACACCTGCTTGAGCCCCAGGGATATCTTGCGGTTGTCCATGTCAATGCCCAGCACGACCGCCTCGACCTCGTCCCCGACCGTGAGCACGTCTGCGGCGCGGCGAACGCGCTTGGTCCAGGACATCTCGGAAACGTGGATCAACCCTTCGACGCCCGGCTCCAACTCCACGAAGGCGCCGTACTCCATCAGGCTGACAACGCGGCCCCTGATGCGGCTTTCCAGCGGATAGTGGTTCGGTACCTCCAGCCACGGGTCGGCAAGGGTCTGCTTGATGCCGAGAGAAATCTTGCCCTTGGCGCGGTCGAATTTGAGCACCTTGGCGGTCACCTGCTGGCCCGGCTTGAGGATATCGGACGGCTTACCCACCCGCCCCCAGGAGAGGTCCGAGACGTGCAGCAGGCCGTCCACACCGCCCAGATCGACGAAAGCCCCGTAGTCGGTCACATTCTTGACGATGCCTTCCACAATCTGCCCTTCTTCGAGCTTGGCAAGGGTGACGTCGCGCAGCGAGGCGCGCTCCTCCTCCAGAATGGCGCGGCGGGAGAGGACGATGTTGTCGCGCTTCTGGTTGAGCTTGATGATCTTGAACTTGGCCTTCAGGCCGATATAGCTGTCGGCGTCGGATGACGGCCTGATGTCCACCTGCGAGGTGGGGAGGAAGGCGGGAACACCTATATCCACCGTGTAGCCGCCATTGACCCGCGCCGTGACGGTCCCCTCGATGATGCCGCCCTCCTGCCCGGAACCGCCGATCTTTTCCCAAGCGGCCAAGTAGTCGGCCTTTCTTTTCGAGAGGATATAGCCTTTTTTCCCGTCTTCGCGGGTCATGAGCACGCGAATACGATCGCCGACCTGAACCGTGATCTCCCCATTGGCATCACGGAACTCGCTGGCAGCCACGAAGCCTTCCGACTTCAGGCCGATATCAACAAGCACGGTGTCCTGATCGATGCGGACCACCGTACCTTCTATGATTTTGTCCCGTTCGGGCCTTTCCTTGAGACTCTCGGTGTAGAGCGCCGCAAATTCGTTGCTTTGCTGTTCAGTCTCGTCGTCTTGCTCACCGGTGTCGGAAGTGTCGAGCCTTTTGAAATCAACCATTACAACTTACCCCCTGGACGTTTTTCTATCTTTCTGTATTCACGTTACGAATATGCTGTATTTGTAAGCATAGTAATATAGCAATGAGTTCGAAAAAATTCAATTGGTTTTATTAAGCTCTTCGATCCGGCTCACCACCTCGTCGATGATCCATTTGGGGGTCGAAGCCCCGGCCGTGACCCCGACCCGCTCGACTCCCTCAAACCAGTCAGGTACGATCTCGGCGGCCGTTTCAATATGGTGGGTGCGCGGCTGGATCTCGGCGCAGACCTCGGCCAGCCGGCGCGTGTTGGCGCTGTTGAAGCCGCCTACCACCAGCATGCAGTCCACCTGACATGCCAGTTCCTTGGCCTCTTCCTGGCGTACCGCCGTGGCGTCGCAGATCGTGTTGAAGACCCGGATCTCGCCGCCCCGTAACAAGCATTCCGACACGACATTCTTGAGGTTTTCGAACGACTGGGTTGTCTGGGCCACAATGCCAATCTTGTTCATCTTGGGCAGCTTGCCGACCTCTTCGCCGGAACCGACGACAAACACCTTGTCCCCGCCGTAAGAGACGATCCCCTGGACCTCGGGGTGGTCTGCGTCTCCTACCACCACGACGCCGTAGCCTGTCTCGGAAAGCCGCTTGACGTGCTCCTGGGCCTTCTTGACAAAGGGGCAGGTGGCGTCGACGATCTCCAACTGTTTCTGCACCGCCTCTTCGATCTCGTGGGAAGCAACCCCGTGGGAGCGAATGATGATGGTGCCGCAATCCATGGTGTCCAGATTTTTGAGCACCTTGACCCCCATCTCCTCAAGCTTGTTGACCACCTGGGGGGAATGGATGATCGGCCCGAGGGTATAGGTCTTCTTGTCTATGCCCGCCGCCTCAAAGGCCATCTGGGTGGCCCGTTTGACGCCGAAACAGAAACCGGCGCGCTTTGCGAGTAATACCTTCATAGGAATGTTCCAGCCTCTTGGATTTTTTCTCTGGCAATGTCTTCCATTCTGTTCAACACCTCGTCGATACTGCTATGGGAAGAGTCAACGGGGATGGCGTCCTCGGCCTGCCGGAGCGGGGCGAGGTCGCGCTGGGAATCCTGGCGGTCCCTCCGGGAGACCGCTTCAATGGTCTCCTCCAGGGTAACCTGTTCTCCGTTGCCGACCAGTTCCGCGAAACGGCGCTTTCCGCGCTCCTCGGGAGAGGCGAAGAGGAAAAATTTGAGCTCGGCGTCGGGAAACACGGCCGTACCGATATCACGCCCCTCCAATACCACGCCGCCGTCCCGGCCCATCCGGCGCTGGAGCATCATCATGGCTTCGCGCACCGGCTTGAGTGCCGAGATACGTGAGGTCATGAGCGACATCTCCGGCGTACGGATCAGCTCGGTCACATCCCGTCCGTTGGCGAACACCCGTTGGGAGCAGTTTGAACAGTCGAGGCGGATATCGGCGCCCTCGCAAAGCCGTTCCACGGCATTGGTGTCGGCAGGGTCGATCCCCGCCTGGCTGACCAGAAAGGCGACTGCCCGGTACATGGCGCCGGTGTCGATCTGAAGGTAACCGAGCCTCTTGGCCAGCAAACGGGCGACAGTGCTCTTGCCGGCGCCGGAAGGACCGTCGATGGCGATGATCAGGCCGTTGGGACGCACGTTCATGGCCGTCACCTTCCCGCTACCTGTTCCAGCAGCGGGAAGAAGGAGGGAAACGACGTCGCCACGCAATCCACGTCGCGGACGGTGATGCCGCCGCGGGACACCAGGGCCGCGACCGACAGGGACATGGCGATGCGATGATCTCCGAAGCTCTCCCCGTCGCCGCCGCCAAGACGCTCCGCCCCGAGAATGTCCATGCCGTCGGCGCATTCCTCAACCACGACCCCGAGCATGCGCAGGTTGGTCGCCATGGCGGCGATCCGGTCGGTTTCCTTGACCCGCAATTCGCGGGCATCCCTGACGGTGGTCCGCCCTTCCGCACAGGCCGCCGCCACGCAGATGGCCGGAAATTCGTCGATGGCACGCGGCACGACGCTTCCGGAGATAGCGATCCCCTTCAGTCGCGACGAGCGAACCAGGACATCAGCCACCGGCTCGCCGGAGACCTCGCGCTCGTGGAGCAATTCAAGGGAACCGCCCATGGCCCTGAGTATGTCGATGATGCCCGTACGGGTCGGGTTGACGCCCACGTTGCGGATGAGCAGTTCGGACCCCGGCGTGATCAGGGCGGCGACCATGAAGAAGGCTGCCGAGGAGATATCGCCCGGCACGATGATTTCCTGGCCCGTGAGCTCGGTGCCGCCGCGCACCGTGACCCTGTCCTTGAACACTTCGAGCGATGCGCCGAAAAGCCGGAACATACGTTCGGAGTGGTCGCGGGAAAGGGTCGGCTCGCGGACGGAGGTTTCTCCGTCGGCATACAGGCCGGCCAACATGATGGCGGATTTTACCTGGGCGCTGGAAACCGGCGATTCGTAGCCGATGGCGTTCAAGGCCCCGCCGCTGATGGCGAGCGGCGCCAGGGTTCCCTTGTCACGCCCCATGATGCGGGCACCCATGCGAGCAAGCGGTTCTACAACCCGCTTCATGGGGCGCTTGCGCAGGTACTGGTCTCCGGTTACCACCGAAAAGAAGGATTGGCCGGCCAGAAGACCGGTCAAAAGACGAATGCTGGTGCCGGAATTGCCGCAATCGATGATGTCCGTCGGTTCCTGGAGGCCATGAAGCCCTTGGCCGTGTATGATTACGGCCTCGCCGTCGTCGTCGATCCGCACCCCCATGGCACGGAAGGCCCCCATGGTCGCCATGTTGTCCTCACCGCGCAGAAACCCCTTGACCGTGGTAACGCCATTGGCGATGGCACCCAGCATGACGGAGCGGTGGGAGATGGACTTGTCGCCGGGGACAGCTATCTCGCCCTTGACGGATGATGCAGGCTGTATGGTGATGGATTTCACGCAAGACTCCGTAGGTGACGCATATGATCTTTCCCGCTCAGAGAATACCATCGCGGAACTGTTTGGCAATGGTAAAAAATTCGGCCAGGGCCGCAGGGTCGCTGCGGTCAATGCGCTGCCGCAGCTCAGCCAGGCTCGCTGAAAATCCGTCGATGCTCGCCAAGAGAGCCCCCCTGTTCATCAGGGCGATGTCGCGCCACATGACTGGGTCGGAAGAGGCGATGCGGGTAAAATCCCGGAAGCCGCCGGCGGTGTAGGAGAGCACGTTTTCCCCCTCCACATCGGCCGTTCCCACGGCATGCACCAGGGCGTACGCCACGACATGTGGCAGGTGGGAGATTTCGGCGAAGATGCGGTCGTGGTGCCCCGGCTCCATGGAGCAGACATTGGCGCCGGCAGATTGCCAGAGCCGCGCCATCGTATCGTACGCTCGGGCATCGGTGGCCGGGGTTGGGGTCAGGATGCAGCGCTTGCCGCTGAAGAGGGCGGCAAAGGCCGCCGCTGCTCCCGAGTGTTCGGTTCCGGCAATGGGATGTCCGCCGATGAAAAAGCACCCCGATGGCATAAGCTCCTCGCACACCCGGACAATGGCGGACTTGACGCTGCCGCCGTCGCTGACGATGCAGCCGTCGGGGAGAAAGGGGGCAATTTCCCTGACCACCGCTGGAATGGAGCAGACCGGGACCGAGATGAACACCGCCTGGACGTCCCGAACGCCGGAGGCCGCATCATGGGCAATTTCATCCACAATCCCCAGGGAAAGGGCCTGATTCAGGTTATCATGGTCGGTGTCGATGCCGATGATGGTGCCGACCGCGCCTGCTTCGCGCAGCGCCCGGGCAAAGGAACCGCCGATCAGGCCAACACCGATGACGGCCAGACGTTCAATGACCATGGACATGCCGTCTCTCCCCTACACCGACCGAGGATAGGATCCGAGGACCTTGAGGAATTGACAGCACTGTTTGAGTTCATCCAGGGCCGCCGCCACCTCTGGCTCGGCGGTGTGACCGAACAGGTCGAGGAAAAAGATGTATTCCCAGGCCTTTTTCTTGTACGGCCGCGATTCGATCTTGGAGAGATTGATACCGCGATTGGCGAAAGGCTCCAGCATACGGCACAGGATGCCGGGCTCATCCTTCACGGAGAACAGTATGGAGGTCTTGTCATTGCCCGAGCGCTCGCACCCCTTGCGGGCGATCACCAGGAAACGGGTGAAGTTGTTGACCTGGTCCTCTATCCTGCTCCTGACCACCTTGAGGTCATAGAGGGAACCGGCCAGTTCGCTGGCAATGGCGGCGGCGGTGTAATCTTCGCTGACAATCTGGGCTGCCACGGCAGTGGAGGCCACATCCACCACCGGCACTCCGGGCAAGTTTTCATCGAGCCATTGGCGGCACTGGGCGATAGGCTGGGGATGGGAGTACACCTTTTTGATATCTTCGAGCCGCCCGGTACGGGACAGCAGATCATGATGGACCTCCAGCATGACCTCGGCGGTTATCTTCAGACTGCTCTCCACGAACATGTCGAGGGTATGGGAGACCACTCCTTCGGTGGAATTTTCCACCGGTACCACGCCGTACAGCGCCTTGCCTTTCTCCACCTCCTCAAAGACCGAGGGGATCGACTTGAGGGGCACCAACTCCGCGGACAGGCCGAACTGCTGCATGGTTGCCAGGTGGCTGAAGGTCGCCTTGGGTCCCAGAAAGGCTACCTTCATGGGGGATTCCAGGGCCAGGCTGGCCGAAATGATCTCGCGGTAGATGTTGCGCAGCGCGTCGTTGGGGAACGGGCCGGGATTGAGGCTCAGCAGACGTTCGTAGATCTGTCGCTCGCGGCCGGGGACATGAAACTCCATGTTGCTGCCGGACTTGAGCCTGCCGACGTCGATCACCACGCGTGCCCGCTCGTTCAAAAGCTCGACGATCCGGTTGTCGATACTGTCGATGCTGGCGCGGAGCTGTTCGATTGTGGGGGCATCCTGTTGCAATGAAACCACCTGGAAGAGCTGCGAGAGTGCCTGCAAAAAGGAGTGTCAATTTACTGCATAGCTGCCTCAAATGCAACCATAATTAAGTATACAGTATGGACGCACAGGGGCAAGGCATCACCCGGAACAAGGTTCGAACCATGTTTCAGTCCGGCCGGAGAACGGCTCCGAAACGTTCCATCCATGTGTCAAAAATTTGAAGCTTGTCCTGGCCAAACCCGGAAAGCTTTTTGCGAACACGTTCCGGCGACGTTCTCTGCTCCAGACTACCCGGCTTCTTGGAAAAGAACAGGTCAGCAAAACAGACGATTTCTTCGGCAGTCGTCCGGGGCGCCATGTCCCGACAGGGGAGCGGGAGACGCTGGTCAACGATATCGGCAATCGTCAGGCCGACGCCGATGTGCCGTTCGCATACCAGGGCGTGCCGCGGCAGACCTTCGCGTTCGAGGATTTCCCGCCCCAGGACGCCATGCATGATGTAGGGGTGAGGCCCCATCGCTCCGATTTCAGGTGCGGCAACCCCGCAGACGCCAATATCATGCAGTATCGCCGCTTCCCGTATGAAATTGCATTCTTCGTCGGACAGGGAGACTTGGCGGCCGACGGCCAGAGCAAGCTCAGCCACCACACGTCCATGGGTGATCACGGTCGTGAGAGGCTCCCCCTCGAAGTACCTGCCCAATAATGTCACCACATCCAACACCACTCACTCACCGCCATAAGTCAAATTTTAGACAACATCTTGTACCAAAAACAACTCAACAATGTCAATATTTTGCCACAACATTGTAACCAATTGTTATTATTGCCACACAATTGTGGTACGCCTTATGCTTATCTCCTGAGCAGCGCCCAACCCAAGGAGTACCGGGGGGCCGTGAACGAACCAGGAGAGAACGCCGTGTACGCTAAATTCCCCTTTTATTCCATGGCACAGATGTACGCCATCAGCCTTCAAGAGCCGGTCGCCATCCTGCTGGGGCGGGACAACCTCTATTGGGTAGTCGGTCAGGTTCATGCATCCGACTACCTGAACGAGGGGTGTTCCCTGCTCTGCGCTGCCACTTGAGCCCCTTTCCGCTTCAGTCGCCCCCCGCCATCCGGTTGAGCGAAATACGGCGACGGCTTTCGTACCTCGTCTCTCCCCACCCAACAAGCCCCTGTCCCCATCCTTGCGGCACCAGCCACGACGTCCCCCACCCATCTTTCGGCAAAACCTTGACCCGCATCATTAATTTCCCCGTCTGAACGGGGTATGCTGCAATCATACCTGAGATGAGGAGGTTGCACATGGAACTCGGAAACGGCCTTGGCAACCTCCTC
>Ga0207857_1000118_pt1 | contig 23644 bp, 17 predicted proteins | sample LuqExpMetageno22_FD_187780 | JGI IMG/M metagenome (GOLD analysis project Ga0207857, IMG submission 187780) | Tropical forest soil microbial communities from Luquillo Experimental Forest, Puerto Rico - Sample 22 (SPAdes) | ecosystem: Environmental > Terrestrial > Soil > Tropical forest ... | reverse complement strand
GGCGGGCTGCTGCTCTCCTACCCGCCGCGCCGGATGCAGGATGTGTGGCAGGACCCCGCATACCGCGGCTGGGGGACAAAGGCCGAGATCCTGCTCATGGCGGCCCTCGACTATTCGCCGGACACCCATGTGGTCTATGCGGCGGCCCGGCCGCCGCGCAGCATCTTCAAGCGCATAGCGGCCGGCATGGGGAAGAAGATCGTCTACATCCCCCTGGGGAGCCTGTCGCCGCCCGCGCTGAAGCGGATCAGGGTGATGCACCTGTTGTTTGGCCGCGACAAGCGGGAGATCGCCAAGGACTACATCTGGTAGCTGGAGAGGTACATGCGGCTGTTTGATTTATCCTTGTAAATTGGATTTTGTTTTTCCTCCGTGTCCTCCGTGGTAATATTTTTTGGTAATCGGCAGATTGAAGTCAAAAGCTTTCACCACGGAGGACACAGAGGAAAGCAAGACTAAAAAAAGCCCCCGAAGTCTTACGACCTCGGGGGCTTTCATTTGATCAAAAAACGGCTAACGGCTATTCGAACGGGTTGCGCAGGATGATGGTCTGGTCGCGGCGCGGGCCGACCGAGACCAGCACGATCGGGCAGCCGGCCAGTTCCTCCAGGCGCTTGACGTAGTCGCGGGCCTGCTGCGGCAGGTCGGCAAAGGTCTTGGCCCCGGTAATGTCGCTCTTCCAGCCGGCTAACTCCTCGTAGACCGGCTGGCACTTCTCGAAGACCTCCAGGCTGGCCGGCAGGGTCTCCAGGGGCGTGCCGTCGCAGGTGTAGCCGGTGCAGACCTTGATGGTGTCGAAATCGGAGAGCACGTCCAGCTTGGTCAGGGCGATGCCGGTCAGGCCGTTGACCCGTACGGCGTAGCGGACCACCATGGCGTCGAACCAGCCGCAGCGCCGTGGACGGCCGGTGGTGGCGCCGAACTCGCCGCCGGTCTGGCGCAACTGCTCGCCGGTTGCGTCCAGGAGTTCGGTCGGGAAGGGACCGCTCCCCACGCGGGTGACATAGGCCTTGGAGATGCCGATGATCTCGTGGATCTCCCGCGGGCTGACCCCGGAGCCGGTGCAGGCGCCGCCGGCGCAGGTGGATGACGAGGTGACGTAGGGGTAGGTGCCGTGGTCCACGTCCAGGAGCGTCCCCTGTGCCCCCTCGAAGAGCGCCTTTTTGCCGGCCTTCAGGTCGTTGCTGAGCACCAGGGAGGTGTCGGCGACGTACTTCTTCAGTACCTCGGCATAGCCGCAGTATTCGGCCAGAATCGCGTCGAAGTCGCAGGGCGCCTCGCCCAGGAGCTTTTCCAGGATGAAATTCTTCTCGGTCAGCACCTCGCGGAGTTTGCGGGCAAAGGTCTCCGTGTCCAGGAGGTCCATCAGGCGTATGCCGCGCCGGCCGATCTTGTCCTCGTAGCAGGGGCCGATGCCCCGGCCGGTGGTGCCGATCTTCTTGTCGCCGCTTTTGGCCTCGCGGGCGATGTCGATCTGCTTGTGGTAGGGCATGATGATGTGCAGCGACTCGGAGAGCAGCAGGCAGGAGTCGTCGCTGATCCGGCCGGATCCCTTGAGTTTCGTGATCTCCCGGATGAACACCTCCGGGTCCAGCACCACCCCGTTGCCGATGATGCAGCGTTTTCCCTCATGCAGGATGCCCGAGGGAATCAGGTGCAGGACGACCTTTTCGTTGCCCACCACCAAGGTGTGACCGGCGTTGTTGCCCCCCTGATAGCGCACGATGTCATCGGCGTGCTCCGTGTAGATGTCAACGACCTTGCCCTTGCCTTCATCGCCCCACTGGGCTCCTACGACTACGACGTTTGCCATGTCTCGTGATCTCCCTATGAAGGTTGTTGAAAAACAGCCATCTCGACGCCGTCCTCGAAAGCCCTTCCGTGCGGGTGCGACGATCTGACTGTTTTTGAACAACCTCAGTTATTCAACAACCAATTAAAGTAACAAGATTCTCGTGCAGCAGCATCTCTCTGGTGATTTCGAACCGTTTGCCGTCGCAGACCCGCACGGCGGTGTACGCCCCCTCGCACGCCTCGTCCCCGATGACCAGCATGCTGCGGATGTTCATGCGCCGGGCATAGGCTAGCGAGTCGTCATACTCCCGGCGGATGATGTCACGGGCAGCGGTGTAGCCCCGGGAGCGGAGCAGGCGCGCCACCTCCAGCACCTCGCGACGGTCGTCGCGGCGGTTGAACAGCAGGAAGTCCCGGGTGGTGCTGGCCTCCACCTCGGGCCGCCGCTCCAGCGCCTGGAGCAGGCTGAGCACGTTGAAGGTGAAGCCGGTAGCCGGTGCGGAAAAACCGTAACGGGCCGTCAGGTTGTCGTAGCGGCCGCCGCTGCAGACCGGTTCGCCCAAGCCGCTGACAAAACCCTCGAAGGTGATGCCGGTATGATAGCCCAGACCGCGCGTCTCGCCCAGGTCAATGGTCAGATGGTCGCTGACCCCGTGGATGTCGAGGATCTCCAGCACCTGGCGCAGGTTCGCCAGCGCCGCCCGGGAGCGCTGGTTGGCCACCACCTGTTCGGCCTCGTCCAGCACGCCGCGGCCGCCGAAAAGGCGCGGCAGGGCGGAGATCTCCCGGCGGGATGCCTCGGAAACAGCACTAGCAGCCAGCAGCTTCGACACTGCCGAAGCGTCCTTGCGCGCGATGGCCTCCTGCAGTTCCCGCAGCGCCTGGCCGTCCAGGCCGGAGGCGGCCATGATCCCCCGGCAGAACTCCACCTGTCCCAGGTCGATCTTGAAGTTGTCGAAGCCGAGTTGTTGCATGGCCTCGATCGCCATGGTCACCATCTCCGCATCCGCTTCGGGCGAGTCGAGGCCGATCAGTTCCACTCCCGACTGGAAGAGCTCGCGGCTTCGGCCGGTCTGCATCTCGGTCTGGCGCAGGACGCGTCCACTGTAGCTGATGCGGTGGGGCAGGGGCCAGCCGGACAGACGGGTCGCCACAATGCGCGCGATCTGCGGGGTAATATCCGGCGGAAAGGCCAAAAGCCGCCCGGTCTGGCGGTCGTCGAAACGGTAGGTCTTCCCCTTCAGTTCCTCTCCCATGCCGATGGTCAGCACATCCTCGTATTCCAGCTTGGGCGTGATGATGCGGCGGAAGCCCCACAGCTCGAAGACGTGGCGGATCTTCCCTTCGATGAAGCCTATCTTGGCGGCGGCATCGGGGAGGAAGTCGCTGACGCCGCGGGGAAGTGATATGTCGGGTGATAGCATGGTCATGTATGTCAGTTCCTGAAGGAGTAATCTCCCGCACGACGCGTCGTGGTCCGTACAAAGAAGTCGGACCGGGAAGACGTCCAGAGGGGAGCGGCTTTCCGGTCCGGGTTGCCGGGAGAACCGGTGGATCGGGTTATTCCACCTTCTTGATCGCCAGGGATGAGGCGCCGCGGGTGGTTATGCCGGAACGCTGCACGGTCTGCAGGATCAAGAGCTCGTTGCGCGCCTCGTCGAAATAGTAGTCCGGCATGTAGTTCTGGGTGTCGCGGGTGCGCCACTTCTCCTCCAGACTCGAACCGTTCCAGTTGAAGCAGTAGACCGCGCCTTTCTTATAGGAGCGGGCATTGCCCAGTACCCAGAAGCCGTCGTTCCTGCCCACCAGGACAAGGCCGCCGGCGGTTACCTGAACCCTCATGTTCATGAATATCCAGCGGTATTTGTCCCCTGTCACGCGAACATTGACGCCCGTGTCCTCTTTCTGGAAGTAGAGCTCCGAACCGCCGAATTTGTCGTTGCTGCGCCAGAACTCTTTCTGGTCCTGGTCGTACACGATCAGGTAATTATCCGGGTTGATGACCAGGGTGAGGATCTTGCCGTCCTGGTCGCGGAGTTGGTTGAAGGTGTAGATATCGCCGTAACGCGGCATCTTGATGGGGTTTTTCAGGACGATCTCCTTGCCGGAGCGGGTCGCCTCGAAGACGTCGCCAAAGTAATCAACGTCACGGCCCATGGCCTGGGCGTAGAGTTTCTTCGGCCCGCCGGCCAGGTTGAAGGCGCGGAAGAAGTACGGCAAGTTCTCGGCCAGCTTCACCAGTTTATCGCCCTGTACCTGCCAGACCTGGGAGGCGAGCTCGTCGCCGCGGATGAGCGTCACGTAAATCTCCAGGTCCTTGCTGCCTGCGACCGTGTCCAGCGACAGGATTTTTTCGGAACTCCTGAACTCGGCCTCCGCAACCAGCTTCATGTCGCTGCCCTTGCGGTAGTAGGAGAGGCGGCGCTCCTCGGCCAGAAAGACCTCGCGGCTGCCGTCGGGCAGGGTGGCTCCCAGGGCCATCAGGTTGGCGGCACCGGTCAGCCGTTTGCTCAGCCAGCCGCCGCTGCTGCCCTGCTCCATCTCCTGCGGTTTGATGAATTCGCCCACAGGGGCCGGGCGGACCTGCTCACTCTTGATGATATCTGACTTTGGCGCCGCAAGCGACGCCGGGGCGGCCAAGGGGGCCGCAACGGCGGGAAGGGCGACTGGAGCAGCCGGAGCGCCGGTTGCCGCCTGACCGCTGAAATAGATCTTGTCCAGTTCGGCCGCCAGCTTCTCCGCCAGTTTTCCCACAGCCGGGATCAGTTCCTCGTTGCTGTCACCCTGGATGTAGGCGCGCGTCAGGGTTTTGCCGCCGGTCGTCCTGGCCATGGCGTCCATGCTGAACACCTTGCCCAGAACGACATAGGTGCCGCTCACCACGGCATCGGCCTCGGCTGCGCTGCCGACGGCCATGATCCTGTCGCTGTTCAGGCGTGCGGCCAAGAGGGCCTGGAGGGTGGTTTTCATCTCATCCTTGTTGGGTACGCCGATGGCGTTCATATCGGCCACGAACACCCGCACCTGTGCCGCAAGGGCCGGCAGGGCCACCAGCGGAACGAGCAGTGCCGCGAGCAGTACGATCAGTTTTTTCATGGTTTCTCCTAAACCTCGTGTGTCAGGGGGCGTTTTCCCCCAGGGCGGCGCGATTCCTGTCTGGTGCGCCGGAGAGCAGAAAGCCGGGGGATTATCGCAAAATAGGCGGGACATGTCAAAAAAAAAGGGCGGGATTGCTCCCGCCCTTTCAGACATCAGGTGTAACGTACGATTAGAATGCGTAGCTCAGGATGACGCGGGCGGTGTAGGGGTTCTCGGGATCAGCGGCCGCCCCAGTGCTGCCGATTTTGTACTGGGAGTTCTTGTACATGCCGCCCAGGATTACATAAGCAGCCTGGAATCTGGCGGTCAGGTTGTCATACATCTTGTAGCCGGTCTCGACGTTGACCTCCGTGCCCATGAAGTTGCTGGCATTCTGGGGGGTGCCGGCAAGGCTCTTGTCGGTCGGTTTCAGGCTGTTGGTGTGGGCCACCCAGGCAAAACCGGCGTTGACGTTGGTGTAGAACTTGGGAGTGATGTTGGCGTCATAACCGAGGGTATAGAGGTACATACCCTGGCCGTTGATCGGGGTGCTGCCGTTGCTGGTGTTGTAGATCATGGCGTAGTCGGTGGAGGTGTTGTTGTTGATGCTGTTGCGGTTCAAGAGCATCATGCCGCCTTCGTTGTAGGTGCTGGTGCCGGTCGTGGAAGCCCAGGTGGAGTTGGGGGACTGGCTGGTGCCGACCCAGCCGGTGTAGTGCTTGCCGGGGTTGTTGCCGTTGCCGGAAGTGAAGAGCAGGGCGGTTTTGAAGGTGCCGGGACCCACGGCGGCCTTGGCGGCCACGTTGTAGGCAAGGGCGTTCAGGTATGCGCTGTTGTTCCTGCCATCGACATTTCTGAGCAGACCGCCCTGGTAGGCAGCGAAACCGCTCAGGGCCACCGGACCGACCTTGGTTTCGCCGGTCAGGCCGATGGTGTGAATCATGGTGGCATCGTCAACCTTGGAGTAGGTTATAACGCCGGTGGTGGAGCTTGTGCTGGAGGTGTAGAACGGACGGCTGTCGGCGTAGAGGTAGTATACGGCGCCGAGGCTGGTATCCTTGCTGAGGGCGTACTTGAGTTCAAGGGCGCCGATGTCCAGGTTGTTGTTGCCACGTACGTTCGAGGTCGTCACGGGGTGGCTGGTTGAGGCGCTGAAGAAGGATTCGTCATAGGCGCGCAGGTATCCGGCGTTGACGGTGGCGTTGCCGAGCTTGGTGCTGGTGACCACGCCGGCGATGTCGGCGTCGAGGAAGATACCTTTAAGCTGGTCCTTGAAGGGCTGGATACCGGCAATCACGGTGGTGGGAGTGGTCGGTATCTTGAACTGCAGGTAGACCCACTTGGTTTCCAGGTTGACGGCATCGGCTTCCATTGCGCCGCCGGAGTTGCGGAACGCAGCGACGTTTTCGGTAACAGGCGCATCCGAGTTGCTCTGTACGAGGCTGCCCTGGGCCTTGTCGCCCCACACCGAGTCGATCTCGAAGCCGGTGACCAGTTTCAGGTCGTCGTTGGCCTTGGCGGTGTAGAAGATACGGGCGCGCTGCTCAAAGTAGTTGTTCAGGCGCAGCTTGTCGGTCACGTCGCCCGAGGGTTTGCCCGGGGTGAAGCCCTGGAGGAAGGCGCCGCCGCTTCCCTGCTCATAGTTGGAGAGGTAGTATTTCAGGTTGTATGCACCGTGGAACTCGTTCTCAAATGCCATTGCCGGAACAGCGGCCAGGGCGCCCAGGGCGCCGGCTGCTGCAACTGCCAAAATCCTTTTTTTGAAACTCATGTGTGCCTCCTTCAATTTTTATTGAATGCTGGTACTGCTGCGGACTGCAAACCTGATAAATACGGATTCTTTCTCGATGATCACCACCTTTCATTGCGAAATTCGGCATCAAACAACCAGTTACCGCCATCAAAAATCATGGCTGTAAAAACACGAATACCCCCAAGCTCTCCTGCGTCAACAGGCTGCCTGAAGGTAATGGGAGACCCTTCTCGCTTTTTCCGATGATTCACTGAAACGTTTCACAGTGTCATTCGCCTCCTTGGTTGCCGTCACTTTAATTGATAAAAGTGACGATAAAACAACGGGATAGCAGTTTGGTCGGATCGTTTGTTTCAGGATATGTTCTAAAAAATTGTGCAAAATATATAATAAATAAAACCAAAGTCAAGTAAAAAGTGGTTTCAGGGAGGCTTCGCCGCCTTGGGACAGTGCCGCGAACGTGGTTGTCAAGCGGTATGTTTCATGCTACAAAACAGTCCTCGCAAGGACACATTACAAATTCTTATGTCGCGGAGCATAGATACCATGAAAATGACGGTTGCCGACGTCGAATATGTTGCCCGGTTGGCTCGCCTGGAACTGGGCACGGCCGAAACAGACCTTTTTGCCGGCCAGATGGACGCGATCCTCGGCTATGTGGAAAAGCTGAATGAGCTTGACACCGCCGGGATTCGCCCAACCTCCCATGCCGTTCCGGTGGAAAACGCCTTCCGCGAGGACACGGTACATCCTTCCATTGGCGTTGGGAAGGCCCTCGCCAACGCCCCGGACAGGGTGGAGAGTTTCTATCGCGTACCGAAGGTCATCGAGTGATGCATGCTGTACGCCGCACCGCTCGAATGAATATAAGTCGCAAACCATACGCCGCAAAGTTGGAGATATGGTTGCCGTTGAGTTTCGTTTGTGTTACATGCGGGATTTTGTTGTAAAATGTCTTAAAAATCGGAGATGCTATCTAAATGGAGATCTTTGAACTTACCATCCATCAACTGCATGATAAGCTGAAAACGGGCGCGGTGTCCTCCGTGGAGGCCACCAAGGCCATGCTGGCCCGCATCGAGTCGGTCGAACCCCGGGTCGGTTCCTTCATCACCCTGACCCCGGAATCCGCACTGGCCGAGGCGGAGGCCGCCGACCGGCGCATCGCTTCCGGGGATGCCGACGTACTCACGGGGATTCCCCTGGCCCTCAAGGATATATTCCTGACCGAAGGCATCCGCACCACCTGCGGTTCGCGCATACTCCACAACTTCATCCCCCCCTACAGCGCCACCGCCTGGGAGCGGTTGCGCGACCGCGGTTGTGTCCTTTTGGGCAAGCTCAACCAGGATGAATTCGCCATGGGGTCGTCCAACGAATCCAGCGCCTTCGGCGTTACCCGCAATCCGTGGGATACCGACCGCATCCCGGGCGGCTCTTCCGGCGGCTCGGCGGCGGCCATTGCGGCCCGCCAGGCCACGGCGACCCTGGGGACCGATACCGGGGGGTCCATTCGCCAGCCCGCCTCCCACTGCGGCTGCGTCGGTCTCAAGCCTACCTACGGTCGTGTCTCGCGCTACGGCGTGATCGCCTACGCGTCCTCCCTCGACCAGGTTGGCCCGATCACCCGCGACGTGGCTGATTGCGCCATCATGCTGGGGACGGTGGCCGGCCACGACCCCAGGGACTCCACCAGCGTCAATGCGCCGGTGCCCGACTACACGGCTGCCCTGACCGGGGACGTCAGGGGCCTCAAGATCGGTCTGCCCAAGGAGTATTTCATCGCCGGCCTCGACCGGGACGTGCAGGCGGCCATGGACCGGGCCATAGAGACCTATCGCCGCCTGGGGGCCGAGTTTGTCGAAATCTCCCTGCCCCACACCGATTATGCCGTGGCAACCTACTACCTGATCGCCACCGCCGAGGCCAGCTCCAACCTGGCCCGTTACGACGGCGTCCGCTTCGGCCATCGCAGCGAGCAGGCCGAAGGGTTGATCGACATGATGACCAGGAGCCGCAGCGAGGGTTTCGGGGCAGAGGTCAAGCGCCGCATCATGCTCGGCACCTATGCCCTCTCCTCCGGATACTACGATGCGTATTACGTCAAGGCCCAGAAGGTGCGCACCCTGATCATGGGAGACTTCACCCGCGCCTTTGAGACGGTGGACGTGATCCTGACCCCGGTGGCGCCGACGCCGGCCTTCAAGATCGGGGAGAAGGTCAATGACCCGCTGCAGATGTACCTGTCGGATATCTTCACCATCCCGGTCAACCTGGCCGGCACCTGCGCCATGTCCGTGCCGGCCGGTTTTTCGGCTGCCGGCCTGCCCATCGGCCTGCAACTGATCGGCACGCCCTTTGGCGAGGAGACCATCCTGCGCGCGGGGCACGCCTTCGAGCAGGCCACGGAATGGCATACGCGGAAAGCTGACATATAATTTTAAATTCCCGGAGTCGCTACCCATGAAATTTCAACCTGTCATCGGCCTTGAGGTCCATGCCCAGCTCAAGACCGGGTCAAAGATATTCTGCGGCTGTTCCACCACCTTCGGTTCCGAGCCCAACTCCCAGACCTGCCCGGTCTGCCTGGGCTTGCCGGGGGCCCTGCCGGTGCTCAACAAGAAGGTGGTGGAATTCGCCATCAGGGCCGGCCTGGCCACCAACTGCACCATTGCCCATCATAGCGTCTTTGCCCGCAAGAACTACTTTTATCCCGACCTTCCCAAGGGATATCAGATCAGCCAGTTCGAGGAGCCGATCTGCCGCAAGGGATGGCTCGATATCCAGGTGGAGGGGCAGGAGACGAAGCGCATCGGCATCACCCGCATCCACATGGAGGAGGATGCCGGCAAACTGGTCCATGGCGACGTCCCCGGCCTGGACGATGGTTCCGGGGTCGATTTGAACCGGGCCTGCACGCCGCTTCTGGAGATCGTTTCCGAACCGGACCTCCGTTCGTCGGACGAGGCGGTGGCGTATCTGAAGCAGCTGCACCGCATCGTGACCTGGCTGGGAATCTGCGACGGCAACATGGAGGAGGGGAGTTTCCGTTGCGATGCCAACGTCTCGGTCATGCCGGTCGGTTCCGATACCCTGGGCACCCGGGCCGAGATCAAGAACGTCAACTCCTTCAAGTTCGTCAAACAGGCCATCGAGTACGAGATTCAGCGCCAGATCGACCTGATCGAGGACGGAGGCTCCGTGGTCCAGGAAACGCGCCTGTTCGACCCGAACAGCGGAGCCACGCGCTCCATGCGCAGCAAGGAGGAGGCCCACGACTACCGCTATTTCCCCGACCCCGACCTGGTGCCGCTGGTGATCGGCGCCGATTGGGTGCAGCGCGCGCAGCAGGAATTGCCGGAACTGCCGGAACATCGGCAGCAGCGCTTCATCACCGAGTTGGGGCTGCCGGAATACGATGCAGAGGTCCTCACCGCCAGTCGTGGGCTGGCCGACTACTTTGAAGAGTGCGTGGCCTTCCACCACAACGCCAAGGCCGTGTCCAACTGGCTGATGGGCGAGGTAACCCGGGCGCTCAACGATTCGGGGATGGCCATCGAAACGTGTCCGGTCATCCCCCGGCAGTTGGCCGAACTGATCAAACTGATCGACAACGGCGCCATTTCCGGCAAGATAGCCAAGACGGTCTTCGAAGAGATGTGGAACAACGGCGGTGAGCCGCAGGCAATCGTCGAAAAGCAGGGCTTGGCGCAGGTTTCCGACAGCGGGGCGATCGAGGCCGTCATCGACGAGATCATTGCCGCCAACATGGCCCAGGTGGAGGAGTTCCGGGGCGGCAAGGAAAAGGTGTTCGGATTCTTTGTCGGGCAGGTCATGAGGGCCAGCAAGGGCAAAGCCAACCCGGCGCTGGTGAACGAACTGCTGCTGGCCAAGCTCAAGGGATAACAAGCCTATAAACGGCAGTTATTCACCACAAAGGCACAAAGAGCACGAAGGGCCACAGAGTTTACGACAAAAGGCATTCGCTCAAAAAGTGAGTCCAGCCAATTGTGGAATTGGCATATAATAACTCAAATTATTCTTTGTGTCCTTTGTGTCTTTGTGGTGAACCGATTTTCCAAGTATCCATGTTGATGCTGCCCGTCAGCGCAAGGGAGACCACAATGAGCAACGCTACGGTGATGATCGTCGACGACGCCCTGTTCATGCGCAATATTCTCGGCACCATCCTGAGGGAGAAGGGCTATACCGTTGTGGCCGAGGCCGCCAGCGGCATCGAGACCATGAAAAAACTCCACGGCTGCGACCCGGATATAATCTTTCTCGATATCATCCTGCCCGATGCCAATGGAATCCAACTGCTGGACGCAATCCGCAAGATCAAGCCGCAGGCCAAGGTGATCCTCTGCTCGGCCATCGGCCAGGAGGCTATCGTCAGGAAGGGGCTGGACCAGGGAGCCCGGTATTATGTCCAGAAGCCCTTCAGCCCGGAAAAGATCGCGGAAGCTCTGGAAAGCCTGGGGGAGTGAATCATGGATATGTCCCAGTACCGGGATTTGTTCGTCTCAGAATCCAAGGGGCACATCCAGGTATTCAACGAGCTGATCGTCAGGCTTGAGGATAATGCCAGCGATACGCCTGCAATTGACGAATTGTTCCGCCATGCCCACTCTCTCAAGGGAATGGCGGCAACCATGCAGTACCAGGCCGTCGCCGACCTTGCCCACCGCATGGAGGACCTTCTGAGCAGGGTGCGCAGCGGGGAGCTTGGCTTTGCCCCGGGCGTCGCCGATATCCTGCTGGAGGGGAGCGACGCCCTCTCTGCCATGGTCTCGGCGATCGAAGCCGATGACGACCGGTTGCCGGATGCCGCCGATCTGGTTAATCGGCTGGCCGGCTTCAACGCTGCCGACATCCCCCCCTCGCCGCCGGTCTCGGCCTCCGGTACCGATGCCGAACTTCGGGCCGGGGACCGCGATCAACCGGGTCCGGCCCAGGATCACCAGCCCCGCCAAACCGATTCCTTTAAAAGCGTTCGCGTCAAGACCGAAACCCTCGACCGGCTGGTGAACATCACCGGCGAACTGATCACAACCCGTTACCGCCTGGCGGACCGCGCACAACGCTGCGAGGGCGCGCAACTCGAAGAGCCGCTCAACCGGCTCTCCATGCTGCTGAGGGAACTTCGCGACGAAGTGTTCCAGGCCCGCATGCTCCCCTTCTCGTTCGTCGCCGATCGCTTCCCCCGCCTGGTGCGCGATCTTTCCCGCAAACAGGAGAAGGAAATACAGTTTCAGGTGGAGGGGAAGGAAATCGAACTGGACCGCGGGATTCTCGAGGAGATAAGCGAACCGTTGGTGCACATCCTGCGCAACGCCGTCGATCACGGCATGGAAATGCCCGAAGAGCGGATTGCCGCCGGAAAGCCCGGCTCCGGAACGATTCGCATCGCCGTCACCCGCGACAAGGATTGCGTGAATATCGTCGTCAGCGATGACGGGCGGGGTATGGACCCCAAAAGGCTTGCCGACAAGGCGGTGGAAAAGGGGATGCTCAGCCGTGAACAGGCCAACGCCCTGACCCGGCACGAGGCGCTCATGCTGATCTGCGCCCCCGGTTTTTCCACGGCCGAAACCGTCAGCGACATCTCGGGCCGCGGTGTCGGCATGGACGCCGTCAGGGCCGCTGTCCACGCCCTGGGAGGCGGGCTTGTCATCGAGTCGGAGGCCGGCCGGGGAAGCCGCTTCCTGCTGCGGCTCCCCGTCTCCGTCTCGATCATCCATGCCCTTCTCGTGGAGTGCGGTCCTCTGGCGGTCGCGTTTCCGGTCAATGCCGTCAAGCGCACCATCGAACTTCGGGACGGCGAGATATTCGCAGAACGGGGGCAATCGTTTTTCTCCCTCGACGACCGGCAGGTCCCCCTCAGGAGCCTCAACCGCCTGCTCGGGCAACCGGCAGCATCCGATTCGAGGGACGTGATCCCGGCGGTGGTCATCGAAGCGGGCGGTGCCGCGACAGGGTTGACCGCCGACCGCCTGCTCGGCCAGCGGGAGATCTTCGTGAAGCCCCTCGGCATTCCGCTGAGCCGCATCAAGGGGGTTACGGGCGGGGCCATCACGGGGGACGGCCGCATCGTGTACGTCATGGACGCCAGCGCACTACTTTGACGTGTAAGAGGTTGTTGAAAAACAGCCATCAGGCCTTCTGCGGGTGCGACGATCCGACTATTTTTGAACAACCTGAGTTTTTCAAGAGCCTTCTAAAAGCGGTTGCGCCGGATGCGGGCCTGTGGCAGAATCAGCGGCCGACCGACCGCATGGTTTCATATTTTTTCAGAGGAGTTTCGAGATGATACAGCAATTTACGCGTTGTTTGCTCCTTCTGGCGCTGGTGCTGGCCTGGGGCCCCCTTGAGGCTGCCGACAAGCCCGCCAGCCTCAAGGATGTTATCGGGGCGTTGGAAAAGGGGTATGCAGGCTTGCAGGACGTGCACGCCGATTTCTCCCAGCGGACGCTCGTAGCCGGGGTCGGCCGCGAGCAGAAGGGCAACGGCGAACTGTTCCTGAAACGGCCGGCCTCGAGCACCGCCATGTTCCGCTTCAACTATGCCAAGCCCAAACAGCAGATCGTCTCCAACGGCAAGCAGGTCTGGTTCTACCTGCCCGATAACCGGCAGGTGATGGTCAGTTCGGTGGCGGAGATGTTCAAGGGGGGAAACGCCATTGCCCTCTCCTACCTGACCGGCCTGGGGCATGTGTCGCGCGATTTCCAGGTCTCCTTTGCCAAGGAACAGCGCGATAAAAACGGCGACTACCTGTTGGAACTGATCCCCAGAAAGCCCACACCCGTGCTGGCCCGGCTCCAGTTGACCGTTTCGGCGGAGGCGGTGGAGCGGTTCCAGCGGCAGGGGAGCGTGCAGGACACCTTTCCGGTGCAGGCCTCGGTGGTGCATGATGCCGGCGGTAACCAGACCCGCATCGATTACAGCAACGTCAGGGTGAACAAGGGCATCGACAGCGGCAAATTCAACTTCAAGATCCCCGCAGGGGTAGAGGTCGTCAAGCCGTAAGAACAGGTTGTTGAAAAACAGCCATCTTGCCGCCGTCCTCGAAAGCCTCCTTGTGCGGCGTAGCGCCCGGCTTTCGCAGCCAAAGCTGCTTCGGCGGAGTAGGCCTGCTACACCTCCTCGGGGCTTTTTGCGGGTGCGACGATCTGACTGATTTTGAACAGCCTGAGTTTTTCAGCAACCTGTTGATATGGTCCCGTCTCCTTTTGCGGCTTCAGGGTGAATGTACTATAATGTTTTATTCGGAGGATACCGGTATGCCGTCATTCGACATCGTTTCAAAGGTGGACATGCAGGAGGTGGATAACGCCGTCAACCAGGCGATCAAGGAGATCGGCCAGCGTTACGACTTCAAGGGATCCAAAAGCGAGATCAGCCAGGAGAAGGACGCCGTCAAGATCCTGGCCGACGACGACTACAAGCTCAAGGCCGTGGTGGACGTGCTCCAGTCCAAGTTCCTCAAGCGCAACATCTCCATCAAGGCCTTGCAGTACGGCAAGGTCGAACCGGCTTCGGGCGGCATGGTGCGCCAGATCATCACCGTCCAGCAGGGGATATCCAAGGAGAAGGGCAAGGATATCGTCGCCGTCATCAAGGAGAGCAAGATCAAGGTCCAGGGTCAGATCCAGGACGACCAGGTGCGGGTGACCGGCAAGAACCGGGACGACCTGCAGGAGGCGATCCAACTCCTCAAGGGGAAGGACCTGGGGGTGGAGATGCAGTTCGTGAATTTCAGGGAGTAGCAAAAAAACAAATCAGTGAAAAGGTATTTGCCACAGGCGCGGAGAGAAAAACGAGAGGTTACACAATTGCCGCTTCTTGTGCTTCATCATCCCATGAGTTGCTCCAGTGGGGGCATTCTCTGTTTTCTCTGTGCCTTTGTGGCCTGACTGCCGTTAACGGATAAAGAGGGGTGTGTGTGAGCGAAAGGGTTAAACAGAAAGTGAGCATGGTCAGCCTGGGCTGCCCCAAGAATCTGGTGGATGCCGAGGTCATGCTCGGCGTGCTTTCCAAGGATGACTACGAGATCACCACCGACGAGAAGGATGCGGACGTGATCATCGTCAATACCTGCTCGTTCATCAAAGAGGCCAAGCAGGAGAGCATCGACGCCATCTTGGACCTTGCGGAGCGCAAGCACGACGGGCGTTGCCACACCCTGATCGTCTCCGGCTGCCTGCCGCAGCGGTATCAGGAGGAGTTGGCCAACGACCTGCCCGAGGTGGACATCTTCATCGGTACCGGCGACTACCCCCGTATTGCCGAGATCCTGGCCGAGAAAAAAGGCTCGGAGAGCCAATTGCGCTACGTCGGCGACCCTGACTACATCTATGACGAATCGCTGCCGCGCCTCAACTCGTCGCCGGCGTGGTATTCCTATCTCAAGATCGGCGAGGGTTGCTCCAACTGCTGTTCCTACTGCATTATCCCCCAGCTGCGGGGCGCCTATCGTTCCCGGCCGTTGGAGGCGCTGGTGGCCGAGGCGGAGCGATTGGCCAGCCGCGGGGTCAAGGAGATCAACGTCATCTCCCAGGATGTGACCCGTTACGGTAGCGACCTGGGCGACGGCTCCACGCTCGAAACCCTGCTGCGCCGGCTGGCCGCCATCGAGGGCATCCAGTGGATCCGCCTCCTGTATGCGTATCCCGACGGGATCACCGACGGCCTGGTCGCGCTGATCCGCGACGAGCCGAAGATCTGCAAGTATCTGGACATTCCGATTCAGCACATTGCCGACCCGGTCCTCAAACGTATGAAGCGCCGGAGCAGCGAGGCGCAGATCCGGAGCCTGATCGCCACACTGCGCCGCGAGATTCCCGGCATTGCGCTGCGCACCTCCCTGATCGTCGGCTTTCCCGGCGAAACGGTGGAGGATTTTGCCAGCCTGATGCAGTTCGTGGAACAGACACAGTTTGACCGCCTGGGGGTCTTCTGTTATTCGCGGGAGGAGAATACGCCGGCGGCTTCCCTGCCGGACCAGATTTCGGAGCGGGTCAAGCGCGAACGCTACCGCAAGCTGATGCGCGCCCAGGCGCGGCTTTCGTTCCGCCGCAACCGGGCCCTGATCGGCGCCACGGAACAGGTCATCGTGGAGGGATACAGCGAAGAGACCGACCTGCTCCTCAGGGGGCGCTCGTCGCGTCAGGCGCCGGATATCGACGGCCAGGTCTATATCACCGCCGGAACCGCCGAGGTTGGGGATATCGTCTCCCTCAAGGTCACCGACTCGTCGGATTACGATCTGATCGGCGAGATTGTCGCATGAGGCGGCTCCCGGTTGTTTGGCTTGACAAATAATCTGTTTTCTGCAATAGTTTGCCCCCTTTTCAGGGGCGGTACGAAAGCAGACCACGGGAGTGAGGAGCAACATGGCCACTAAACCGGCAAAAAAGAAATGGAAAGAAATCAGGGATATCCTCCAGCAGATGAAAGAGGATACCCTGCGGGAAATATCCAAGACCGTCAAGAGCGGCGCCGAAACCACGGCGGTCGGGGAGCCGAGCGGGGACATCTATGACCAGGCGTCGTCCGAGCGGGACCGCGAACTCGGCCTTTTGTTGGGAGACCGTGAACGGGAGAAGCTGCACAGTATCGATGAAGCCCTGCTGAGAATAGACGAAGGGGAGTACGGTATCTGCGAGGAGTGCGAGGAGGAGATCCCCCTGGGGCGGCTCAAGGCCATGCCCTTCACGCGCCATTGCGTCAAGTGCAAGTCAGATCTGGAAAAACTCCAGGCCCAGACCAAGCGTTTCGAGGAAGACCGCGCCTACCGCGAGATCCCCCTCGGCGGCGAGGAAGAGGACGTTTAGAGAGGTTGTTGAAAAACAGCCATCAGGCCTTCGTCCTCGAAAGCCGCCTTGTGCGGCGTAGCGCTGCTACGCCTCCGCGGGGCTTTCTGCGGGTGCGACGATCTGACTATTTTTAAACAACCTGGTTTTTTTAACGTATTTGTGAGTGCTTTCCCCTCCGGGAGCGACTGAAGGCGGCGGCGATCCTCAGCAGCATCCCCCGCCGCACCCCCATGGCGTCGTGGGGGCACAATTCACGGCAGCACCAGCACCGAATGCAGCTCCCATGGTTGATCACCAGGGAGCTGTTTTTTATGGTGATGGCTTCCGGCGGGCACGCGTCCCGGCAGATGCCGCACAGGACGCAGCGGCGGGCATCGGCCACGGGAAATGACGTGAGGTGCCGCCGGAGCCCTTTTTTTATGAAAGCCGGCAGACCGAACTGGACATCCAGGCCGGTGGGGAGGCTGAACTGCGGGCCTTCGAAACGGTCGGGCGAAACGCCGGCGATCTCTATCTCTTCCATCTTCGTCCCAGCCAGTCCCATGCGTGCGGCTTCTCGTTCCACATGCAGCAACTCGCCAGGTATCCCGGCCAACCGGCCGGCCACCATATCCACCGCCACCGGGTTGACGCCGGCGATCAAGGCCCCCAGCTCGACCGGATCGCCGCTTCCGGGGCCGTTCCCCTCCATGGCCACGATACCGTCCACGATAGTCAGGGCGGGCTTCTTGAGCAGGTATATCTCAAGCAGCAGCCGGGCGAACTGTTCGCGCGACGTTCCCGCCTTGAGGTGCCAGGCCGGTTTTTCCGCCCCCACGACCGCACCGAACAGGTTCTTAACGGCACAGGTCATGGTCATCATCTCGTGGGTCTTCAGCTTGGGCAGGTTGATGATCTTGTCCGCCTCCCAGTAAGCCCGCGCAATGGCGATACGGCGGAAGGTCCCCCCGCCCCTGAGTTCGATGGTCTCGTCGAATTCGACCAATTCGGCGCCGCTCTCCCGCGCCGCCTGGCTGATGCCGCTTTTGTCGGCCACCTTCCGGAAGCCGCCGATGCCGGGGCTGTCCCCGATCATCACCCGGCATCCGGCATCCCGGAGCAGTTCCGCGACGGCCTTCACGACGGCGGGGTGGGTTGTTACGGCCGCTTCCGGGGCTTTGGCGGCCAGCAGGTTCGGCTTGAGCAGCACCCGTTCCCCTGGCTGCACGAAGGCCTCGATACCGCCCAACGGCTTCAGGAGCGAGATCACCGCCTCCCGCACCCGGGTGTGGTCATAGGTGGTGCAACGTGCAATGCTTACGGTTTCCATCCGGTCCCCTCTGTTCGAACGGCCTGCCGGCGTACTTGCGGCGGGCCGATTATACGATACACTGGTGAGTACAGGCTAATATGAATATGAAAGCAGTTTGATGCCATGTCCCCAGCGATTCCCCATAATGATATATCGTTACTGTTTGTCGAGGACGACCAAGTTACCCGCGAGACGGTTTCGTACCTGCTCAGGCGCGTTGTCGGCACGGTCCACGTCGCGGTCAACGGCAGGGAAGGGCTCGAAACGTACCAGGCCCACACCCCGGATGTGGTGGTGACCGATGTGAGGATGCCGGTCATGGACGGCATCGAGATGGTCCGGGAGATCCGCCGCCTCCAACCGGATTGCCAGGTCGTGATCCTGACGGCGTTCAGCGATATCGAAAATCTTCTGGATTGCGTCTCCATCGGTGTCAACCACTACATCAGGAAGCCCGTCGATTTTGCCAGGCTGGCCGAGGCCATCGATCAATGCTGTGACTATGTGAACCTCAAGCGCCGCCTCAGCAAACAGGACGAAACTCTCAACCTGTTGTCCCAGGCCATGGAGCAGGCGCCGGCATCGGTCCTCATCACCGATCTCCAGGGGGACATCGAATATGTGAATACGACGTTCACCAAGGTGACCGGTTACAGCGCCCAGGAGGTCATCGGCAAAAACCCGCGCATCCTCAAGTCCGATCTCAATCCTCCCGAGCTCTACCAGGAGCTCTGGAGCAGCATCGGGGATGGCAAGGAGTGGGAGTGCGAGCTGGCCAATCGGCGCAAGGACGGCAACGTCTACTGGGAGCTGGCGAAGTTCTGCCCCCTGCGCAATTCCGCCGGCGCTACGATCAAGTATCTCAAAGTATCCCAGGATATTACCGAGCGCAAGCACTATGAGGAGAACCTCCGGTATCTCAGTACCCACGATTCGCTCACCAATCTCTTCAACAGGGCGTATTTCGAGGCCGAGATAAACAGGCTGGCGGCCAGCCGGGATTTTCCGGTCAGTATCGTCATTGCCGATATAGACGGGCTCAAGATGATCAACGATTGCTATGGCCACGATGAAGGCGACCGGCTGATCCGCATGGCTGCAGAATTGCTCCTGTCCGCCTTTCGGGCCGGCGACGTTGTTTCGCGCATCGGCGGGGACGAATTTGCCGTATTGCTGCCGCGCACCGATCAGGAAACCGCCCGGGCGGCGGTGCAACGCATCGTACAGGGGGAGTACCGCCCGAGGAAGGAAAAGAACGGGTATGCGCGCGGCCTGTCGCTGGGGGTGGCGACCGCGCACGATGCGTCTGAAATCCATGCCGCCCTCAAGCTGGCCGACAGGCGCATGTACCAGGACAAGTACGACAAGAAAGATCGCGCGGCGCCGCAACAGCAGCCCGAGGACGACGGCATTGCGGGAGATTAATTGTTACGGATGTAAAAATAATTGTTGACTCATGTTTATTTCTATTGTAAAAATGCAATTCTCTTTGAGCCGCTAGCTCAGTTGGTAGAGCACCTGACTTTTAATCAGGTGGTCGTTGGTTCGATCCCAACGCGGCTCACCACTGAAACGTCCCCTTCGTCTAGCCCGGCCCAGGACACCGCCCTTTCACGGCGGCGACACCGGTTCAAATCCGGTAGGGGACGCCAAAAACAACGGCCCCGGACAATTGTCCGGGGCTTTTTGCTTGGGCATATAGCTTAGCTGGTAGAGCAGCCGACTCTTAATCGGCAGGTCGTTGGTTCGATCCCAACTATGCCCACCAACAACAAAAGAGCCCTTCCGTACACGTCAGGCGGAAGGGCTCTTTTGTTGTTGACGGTCCATACTCGGTCCCTCCACGGGCCACGCCACCACTTATTATTCCCATGGGGTCATCCCCCCGGCGCTTGTGGCTGCGAAATCTCGAAAGCATTGAAGTTTAATAAAATTTCATATATTCTGTGGTCTCCGTCATGTAACACCCACTGCATGAAGGGGGTAATTTCATGAAAATACTGATCCCCGCCCTGGCCGCCGCCCTCCTCCTTACCACTCTCTCTCTGCCGGCTTCCGCGGCATGCCCGGAATTCTCCAATTGGTCTACCTCGTGGACGGATTCCTTCGGCCAGACCAAATACAAGCTTACAGCCCCCTGCAAGGTCTACCTCGGCATTCCCTTCACCGTCGTCGCAAGCGCTACGGATTCCTATTATCCGAACTCCAATGTCGGGTGGAACTGGAAGATAACGGACAACGGTGACATTCTTGCCGAAAACAGCAGTATTATTGGCGGAATACAGCTGACAGACGGTTACTGGATGACCTCTCTGGAGCAGACATATTGGGGAACGCCGATTGACCATGCGCTCTCATTCACGTTCACCGATTTCGGCAAGGGGTCCGGCGGCATGGGGTGGGGCGGTTCCACGCTGGGGGGGCTCACGGTTGACCCTTATCTCATTACCTTGGCGTCGAGTTTCGGTTTTTCGGTTGACCAGCAGAATTCGACGACCATACCTGCGACCGTTTTCGTCCCGGTCGGCAGCACCCCCCTGACCTATCGCTGGCTTGAAGGCGCCGACGTTATCCAGGCTTCACAGCCGGTGAACGGCACAGGCACGGTCAATGTGCCGCTGAACCTGGCGGCGGTCCCGACCCTGGCCACGGGTTCCCATACCTTCACCCTCGAAGTGACCGATGGAACGTTGGTGGGGTCGAAAACCACCACGGTTTCAGTGGGGGCCGCCCCTTCGGTTGCCGGGAGCTGCGGTTCCTCCAGCAGCCAGTCCCTGTCAGTCGCGCCGACGGAAAATCTTTGCTTGACCGGCACCCCGTCGGCAGTTACCGGAAGCGGCCCCTGGAACTGGACCTGCGGGGGGAGCAATGGCGGAGGGTCCGCGTCCTGCTCGGCATCCGCCGTCAACGGGGGCAGCGCCCCGATCGGCACCAATGTCAAGGTTACACCCGCTCCCGGCGTATCCATGAGCTTCAGCACCGTTTCCGCCGGCGGGTCGGTAACCGCTACCCCGACGACCAGCCTTTCGCCGCCCGCCAACTTCCGGGCCATCAATGGCGGCTCCTACCTCATCACCACCACGGCGAGTTTCTCGGGAAGCATCAGCATCGGCCTCAGCTACAGCGATTCGGCCCTCTCCAGCCCAGGCAACGAAAGCAGGATCAGGCTGTTTCACTATAATGGCCAGGCGTGGGAGGATGTGACCACCTCCGTGGATACGGTGAACAATATCGTCTACGGCAGCGTATCGTCGCTGTCTCCCTTCATGCTGGCGGAGCCGATTACCGGCGTACCGGCCACTCCTGTCGGCGGATGGGGCATGTCCCTCGTTACGATGCTTTCGATAATGGGCTATGGCTACTGGAAATCCCGAAAATAGCCCACTCCCCTCCCGTCCGGGGGTTGGCTTCGCAGTGTTGTTCATCTTTGTCGCGGCGTTCTTCAGCGGCCTTGCCTGGCTGCAACCGCAAGGCGTCTTTGCCTTTGGCCGCGCCCTCACCGTCACCACCACCACAGCGTTGGGGAGCCTGCTGGGGCTCTCCATGACCAGCAACGCCGACATCGTCACGGTCAACGGGTTTGCCATGCGCATCGTGGACCAGTGCACCGCCTTCAATTACGTCATCATCCTCACCCTCGCCATGCTCCTCTCTGCCCGCCATACCTGGAAATACCGCCTGGCAGGCATCATCGTCTCGGCACCTGTCATCGTGCTGGCCAATGCCGTCCGCCTGATCATCACCGGCATGACCGGCACCCTATCCATGACCGCCTTCAACTTTGTCCATGAATACCTGTGGGTGGCGCTCTTCGCCCTGCTGGTCTTCGGCATCTGGAAGGTCTGGACGGATAAAGGATTCAATCTCACCCGGCAGGCGGTACGGCATGTGGCGGTGGTCGCCGCAAGCTGTACCGCAGCGTTCACGGTAATGATTTTCTTCAAGGGGGCATACAGCAGCCTGCTGGCCTCCCTGGCATCGCCGCTGTTCAGGATCCTGCTCGGCGACCCCCAATCCTCGTTCCTCTGGGATGGTTCTTTTCTCCGGTATGGCACGGGAACAACGACGCTGCGAATGGGCCTTTTCTTCGAGATCGCCAATGTGGCGGTCTATGTGGGGCTGATGCTGCCGTACCTGTGGCGCAACCGGAAAGCGGTCCCGGCCGCCCTGACGGGACTGGCCGTGCTTGTTGTCATGTATGCCGAGTTCATAGCCTGCATGGGGGTTACCGGCATCAGGCACGGCAAGGCTGCTGCGGATTTCCTGCAGTTCATCGGCAGCGGCATGTTCCTGGCCCTGCCGATGGCGCTGTACTGGATCGTGGCAGGCCTGCAGGGAAAGGGCTCTGCTGGAATAGAGGATCATCCGGAGCCGGCATAGCCTGCCGCGCACGGGGCCCAGTCCGTCCGGGCAGGCAATTATTGTTGAAAATCCCGCCGCCGGCCGGTATATTAATTAATTCAACATCGGCTCAACACCCCCGCACCGAGAGCATGCGCCGTAACGTCGTCCCATTCCCGCCTCATCGTCGAGCGGCACATGACGAGATCCAGCACCATACTAAAAGGCAGCCATATGAAAATCATCGAATCACCCAAAAAACAGGGCCTCTACGATCCCCGGTTCGAGCACGACGCCTGCGGCGTCGGCTTCGTGGTCAATATCAAGGGAGCAAAATCCCACGAGATCGTCCGCCAGGCCTTGACCGTCCTCGTCAACCTCGACCATCGCGGCGCCTGTGGCTGTGAGCCCAATACCGGCGATGGCGCGGGCATTCTCATCCAGGTGCCGGACCGCTTTCTGCGCAAAGTCTGCGCGCCGTTGGGCATCGAGCTGCCCGAGCCCTCCCGCTACGGCGTCGGCATGGTGTTCACCTCGCCCAATCCGACGGAGCGCAACAGCGCCCGGCACATCCTGGAAAAGATCGTCGCCGAGGAAGGGCTGAAGATCATCGGCTGGCGCGACGTACCCACCGACCACTCCTCCCTCGGCGCCACCGCCCGGGCCAGCGAACCGGTGGTGCGCCAGCTGTTCCTCAAGGCGTGCGCCGATGGCCTGGACGAACTCTCGTTCAACCGCAAGCTCTACATCGTCAACCAGCGGGCGATCAACGAGATCCGCCGCACCGGCGTGGACAAATGCTGGTACGTCGCCAGCATGTCCAGCCGGACCATGATCTACAAGGGGATGCTCATGCCGGTCCAGGTGGACCAGTATTACCCCGACCTGCGCGACCCGGCCATGGAAACGGCGCTGGCGCTGGTGCATTCCCGTTTTTCCACCAATACCTTTCCCAGTTGGGACCGGGCCCATCCCTATCATTTCCTGGCCCATAACGGCGAGATAAACACCCTGCGCGGCAACGTCAACTGGATGCACGCCCGCCAGTCGCTCTTCAGCAGCCACCTGTTCGGGGATGACATCAAAAAGGCGCTGCCGATCATCAACACCGACGGCTCCGACTCGGCCATGTTCGACAACTGCCTGGAACTCCTGGTCATGGCCGGCCGTTCGCTCCCCCATGCCGTCATGATGATGGTGCCCGAGCCGTGGGAAAACCACGAGACCATGGAGCCCGCCAAAAAGGCCTTCTACGAGTATCACTCCTGCCTGATGGAGCCGTGGGACGGCCCGGCGGCCATCGCCTTCACCGATGGCCGCAGCATCGGCGCCGTGCTCGACCGCAACGGCCTGCGGCCGTCGCGCTATTACGTCACCAGCGATGACCTGGTCATCATGGCCTCCGAGGCCGGGGTGCTGCCGATCGAGCCGGAGCGCGTCCTCAGGAAGGGGCGCCTGCAACCGGGGCGCATGTTCCTGGTGGATACGGAGCAGGGGCGCATCGTGCCGGACGAGGAGATCAAGCGGGAACTGGCGGACGCCAGACCATACGGCCAATGGCTGCGGGAG
>Ga0207857_1000117_pt1 | contig 23807 bp, 22 predicted proteins | sample LuqExpMetageno22_FD_187780 | JGI IMG/M metagenome (GOLD analysis project Ga0207857, IMG submission 187780) | Tropical forest soil microbial communities from Luquillo Experimental Forest, Puerto Rico - Sample 22 (SPAdes) | ecosystem: Environmental > Terrestrial > Soil > Tropical forest ... | reverse complement strand
CAGGTTGTTCAAAAATAGTCAGATCGTCGCACCCGCAGGAAGACCCAAGGAGGCAGCCCTCTCTCTATCTCTCCCCCAGAGGGGGAGAGCATGCCGTGCCCTCTCCCTCCGGGAGAGGGATTGGGTGAGGGACCGCAGCGCTACGCCGCACGAAGGGGCTTTCGAGGAGGGCGGCGTATAATTATGCGTGAGCATAATTATCGGTGACGGAGCCATAGCGTAGTCATCCCGTTGAGCGGGACGCCGATAGGCGCTAAGATGGCTGTTTTTCAACAACCTGAGCCGGGGGATTCCGGCAGCGGGCGAAGAAAAACCACATAGGCGCCGCTTCCGCCCATCTCCCGCGGGGCCGGAGCAAATTCGAGCACTATCCCGCGCCCGGCGTCCCGCAGCCAGGAGGCCACCGCCTGTTGAAGCACCGGTTCCCCCGGCGAATTGATCCCCTTGCCGGTGATGACCAGGGCGGCCTTCTGCCCCTTGTGCCGCGCCGAGGCAAGAAAGCGGGGGAGCGCCACCAGCGCCTCTTCCCGCGTCAGTCCGTGCAGATCGAGCTGATGGGAGACGGAAATGACGCCCCGTTTCACCTGGCGGAGCCGGTTGCCCGATAACGGCTTCAATTCCTCATCGGCGGGCCGGGAATCGACGAATTTCGCTTCAAGTTTTAACCGGCCGACCTCCTGCAGAAACAACTCCGCTGATTCGCGGTCGTCATCGGAGGGGGGAACGGGGGATAATCGTGCCTGCCCGCCGCCAGCCGGTCGGGCCGTCCCGGCCTTTTCCGCGTCTCCCGACGGGGCAGCCAGCGACCTCACACCGGCCATGGCGTGGAGGAACAGTTCACTGTCACCCTCCCCGGCCGGCGCCGGCCGGTCCGCGCCCTTACTATCAGCGCCCCTGCGATCGTCCTGCGGCGCGCGCAACGCCGTTACGTCGGTCATGGCGCGCCGGAACAGCTCACTATCCTCCTCGACAGAATGCGCCGCGTGCGCGGGGACAGGGGAAGAAGGCGGCACGGCGTCCGGTTCTTTCCGGGGGAGGTCCATCCCCTTCAAGGCGGCAAACGGGGCGGTGCGATAGTGGCCGCCCGCCGGCGGCTTCTCCTGGCGTCTCTTTTTAGCCATCAGTCCTTGGCCACCAGGGTGATTTCAATACGCCGGTTCTTGGCACGACCTTCCTTGGTCGTATTGTCGGCCACCGGCTTGTACTCGGAAAAAGCCGCGGCCGAGAGGTTGGCGGGATCGAGTCCCTGCTGCTGCAGATATTTGGCGACATTGATGGCACGGACAGCGGAAAGTTCCCAGTTCGAGGGGAACTGGGCCGACCGGATCGGTACGTTGTCGGTGTGCCCCTCGATGCGGATGGCCTTGTCCTTGACCTCCTTCAGGGTCGGAACCATCTTGAGCAGAATGGCGACACCGTCCGGCTTGACATCGGCCCTGCCGGAATCGAACAGGATGGCTGCCTCCATATTGACGGTCAGTTTTCCCTTCAACTCGGAGATGGTCACCTGCCCTTGGGCGATTTCGCTCTTCATGTTCTCCAGCAGGTGCTCGTAGGTGCTGCTGACCTCCTTGACCTTTTCTTCCTTCGCCTTCTGGAGGGTGGCGATCTCCTCCCTGAGCTGCCTGTTCTCCCCTTCAAGATCGGCGACTTTCTGGCGCAGATCGCTGACATTCTTTGAGAGCGTGTCGGATTTTGCCTTGAGCATCTGTTCCAGTTCGTTCTTGTCCTTGGTGAGCGCCCGCTTGTCCCGGTCCAGACCGGCCGCCTCGGCCTTCAGCTTGTCAAACTCGTCCTTCAGGGCACTGTTGTCGGCACTTAATTTCCCGTATTGTTGTTTAAGGTCCCCGAGCGCACTCGACAGCCCCTTGGCTTCGTCCTCCTTCAGCCGATAGGTACCCTGGGAAACACAGCCGTTCAACACAAGGGCCACCAGGCCCGCCACCACCAGATGTATGGTTCGTCTCAGTCTCGGCACACTCGACCTCCTTGGGGTTTTTCTGCGGAAATGAAAGGCCCGGCCCACCATCCTGGGGACGGATTGGTCGGATTTTATACCTCCCAGCAGGTTCCGCAACGATGATTTTGCTGGGGAACAACTCGTGGAGCGCATTACATGCCGGGGTATAATGGGGTCTTCGGCACTATCGGCCGGCGGTTTTTCTGCTGAGGGAACTGAAGATCATGTCCAGCACTGTTTTCTGCCGCGCCTCGAATTTATTGAGCACCGCCAGACAGGTGCCCATGGGGCAAAGGTCGTGAAGAAAGTCGGCATCCCGCCCGGAAAGGATCACCACCCGGTTCTTGTCCATCCCCGCCTGGGTGGCAAAGGAAAGCAACTTCAAACCATCCATGGCAGGCATTTCCAGGTCGATCAGCAGCAGGTCATACCCGCCGGCCTTGATGGAATTCAAGGCCGTTACCGGGCTGTTGCAGATATCCACCTGCAAGAGAGGATAGGCGTTGTGTATGTACCCGGCCAGGAACCCGGTGAAGGCCTGGTCGTCGTCAATCAATAATATTCTACCCATAGCTGGCTATTATAATCGATTACATGGCGGCCATGAAACAAAAAAAACGGGGGCGGGGGGAGCGCTCTGCCGATTTCACATCAGGGGTGAGGTCAGGACGGTGCGGATCGAGGCGACGAAGGCTATCGTGTCGCACATTGAGGAACCAACGTCGAGCCAACGCGGGAATAATGCCTTTATGCGGGATTGGAATTACTTGATGACGCGCGTGGCATTGCTCAGGACGGTGAAAGGAAGATTGATCCCCAACTCCTGGGCGGTGCGCATATTGATGAGCAACTCGATACGACGGGGCGAGATCAACGACAGGTGGTTCTGCCGGGCGCCTTCCAGAATACGCGTGGCGATGTCGGCGGCCAGGTGTCCTTGCTCTTCGGGGTTTATTTCGAGCGAGATGAGCGCACCTTTTTCGGCAGCGCCGGGCATGGTGGAAAGTACCGGGATATTACGGGCTTTGGCGCGGGCAACAATCTTGCCGAACTGCCGGGACACAACACCGCTTTCCGTGGCCACGATGACGTCGGAATGGTCGAACAGGGAGGGGAGGGCCGACTCCAGGGCCGCAGACGTGCTTATGTTCGCCTCCGCCACGATCATGTCGAACTGGGGCGCAAGTTTTCTGATTTCCTCAAGCTGCCTCAGCGACCCGGCTTCACGGGAGTTGTAGACAACCCCGATGCGACGGTACGGCTTGATATGCTCCCGGCTGTCCTTGAGGGTCTTTATCAGCGTGACCAACGGCACCCGGGAACTGACACCGCACATACCCCGGTGCGGCCCGTCGGAGACGAAGACATCGACCGATACCACCGGAATCCCGTCCGACTCCTTCATGGCCTCGAATGCGGCAGGCGCCCCATAGGCGACGATCAGGTCGGGGCGGTAGGCGTTGAATTTCCTGATCGTGTTGGCCCAGGAGAGCGGATCGGGGTTCGGCACCTGCAGAATGATCTCCACATTGGCCGTGGTATAGCCCAAAGCCGCCAGGGATTTGATAAAGGCCTGGTGCGCCTCGCGGTAGCGCGGCTGGTCGCTGCTCATGACGCAGGCGATGACCTTCCCGGCGGCGTGGCAATCCAGGGGCCGGCACGCCAGGAGCAGGATCATCAGGGCTATGAAGAGGATTCGTTGTCCCATACCGTCCGCTACCACCGGGAAGTCAACGACACCATGGTCGTATGGACCGAGCCGTCGTAGAGTGCGTCGCCGGAGTTATAATGCCGGAAACTGTAGTCCATCGAGCAGCCGACATGCTTGTTGATGCGCCAGTCGGCCCGCGCCGTCACGCCGGTTTCAACCGTCTCCATCCGGGTAAGGGTGGTGATGCCGGTGGTATCGAAGCTACCGGTCACGCCCGCAAGGGTGAACACCCTGACCGGGACGTCAAACCGGGACGACGACCGCACCTGCTGGACCCCGAAGGAGATGTCGAGAGGTTCCGCAACGGCATACACCGTTTCGATGCCGTAGACATGGGCCGCGGACCGGTAGGTGGTCGCCGTGAGCGGGTCCGGATCGGTAATGATGTTGGAAAACAGCAGCGACTGATTCGTCACCATTTCCAGGTATGAGTAGTTTGCGGTGATGGTCAGCCGCTCTGCAGGGCTGAACCACAAACTCCCATTGGCCGAATAGGAACGATTCTCCCGGGGCAGCGCATAGCTGGCGACGGGCGCGGGAGCGATGGTGGAGGCAGCCTCCTGCCTCTGCTCACAGGTGGTGATGAAACTGGCGGTGCCCCCCCACGCCCCGTTTCTGGCGTAGGTCACAAACAGCTCGCCCTTGTGACTATCCGACGCCGCGGTCTTCCACTCCGGGTTATCCGTCGAGCGATAGGTGTAGGCGGCATTCACCCTGAAACCGGGGAGCGGCCGCCATGAGACATTCGCCAGGCCGGTATGGGTCCGGCGGTATTCGCTGTGGATCGCCGCCGGGTCGCCGGGCGAAAGGTCGCTGTTGGGCACGTTGTCACGGGACTCCAGGGTGGCGCGGTACTCCAGGCGGTAGGTCACCCGCTGGCTGGGACGGAAGGTGCCGGAAAGCGAGATGGTGTCCTTGACCGTGTCGATACCGGGCCGCACCAGCAAAACCCCCGGCGTGGCGGTATAGACGCCGGGAAGCGGGGCCGTGGCCGGGATCCGGGAATAGGCGTACGAGATGGTTGCCGGTGATTCCCGGTCGGTCTGCAGGCGCCGGTATTTGAGGGCGAAGGAGAGTTCCTTGAATGGTGTGTAGGTCAGGTCCCCCGCCACCGACTGCAACGTCTGCTCCGGCTTGGAGGAAGGGCGGGCATCCCCCCGGTCGGCGTCGTTCTCCCTCAGGGTGAGGACATAGGCGGCTGTCCCCACCAGACCGCCGCTCATGTCGGTGTAAAGCCTGACCGTATGGGACGTCACCCTGCTGTCGGAGACGACGTTGGTCGCCTGGTTGCCCGGGATGAGCGCTCCGTTGCCGGTGACGACGAAAGGATAGCGGGTATCCGGAGCCTGGTTCGAAAAATCGCGGATACGGAATCCGTAGGAGATATCGAAGTATCCCAGATGGGCATCGGCTCCGACGCTCCCTTCCCGCGTGATCTGGTCGACCTGCCGGTTGCTGGAGACGACCCCGCTCTGCGCATTGCCGAAGTAGTAATCGCCAAACCGGAGCTGATCGGTTCCCCGGCGGTTCAGCTCCCAGTACCCCAGATTGACATGGATGGGGTTGTTGCCCAGCTTGATGCGGCTTTCCACCTGGGAAATGCCGGTGCGTACGCCGTAGCCGTCAGCAGGGGGGGATGATTGCGTCGTTGCATACTGGCCCGCAGATGCCAGGGGAAGCCGTTCCGTAAGCAGATTGTGCCAGAACGCCTCGGTTTCCAGGTGCAGGCGGTAATAGCCGCCATAGTCGAAAAAGAGGTTGGCGTGATAATCGTCCTCATGGAGCATGAGGGCCTCGCCCGACAACTTGAGGTTGGAACCGAGCGTACCGGCCGAGAGCCCTCCCGTCACACCGGACTTCAGGCGCGAGTAAGGGTCCGCAGCGGCGGTTGCGCCATCGGGAGTGATAAACCGGTATCCGGCCTGGACATTGGCAAAACGGGAGGCTTCAACCTCCTGCTCCCCCTGGGTTTCGCGGCTTTCCGTCCCGGCATCGGAGATGGCGCCGTCGGCGGCAATGGCCGGCATCGCCAGGAGCATCAGGCCCGAGCAGACGACCAGCGGGGCAAACAGCATTGTTTGGCGTGAGCGGCTCGGCATGGCTTATTTCCTCAATGTCCCGTACCCGCGGTTGTCGGGGGTGTCGGAGCCGTGGATAGCGGAGTGGCAGTCGGTGCACCGGTTGGAAAAGAGCGACTTCATGGAGATATCGCCGTTTATCACGCTGCGGTGGCCCGGATTGTGGCACTGGATGCAGAGAAACGGCATGGCTGCCGAGAGCAGCCGGCGATTGACCGAGCCATGGGGGACGTGGCAGTTGGTGCAGGTTTCGGTAACATCGCCATGCTCATAGACGAACGGCCCGCTTTTATCCATGTGACAGCGGGTGCAGAGGTCGCGGGGCGTACTGCCCTTCAACAACTTTGGCTGGCTTGAGCCGTGGGGGTCATGACAGTCGAAACAGCCCATCTTCTTCTCCCGCACCGGGTGGTGGGCAAACAGGCTGAATTGGGCCTTGACGTCGGGATGGCAGCCGTAGCAGAGCTCGGCCATCTTGTCGTGGCTGACCTTCTGCTGCGGCCCCTCATGCAGCTTGTGGCAGGAGAAGCAACTCAAATCGTTCAGGGCGTGGGTACTTGAATGCCAGTGGGCCAGGGCCGGGGTCGAAGCCGCGGAGTGGCATTTCAGACAGATCAGCGACTGGGCCTGGGGTGGGAGCTTTTTTAGGTCGAGCAGCGTGGAGACGTCGCATTTGTCGCCTTTTTCGCCGTGAAGCGCCCTGTTCTCCTCAATGTTGGCAATGGCCAGGCTTCCCGGACCGTGGCACGACTCGCAGTTGACCAGCGGCAGCCCGGTCTCCGGCTTGATCTGTTCGCCGTGCACGCTCCGCTTGAAGTCACTGGTTATCTTGTCATGCTTGTGGCACTTGGCGACGCAGTTATCCGTCCCCACATAGTCGGCATCCAGGCGGCCGACGATCATCTTTTCGTACTCGGCGACCGGCAGGAGCGGATGAGATTGCTTTATCCCGGCGCATCCGGCGCCCAGGAGCGCCGTGAGGATCAGTGCCCACGAAAGAATATCCGTAAGCACAAGGGCTCCGCCACTACGTTTATTCATCACGAGCTCCTTCAGGCTGGTGTTGAAAAATTCAGGTTGTTCAAAAATAGTCAGATCGTCGCACCCGCAGGAAGCCCCGCGGAGGCGTAGCAGCGCTACGCCGCACAAGGAGGCTTTCGAGGATGGCGGCGAGATGGCTGTTTTTCAACAACCTGCTGGCGTCAGCCTCCCTGGATTCCCTTGGTGGTAGTGCGGATAAAACGCTGTACGATCGGGTTGCTGCTGTTCCGTATCTGATCCGGTGCGCCGATTTCGATGATCTCTCCCCGGTGCATCATGGCAATACGGTCGGACAGGTACAGGGCAAAATTAAGATCATGGGTGACGATGATCGTTGTCGTACCGGTCGTTTTCCTCAGGGAGAGGATCGTCTCCGCCAACTCGTCGGTGGTTACCGGGTCCAGCTCGGCGGTCGGCTCGTCGTAGAGGACCAGGTCGGGCTCCATGGCCAGGGAGCGGGCGATGGCAACCCGCTTCCGCATGCCGCCCGACAACTCGGAAGTGCTCAACCCCTCGCTGCCTTCCAGCCCCACAATAGCGAGCTTCTCGCTGATAATTCCGCAAATGCGGGCTTCGGGATAGACACGGTGCTCCCGCAGCCAGAGCCCCACGTTCTCGGCAACGGTCAACGAGTTGAACAGGGCCGACGACTGGAACACCATGCTACTGCGGAATGTTTGGGGCAGCGGTCTGCCATGGTCGAACACCGGCTGGCCGTTAAAGTAGATCTGGCCGCTATCGGGCGTTTCCAGGCGAATGATGTGCCGTAACAGGATGCTCTTGCCGGTGCCGGAGGGACCGATGATGGAAAAGGTCTCTCCCGGCGCGATATCGAGGTCGATATCCTTGAGGACATGGTTGCCGCCGAAGGACTTATTCAGTTTTTCAATTCGAACAGCGACGCCGTTTACAGGCATTGGGGACTCTCGGATAAAATTTAATGCAGTATACATGCCCACCGGTTCAGAACAGGTATCGCGACCGGTTGGTAAAATACTGCCGATGCCTATAAACAAAGGCGGTCAGCAGCATAATGGCCACCATGACCGATAGGTTGTTAATTGCCAACTCGCGGGTATCGACCGGTTGACCGACCGCATTTTCCAGCTCTCCCGCGGAGATATACACCAGATTGGTCAGTGTATTCACCACTTCGAACGTGTTGTATCCTATCAACAGGTACCAGGTCAGGGTCTGCCGCTTCATCAAGCCGAGGAACAGATAGAGGCAGATCAGACTGTCCACGAAGACCAGCGTCTCCGCTGCCCGCCCCTGGTAAATCGTCCCCAGCAGGGGAAAGGGGTGCCCGAAGGTGGACATGGTCAGCATGAAGAAGAACAGATACAGGCCGCCCAGAAGGACGATGCCCAAGGGCCGCCGTTCCTCATTGTCGTTATCGAGTTCTTCCATGAGTGCCCTCCCGGAGGCATACCGTTGTTCATGCCTTGTCGCGCTTGTTGCTGCGCCGCATGTCGCTCAGGGCGACACAAACAAAGATAACGATCAGGATAAATCCTATGAAAATCCAATCGGCTGTGCTGAATCCGAACATTATTGGCTCCTCCTGAATGCCTCTGCCGCCTCGTTCGCCATGCCTATCTCCTGGTAACAGGTTCCCAGCAGATAATAGACCTCACCCATGGGGAATCGCTCCGCAAAGAAGGGGTCGGCCAGAACATCCTCAATGATGGCGGCGGCCTCGTCGTTGCGCCCGGCGGAGCGTTCCTCCAGCGCTACCGCGAGGGCGGTCAGATAATCAAGGGACGGCACCAGCGGGAGCTTGCCGGCCAGGATTGCGGCGATGCGGGCTTCAAGCCGCGCCCGCTCCCCCCCGGCCAAATCGGGCAGCGCCTCGGTCCAGACCTCGGCCGCCCGGTCATAGCGCCCCAGGATGTACAGCGCCTCGCCGTATTCATAGGCAACATGGCCGTTGGACGGGTCCATGTCCATGGCTTTCCGCAAATACGTTTCCGCGCCGTACCAGCTCTCCACGGCCTGATGCAGTGCGGCGAGGTGCGACCCCTTGTCGGCGAAGGTCCGGCCAATTTCCGCTTGCAGGCCGGCGTTGGAGGGATCGAGCAGGGCAAGTATCCGGAGAAAGTTGATCTTGCGGTCCAGATAGGGCGTATCGACATCTTTGGCATCCAGCATGATGACCTGTCCGCCCAACTCGGAAACGATGTGGGGATAGGCTTCCTTCAACACGGCTGCATACTCGGCGGCATGGACGCAGCCGGGATCGAGACGCAACGCCTGGTAGATGCCCCGCCCCACCATGTCATAGTCGGGCGCCCCCTGCTGCACGGAGGCGAGGTCTTCGTCCAGAAGCGGGATGGGCGGCTTGCCGTCCCAAGGGATGGCCACGCGGCCGTCGCGGCCATGGAGGATATAGGCGGCGGGCGGCGTAAAGTAGCCGATGCCATTGAGCGGTGTGGGTGTCGAAATGTCCGCGGTGTTCATCTGGTCTCCTGCTCCCTCCCGGGAAAGGTATCTATGCCGGCATGCACGCCGATCATCTTGTAGATCTGCACCTCATCCCACGGCACGTCCAGTATGCCGTCGTGAACGGCCCAGCTTCGCCCGCGCACGGTGCGCTCCTGGCCTGGCATGCGAAAGGGGGTGGAGCCGTCCAGCCGGGTATGATAGCGGCAACCCGGCTGAAATTCCCGGTCGATTTCCATCATCAGACGCTTGCCGCGCAGATAGTCGAAGCCGTACCGCTCATAGCGGATGGCGTTGTCGTAGCTCAGCGGCTCGGCCACGATCATCTCCATTCCCAGGGCATCGGTAAATCGCTCCAGAAGCGGAAAGAACTCGGCGAACAGACGCAATCCGTGACGGGTCTGGTTGGGGAACAGGCCGTCCTGCATAGCGCGCAGCTCCTCGGGCAGATTGCGTCCGCGGGAGGCAAACCAGTTTTTCCTGCCGCTTTCGTCCACATCCACATCATACCTGGACGCGGCCGGATCACTGATGATGCAGAAGGAAAGCTCCATCTGATGATACTGCGTATCCGCCAACTCGAGAAAGAATACCGTATCGGCATCACCCGGCCGGGCACGGACCTCAATACGGAGAAGCGCCAGCCCGGAAGGGGCGATGACGGTAGTCAGGCGTTCCCCGGCCGCGTTATGGCAACCATCGGCGGCCAGCCCCAACAGTGTGCGCAGGCGTAGCGGCAATAACGAAGCGTACAGTAGCTCTTTTTCCGGGTCATCCAGCCGGTTGATGGCAGACAGCGACCGGAGCGGCCGGCCGGAGGCATCCAGTAATTGGCTATTTCCCGGAAGTTTTGCCATAGGTTCCAATTATACCAGGAAAGATGGCCGACCTGATCCGCGCAATGCTCTTTTCCACTGCATCGAGGGCCAGGTTGCGTTCATACTCCTCGGACCAGTGCATGGCATCCAACAAGGCACGATGGGGATAACCCAACGGTTCGATCTTTTTGATGAAGGCAGCCGGCAGCCGGGGGTTGAGTTCAACACCGTTCATGACCGCCCAGGCGATGGTCCAGGCGCGGGCCGTGTTCATCAGGTCGTAGCCGCCTCCGCCCAGGGCAACCCAGGGGATCTTGAGCGCCTTGAGCTTGCGCATGATATACCCGTAGCTGTGGGTCGTGATCTCAAGCCTGGTCAACGGGTCGGTACGAAACGCATCGGCGCCGATCTGGGTGACGATGACATCCGGGTCATAGGCCGCTATCAGTGGATAGGCCACCTCGTCGAAGGCCTTCATGTAGAGGGCGTCGTCGGTGTGGGCAAGCAGCGGCACGTTGACCGAATAGCCCCGGCCACGCCCCTGGCCGGTCTCGCTCTCAAAGCCGGTTCCGGGGAAAAAATAGATGCCGCTCTCGTGCAGCGAGATGGTCAGGACCCGGTCGCTGTCGTAGAAGCCTTCCTGCACCCCGTCGCCGTGATGGGCGTCGATATCCAGGTAGACGACCCGCCGTCCCCGCGCCACCAGCCAGTTAATGGCAAGTACGGCATCGTTCAGGTAAGAAAATCCCGAGGCCCTGGCCCGATGGGCGTGGTGCCAGCCGCCCGCCAGGTTGAAAGCGACAGCGAACCCCTCTTCTTCCACCAGGCGAGCCGCCTCGAAAGTCGCGCCGGCCCCCAAGGCCGCGCAATCGTACAGCCCTTTGAAGACGGGACAGTCGGCATCGCCCAGGCCGAAGCGGAAATCGGCCCGCGGCTCGTCGGAGGCGCTGAACTCCTTGAGACGCGCCACATATTCAGGGGCATGGAAGCTCTGCACCAGTTCGTCGTCGATCGGCCCGCAGCCGCGAATCTCCATTCCCGGCAGCTTCAGCAGTCCGTAAGCCTCCATGAGGTCCCGCACGAGACGATAGCGCTGCAGCTTGAACGGATGGTCATCCCCGTAGCTGAAATTTCCGAACAAGGGCGAGTATATCAGGGCGGTGCGTCTGGCCGGCACAACGGCTCCTCTGCAATATGGCACGCAAATTCTTGGTATAATGCCTTATTTTTTGGCGTTCGTCTATGGGGAAAACCGAATGAATCCGGGTCGATTTGCATGGCTCCGCACCCCGGAGAGGAGGACCGTGCCGGGGAGTCGTAACGCAGCCGGGACGAAAAAACCGATTATCAGGAGTGAGGTAACCGCACGGGACACCGGGGTTGATGGAGTATCGCGAGGGGGCCGGGGAAAGGAGCGCTGTTGCGGCGCTTAACAAGCTGTCGAAAAACTCAGGTTGTTCAAAAATAGTCAGATCGTCGCACCCGCTGGACAAGCCCTGCGGAGGCAGCCCTCTCTCTATCTCTCCCCCAGAGGGGGAGAGCATGCCGTGCCCTCTCCCTCCGGGAGAGGGGTTGGGTGAGGGACCGCAGCGCTACGCCGCACGAAAGGGCTTTCGAGGATGAAGGCCTGATGGCTGTTTTTCAACAACCTCTTAAAAGTGAAATGCCATCTTGGCTTTGGGAACCGTCCCGCGCTCACGTTTGAACATGCAGGCCGGGGAACAATAGTGGAACGTATCGGGAAGAATCTCCCCATCCATTATTTCCACCAAATAGCCCTTGCTGTCGACGCGGACGGAATAAATGCCGTTGCTCCCAGGTCTGACCGTATTCCCGCAATGGCTGCACTGTTCTTTCGTGAGTGCCATAGTGCATATAATTATGCCACCAATCAAAACCCGGCGTCAAGAACGTAATATATTAAAATATGGACATTAATCTGCAAAACTCTTCACCGTGATCGCTCAGCTTGCCAAGCCGGTGTGGGCCGGGAAAGGTGGCGGCGCCAGGATAAAGAAAGAGCCGAACCGCGTGCGCATGAAACGCCGCGAGGGGTCGGCAGAACGCTGACCCCTCGTATACCTGGTGGAGCTGATCGGGATCGAACCGACGGCCTATGCGTTGCGAACGCATCGCTCTCCCAACTGAGCTACAGCCCCAGATCTATATCATTTTAGCGTTCTTCCGCCTGCTGCAAAGTTACGGTGAATACGGCTCCGTCACCTTCATTCCTTGCTTCGATAGTACCGCCATGATTCTGCAGGATGCGGTTGACGATGGCAAGCCCCAAACCGGTGCCATGGGGCTTGGTGGTGAAGAAGGGGGTGAAGATCCTTGGCAGCAGCTCGGCCGGTATCCCCCCACCCGAGTCCCGTATGCTAACCAATATGTATTTTTTGTCAAGGGATACTTTTGTGAGCGAAACATGGAGCGAGCCTCCGTCAGACATTGCTTCGCAGGCATTCAGCATGAGGTTGAGGAAAACCTGCTTCAGCTGATGCGCATCCCCCAAGGTCGGCCAGGGGCTGTCTTCAAACGACGTCGCGAGGGCAACCCCATGGTCTTCGAGGGTCGTGGCACAGCTTGCAAAACAATTCTCCAGGATATCGCCCACGTCGCAATTGCTGTAGCAAATGGTCGGCTTGCGCGAAAAACCCAGGATATCGGCCAGCATCCGCTCCAACCGTCCAATCTCCTTCACGATGGTGTCGGCGTACTGATGTTCACGGGAGTCGCAGGGGAGCCCTTTGACCAACCGTCCGGCAAAACCTCCGATGGTGACGAGCGGGTTTTTGAGCTCATGGGCCAGATTGGCCGCCATCTCGCCGATGGCCGCCAGGCGCTCGCCATGGACGAGGCGTTCCCGCGCATCACGCAGGTTGGAGTGGGCCTCTTCGATACGGTTGTAGAGCATGGAGTTTTCAACCGCCATGCCGGCCTGGTTGGCGATGAGCTGGAGAAAATGCAGCTCGTCGCCGCCGATCACCTTGCTTGAAATGGGATTGTCCACAACAATGATTCCCAAGGCACTGTCCCGGGCAATGAGGGGAACGACCGCAAATGCCGTGATGCCGAGGCGCGCGATGAAATCGCACTTTTCGCAGACCGGGCAGCCGTCCCCGCCCAAGGAGTAGAGGCGGTGTTCGTGAATGACGCGTCGCATGATAGTGCAATTCATGCTGGCATCGATGCGGGTCGAGTGGACATGTTTCGAAAAAGCGGATTCCCGCTGGAGGGTGATCGCGTCATCATCGATATCCCAGCGACTACTGAGAGCGTCGCCCCCACCCACCACCCTCAACCCCTCGGCGGTGTCCCGCGTGACGCCGAGCATGCCCTGCAACATGCCTGATTTTTCGTTGCGCAGGAACAGCATGGCTCGTTCGAAGAGGTTGGTGCTGCTTGAGGCGAGTGCGGTGAGGATGAGATGGGTGAGCTTGTTGAGGCGGATGGTGGACAACATGGTATTGCTGAACTGGTAGAGGATTGTCAGCTCAACCAGTTGTTTGCGGGATGCAGCCTGTTGGGGAGAGGTGCGGGCTTCCATGTCGTACACCTGCCGCAGGATATGCGGGAATCACTGACTGCCTACTTGCGGCGTTCTTTCTCTTCTTCTTCCATTTTGCAGTTGATGCAGAGCGTCGTAACCGGCCGCGCCTTGAGACGCGCTTCGCTGATCTCCTCGCCGCATTCCTCGCAGATGCCGAATTCACCGGCATCGATACGCTCCAGGGCATCCTTGATCTTGTTGATCAGCCTGCGTTCCCGGTCGCGAATCCGCAGCTCGAAATTCCGGTCCGATTCCTGAGTTGCGCGGTCGGTCGGGTCGGGGAAATTGGATGCATCGGAGGTCATTTCCGTAACAGTCTTGTCTGCCTCGCCGAGCAGAGATTTCATCTCCTCGATCAGAACACTTCTGAAGTATTCAATCTTTTCAGCTTCCATGGCCTGCTCCTGGATTCATATAAATGTACAGATTTTATAGGTTACCGCACTGCAAGTCCAGAAAAAAATGGCCGCAGGCCCGGCCGGACGCTATTCCAGCACATGGTTCATGGCCTCTTCGACCGACGACACCCCCACCAGCCTGATCTTTCCTTTCTTGAGCCTTTTCAGGTTGCCGGCAGGCAGAATGGCGGTCCCGAATCCAAGTTTCTCCGCCTCGGCTATACGTTGCTCCGGCTGGGTCACGGCCCGTACCTCTCCGGCCAGCCCCACCTCCCCCAGAACAACGCTCTGGGGGGCGATCGCCTTGTCCAGGTGGCTGGAAGCCACTGCCATGATCATGGCCAGGTCGGCCGCCGGTTCGTTAAGACGCACTCCCCCGGCGGCATTCAGGAAGATGTCCTGTCCCCCCAGATGAAGCCCGACCTTCTTCTCCAACACCGCCACCAGGAGCGCCAGGCGATTATGATCGACCCCGATGGTGGTGCGGCGGGGGACACCGTAGGATGACTGGCTCACCAGGGCCTGCAGTTCCACCAGGAGCGGCCGGCTCCCCTCCAGGGAGGTGGTGACCACGGAACCGGCGGCACCCAGGGGACGCTCGGAGAGAAAGAGTTCCGAAGGATTGGCCACGCAGCACAGCCCCTCCTGCTTCATCTCGAACACGCCGATCTCGTTGGTGGAACCGAAACGGTTCTTGACCGCCCTCAGGATGCGGAAGGGATGGCTGCCGTCCCCCTCAAAGTACAGGACCGTGTCCACCATGTGTTCAAGTACCCGCGGTCCGGCAATTGCGCCGTCCTTGGTGACATGCCCCACAAGGAAGGCCGGGATGTTGTGCCCCTTGGCCAGCAGCATCAGCTTGCCGGCCGACTCCCTTACCTGACTGACGCTGCCGGGAGCTGACTCCAGGGAAGAGGTCCAGACCGTTTGGATGGAGTCCACCACCAGCGCCTGCGGCTTGAGGGCTGCCGCGTGGGCGATGATAGCCTCCAGCGAGTTTTCCGCCAGGACCAGGAGCCCCTTGCGGGAGACCCTCAGCCGCTCCCCTCGCAGGCGGGTCTGGGAGGCAGACTCCTCTCCGGACACATACAGCACCGGACCGCCGTCGGCCGCCAGATTATTCATGGCCTGGAGCAGCAGGGTTGACTTGCCGATGCCGGGGTCGCCGCCGATCAGCACCAGGGAGCCGGGGACAATTCCACCCCCCAGCACCCGGTCAAGTTCGACGATGCCACAGCTTATACGCGCCTCAGACTGTGACGGAACATCGCAGATCGGCACCGGGCGGGAGGTCCCGTCCGCGGGAGAACCCAGGGCCGGTTTGGCGGCCGCCTCTTCGGCCATGCTGTTCCAGGCGCCGCAATCGGGGCACTTCCCCAGCCACTTCGGCGACTGACAGCCGCATTTCTGGCAGGCAAAAACGGTTTTATGCTTCACGGTTCATCCCCCGATGCTTGATATGATCTGAATCCGTGCCGCCGGCAGCCTTGGTGCCCGGAAGACCCGGAGCCGGCACACCGCCCGTGTCGCAGCACACCATTCAACCCGCCGGCTCTCCGCCGGACGGCCACTTGTCCGTCTTCATGCAGAGGCAAAGGCCTTCCGGACAAACGGAGACGGAGAGGCGGCACGGATTCAGGTTTGACAAAATCCTGCAGTAATTCGTATAGTATGGCACATTACCCCGGTATTTCACAAGGAACAGCACATGCAAGTCACCAGTTCATCCTCGCCCCCTGCCGTCCTGGAGGCCCTGGGCAACGTCAGCAGGGCGTTGCGTGCATGGCAGTTCTACCCCAAGGGGCACCCCAGCCGCAAGAACAGCATCGTCCAGGCGCACCAGTCTCTCCTGCGGGCGCTGGACGGCGCCAACCTTTCCCTCGTCTGCGGACGTACCGGTTTCAGCCTTCCGAACGGGGAGGCCCTCAAAGACAGCATGCGCATAGCCGCTTCCCTCTCCTTCGAGCTTTTTGCCCGTCGTACGCAGAAAATCACCTTTCTTGGCGACCTGTTCCTGGAAGACTTGCTGGATTTCATCAGGGTCCTCTCACTCACCCCCGACGCAATCCAGCAGGCCGGCGGCCTGGAAAGGGTCCTGCAGGAGCACGGTATCCGTACCATCTGGGCCAACGAATTAGACCTCTCAACGATTCTTGGCAAGCGCCTCGAGGTTGAATCACGGGGGGTAGTCCCACCGGGGCTTGACGAGATCGAAGACGAAGGTCCGGAGTCCCCGACCGATCAGGAGCCTCCCGTATCCATTCCCGAAGACGCCGACCCGGCACAGGCGTTGCGCACCATCCTGGACCGCTTGAGCACCTCTATTGACGAAGACATCTACCCGATGCTCGCCCGCCGGGGCATTACCTGTTGCGAAACCCTCATCGCCGGTCATGAGCCGGCCCTTGCGCTCCCCGCGGCAGAACTGTTCGCACAGCATGCCGCCGACCCGGGACGCGGGAAAAAAATAATGGCGGCTGCACGCCTTGGCCTTGAGCAGCTTGCAGCACGGGAAGCGTTCCTCGAATTCCTCTTCGACAGTCTGGGCGCACCCCATGGGGTTTCCGCCAAAGGTGCCCTGTCCGTGATGGCGGCCGGCGGCCAGGCAGCCGTCTATCGCGCCGCTGAAAGGTTGGCTGCGACCGATAATCCGGCCGTGCGCAAAAAGCTGACCATGCTCCTGGCACGCCTGGGTGAATCAGCCGTGGCGCCGATCCTGTCCATGCTGGACGACAGCCGTTGGGATGTTGTCAGGAACCTGACCTCCATCCTGGGGGAGATCGGTAGCCGGGAAGCGGTCTCCGAGCTGGAGAACTGCCTGCGCCATTCCGACAGCAGGGTTGCCAAGGAGGCCATTCGCAGCCTGGCCAAGATCGGGGGGCAGCAGGCGGAGACGGCCATCATCGCCGTATTGGACGGCGCAGATTCGGCCCTGTGGCCCCAAGCGATCGCCTCGCTTGGCGGCATGAAGAGCCGCAGGGCTCTGGCCATGCTGTTGCAGATCGTTTGCGACGACGACCGGTTCCTGCAAAACCTTGCCCTGAAATGCGATGCCTTGACGGCAATCGCCATGATCGGCGACCACCAGGCGACCCCTCGCCTGGTGCAACTTCTGGAAAGCAGACATCTGATCTCGCGCAGCCGCTGGACGCAGTTCAAGATTTCGATTGCCGGCTGCCTGGCCCGATTGGACGACGGCCGCGCCCTGGCGGCCCTGAAAAGGAAAGCGCGGGGATCGGGTGAATTGGCCAGGGCCTGCAGCGAAGCGCTCAGCGCCATTGAACGGACAAAGGATTGACTATGGGGGAGGTCGATAAGCAGCTTGCTTCACGGATGATCACCCTCTTCTCCGGGGCGGTCAAGGGAATGGCCTTCTATCCCGAATCCCATCCCGCCATTCGCCAGCCCCTGCTTGAGCTGGACAAACTCTTCAATTCCGCCCTGGCCAGAACGGCCGACATCAGTTGGGGCGTCATCGACGGCGTCATGTTCTTCGGGAAACACCTCTTCATCACCCCCACAACCGCCATCGCCGACCTGACCAACCGGATGATGGAAAAGGAGATCGACCGGATTGTCCTGAGCAATGGATTCACCTTTGACGAACTGCAGGGGTTCGTGCGCCTTCTCTCCGGCAAAACAGCCGGATTCGACGATCTCTGTGCCCGGATGCGCCAAAAGGAAATTCGTCATATCCTGGTGGTGCGACAGAAGGATGCCCCCTTGCCGGAGCAACCGGGGGAGGCTGGCGACGAGAGCGGGGACGGCTACGCCCTGGCTACCTACAGTCAGGCCTTGGGAGCGATCCGTGGCGTCTGCCTCGATATCGAGCAGGGACGGATACCCAGCAGCGCCTCGGTGCTCGGCGTGGTGGACCGGCTGGCCGGCATCACCATGCGGGAGCCTTCCACCCTCCTGGGGTTGGCCATGATCAAGGACTATGACAATTACACCTTCAACCACTGCGTCAATGTGGGAGTTTTGGCCATGTCCCTCGGGGCGGCCCTCGGCATGGATGCCGAAGGCGTCAAGGAGGTCGGCATCGCCGGACAGTTGCACGATATCGGCAAGACCCTGATTCCGAAAGAGATTCTCAACAAGCCGGGCAAGCTGTCCAGCGCAGAATTCCGTGAGATGAAACGCCATTCGGAACTGGGCGCCAAGATCATCCGCGAGATGGAAGGGCTCTCCCCCCGAATCAGCCAGGCGGTTCTGGGGCACCACCTGCACCACAACCGCAACGGCTATCCCGAGTGGGCCCGCGAATTCGATTACGACCGGACGATCGACATTATCGCCATTGCCGACACCTACGACGCCATCACTACCCTGCGGGTCTACCAGCATCCCGTCACCCCCCGGGCCGCCCTGGCGGTGCTGGAGAAGTTGAAGGGGACCATCCTGGCCGGCGACCTGGTGGCCCGCTTCGTGGAGATGATGGGCAAATACCCGGTGGGGACGCTGGTGCGCCTGGACAATAACGAGGTGGCGCTCGTCCACCGCCCCAACCCGCTGGATGAAGAAGCTCCGGTGGTCAGGATCGTGCTCGAACAGGACGGCACTCGTGTCCCGGTCCCCCGTGAACAGCGGCTGGCGGAGCGTGACGGCTCGATTTATGCCGGGATTGTGGCGGTGGTGGACCCGCTCTTGAAGAATATCGACGTGGGGAGCCTGATCAAGTGCGGACACTACTGAAAGCCGGGTAGTGTCACGTGCGGTCAGTCGCGGGACGCAAGGGCACGGCTCGATGGCGGCCGACCGCTATTTCGCGTCGGTTGAAAAAAAGGCGAATTCCAGGGGAAGCAGGCTCAGCGCCGTAGCAGCGGCCTGACGCGTGGAGGAGTGGGGCGAAGCGAGAAGTGTCCTGATACGCTCCTCGGACGAAAGATCCTTGAGCTTGGCCAGAGCCAGGGCTGCCTCAGCCTCAAGGGAGCCATCCGACGCATTCAGGAACGGGCGCAACCGATCATACAGAAGCGGCGCAGGGGGAAATCCGGCCAGGGCCGCAATCGCCCGCGCCCGAATGGCGGCATCGTGATCGGCGAGCCGGTCCAACAGCACCGGCAGGGTGGACGTAACGGCCAGACGGCCCAGCACCTCCACGGCCGCGGAGCGGATGTCCGCCTCCGGCCGGCCGGCACAGTAAACCAGAGGGGCAATCACCCTCTCTCCGCCGATCTCGCCCAAGGCGTGGATGGCGGCAACCCGCGAGCCCATATTCCCGGTCTTCAGGGCGTGCAATATCTCGTCGACGCCGGCGGCGGCTTCCAGCCGTTCGATTGCCGCCGCAACGGCGTCGCGCACGTCCGGGTCCGCATCCTTCAGGAGCGGCCGCAAGGCATCGATTCTCGTCCGAACAATCTCGTTCATGGCTGAATTTGTAGCAGATCAGGACGCGGGACACAACCCCCTTCTTCCGATATAGCTTGTCCAAGGAAGAAGCGTTTGGTATAGTAGCGGACAAAAGTTGTCAGGAATAGAGAATATGCGACAGCGCCGTCGTGATTCGCTGCAAGAAACGACGAAAAGGAGAACTGCCACCATGCTGGGAACCGTTGAAATCAAACCCGGACTCTACTGGATCGGATCGGAAGATCCGGACCTGCGCACCTTTGACGACCTATTCCCCACCGAACACGGCACCACCTACAACTCCTACCTCCTCAAGGGGAGTGAGAAGATCGCCATCATCGACACGGTCAAGGCCAAGCGGGTCGATGAGTTCATGGACAAGGTCAAATCCCTGGTCGATCCGAAGAACATCGACTACATCATCGTCAACCACGCCGAACCGGACCACTCCGGGTCGCTCTCCTACCTGCTGGAGCACTGTCCCCAGGCGACGGTGGTATCGACCACCGCCGCCAAGACCTTTCTCACCAACCTGATGCACAAGCCGTTCACCTCACAGATAGTGAAGGACGGCGACACCATCGACCTGGGAGACCGGCAGCTGCGCTTTATCATGGCCCCCTTCCTGCACTGGCCCGACACCATGTTCACCCGCCTGGAGAAAGAAAACATCCTCTTCACCTGCGACGCCTTCGGCGCCCACTATTGCAGCCCGGGACACATCTTCAACGACGAGTTGGAGGACATCACCACGGCTCGCCAGTTTTACTTCGACTGCATTATCCGCCCCTTCAAGGACAAGGTGCTGTCGGCAGTGGAAAAAATCCGCCACGACGTGATCGACATGATCTGTCCGAGCCACGGCCCGATCATCAGGAAGGACCCCTGGAAGGCCATCGAGCAGTTCGAGAGCTGGAGCAAGCCCACGACTCTGGTGAAAAAGATCTTCATCCTCTACCTGTCGCCCCACGGCAACACTGAAAAAATGGCCGCCGCGGTCGCCGAGGGGGCCAGGACCGACGGGGTGGAAGTCATCAGCTATCACATCGTCCACCTGAGCGCCGATGAGGTGCGCAACCTGTTGGAAGAGGCCGAAGCGCTGATATTCGGCATCCCCACCATCAACCGCGACATCCCCAAGCCCATGTGGGACGTGCTGGCCTACCTCAGCACCGTCAAGCTCAAAACCAGCCTGGCGGGGATATTCGGCAGCTATGGCTGGAGCGGCGAGGCCTGCAAAATGGCCGAAGACCGGCTGAAAGGCATCGGCTTCAAGCTGGTGGGTGAATCGGTCCGCACCCCCTTTACCCCCAAGGAAGAAGTCCTGGAACAGTGCCGAGCCCTGGGCAAGGCCGTGGCAGAGGCGGTACAGGCGAAGAACTGATACGCATTTATACCGACACGACTAAGGGCGCACTGCCGCATGGCAGTGCGCCCTTAGTTTACCTTTTAGGTCCCGACGCACATCAAGATGATCCGTATTTCACTTTCAAGCCTGAAGTAAAAAATGATCATACCCCCTGGAGCGCCCTCAGCCGCTCCAGCATGCCCCCCACATCAAGCGGCACGTCCCGGCCGACCCGCTCCAGCAGGGGGCCTACGGCCTGTTCCGGCGGGACGCGGGGCCAGACGTTATCGCTCAGGTAATGCAGCAGGCGCATGGTGCGGAAGGCGTCGAACCAGCCGTGAAAGGCCGTCATAAGCCGGCTCTCATCGGGATTGTGCCGCACCAGGTTGTCCCAGGCCGCGCTGAAACCGGCCTGTTCCAGAAACCGGGCCAGATGGGGCGAGATCCCGCCCGCCCGGCACGTCAATTCGGCGCCATCCGCACCACCATGGTCCCCCACGCACGACAACCACTCCCCCAGGATCTCAAACAGTACCGGCTGATAAAAAAGCAGCCGCTCCCCCCCGAGCGTCAGCATATCACCCACGGCCCGACCGGTGCCGAAGGGGACGCGGTGGGACGACCGGGGCGAGGGGTGGACGGCGGTTCCCGTAAGGGGCGCGACCCCGGCCACCTTGTGCACCTGCTGGAGGAAGTAGAAATCCTCGCCGGCCAAGCGCCGGTTCATGCCGCCGCTAACGGCGTAGGCGGAAGCCCTGCAGGCCATGGCGCTCCCCACGGTGTGGAAGGCATAGGGCGAACCTGCCAACTCCAGCCCCAGCACATAAGCCCGCAAGAACAGCTCGTAGCGGTCGATGGCCGCCTGCCCGGCCGGGTCGTCGGCCGGACGATGGCGATAGGGGATGCTCGCGCCCCCTTCTGCCGCGCGGGCGAAATGCCCCACTATGGCCGCCAGATAGTCGGGTTGGACCAGGGTATCGGCGTCCAGACAGACCAGGAGCGGGTCGCCCCCGGCAAAATCCAGGTGCCCCAGGGCCAGGTCCAGGCCGATCCTGCGTGCCAGGCCCACTCCCTGCTTCGGCGGCAGTTCGCGGCCCATGGAGGCGGCATCCACCCAGTGCAGATGCTCCAGCCCGTATTCCCGCTTCCAGGCCGGCAGCGACTCCAGCGTGGTCCGATTGTCGGCCTGTTCAACGGGGGAGGCGTCGCCCCGCTGGTTGACCACCACCAGAATGAGAAAACGGGAGAGCAATACGGGTGGGTTGGCGGCAAGGGAGCGGAGCATGAGCGGGAGGTTGCTGCTCTCGGCCAGGGAAGGGATGACCACGGCGCCCCGGAACGGCCCGGCGGGCTGTCCTTCGATACCCCAGGGGGCGCCGGCGGCGCGCTTGCGCAGGTAAGCGGCGACGGGTGGAGGCGGGTGGAACATGGTGCGGGGCGTCAGCGATCGCCCCAGCGCTTGAAGAGGTCGTTGGGAATCCCCAGTTGGTCCAGGACCTTGCCCACAACGAAGTTCACCAGGTCGTCCATGGTTTGCGGCCGGTGGTAGAAGCCCGGCATGGCCGGGATGATGCGGACGCCGGCGCGGGAGAGCCTGAGCATGTTTTCCAGATGGATCTCCGAGAGCGGCGTCTCCCGCGGAACCAGCAGCAGAGGACGATGTTCCTTGAGCATCACGTCCGCCGCCCGCTCGATCAGGTTGCCGGAGGCGCCGCAGGCGATGCGCGCCAGAGTGCCCATGCTGCACGGGACGACGACCATGGCCGCAGGCGCGGCGGAACCGCTGGCGGCGCAGGCAAAGAGGTTGTCGGCCGCAACGACCTCCACACCCAGCTTCACGCCGAGATGGGCGCTGAGTCGGGCGGTAACAGCAGGAGGATCGCCGCTCAGGTCCAGGCCGGTCTCCTCGCGGCAGACCAGTTGTCCGCTCTCGCTGGCCGCCACGGTGAGCAGAAAACCCCGCTTGACGAGTTCTTCCATCAGGCGGATGCCGTAGATCGATCCCGAGGCCCCGGTCAGGGCGACGAATATCCTTTTTTGCGCGGTCATGGCCACTTCACCAGCAGGTCGGCTGCCGTGAATGCCAGTATGGCGATACTGATATAGCCGTTCATATTGAAAAAGGCCGCATCAAGCTTCTCCAGGCTACCATCCTTGAGTAGCAGATGCTCATACAGCAGCATGGCGGCGGCCGCCAGAATGCCGACCAGGAACAGCCCCCCCAGGTGCATGGTGACAAACAGCCACAGGAGCAGTCCCAGCATCACCAGGTGGAACAGGCGCGCAGCCCAGAGCGACCCCGCGACCCCCAGGGCGACCGGGATGGAATGAAGCCCGGCGGCCCGGTCGAATTCCAGATCCTGGAGAGCGTACAGGATGTCGAAGCCGGCGACCCAAAAGAGCACGATGCCGCCCAGAATCAGAGCGGGGGTGTCAATACTGCCCCGGATGGCGGCCCAGGCTCCCATGGGTGCCGCCGCCAGGCAGATGCCCAGCACCACATGGGCCAGGGAGGTAAAACGCTTGCAAAAGGAATAGAGTACCAGAAAGAAGATGGCAACAGGGGAGAGCTTCAAACAGAGCGGGTTGAGCATCATGGCGGCAAAGAGCAGCAGGGCAGTGGCTGCGACTATAAAGACCAGGGTTGCGCCCTTGCCGATCAATCCGGCCGGGATGGCGCGGTTGGCGGTGCGGGGATTTCTGGCATCGATCTCGGCGTCGATCAGGCGGTTCAGCCCCATGGCCGCCGTCCGGGCGCCGGCCATGGCCAGGACGATCCAGAGGACCTGGCGCCCGCTGGGGAGGCCGTTTGCCGCCAGAAGCGCCCCGGTCAGGGCAAAGGGGAGGGCAAAGACGGTGTGGGAGAACTTGATCATCTCCAGGAATACGGTGATCTTGCGTATGAGTCTTGTTTCCGTTGCCATAGCTATCATTCCTGAAAACCTTTCATAAAGAACAAACCTGCTCAAAATCAGTCTGCCACAGAGCCACGGAGGCGCAGAGAAAAATCGGAGAAATCAGGAAAAGGGAAGCAACAAGCGTCCCTCCCCCCTTGCGGGGGAGGGTCAGGGTGGGGGGGAGGTTGCCATGGAATGGGCTCCGTGGCAGC
>Ga0207857_1000116_pt1 | contig 23936 bp, 22 predicted proteins | sample LuqExpMetageno22_FD_187780 | JGI IMG/M metagenome (GOLD analysis project Ga0207857, IMG submission 187780) | Tropical forest soil microbial communities from Luquillo Experimental Forest, Puerto Rico - Sample 22 (SPAdes) | ecosystem: Environmental > Terrestrial > Soil > Tropical forest ... | reverse complement strand
CGCCGGGCTCGGTGGTGTCGGCGACGGGCATCCCGCTGACGGCCGCCTACCGCGAGGGCATCGCCTCCGGCGTGCTCCTGGCGCGCCCGGCGTTCGAGCGGGTGGTCTCGGACGGCGTCGTGTTCCCGCCCGGCCCGCCGCCCGCCGGGTGGGTCGACGGCCCGACGAGGGTCGACGCGCGCACGCTCCTGTGGGCCACCGGGTTCCGGGCGGCGTTGGACCACCTCGCGCCCCTCGGGCTGCGGACCGCCGGCGGCGGGATCGTCATGGACGGCACCCAGGTGGCCTCCGACCACCGCGTGCAGCTCATCGGCTACGGGCCGAGCGCGTCGACGATCGGCGCCAACCGCGCCGGGCGCGAGGCGGTGCAGAACCTGCTGCGCCTCTTCGGCGGCTAGACCTCGACGCTCTCGCCGACCGGGAGGTACCGGTAGTCCGAGCCGCTGCGGCCCATGAACGCGGCCGTCATCTGCTGGCCCTGCTCGGAGAGGTGAACGTCGTGCACGCCGAACCCGAACGCGGTCGGCTTCACGGCGCCGAGATAGGCGACCGCCTCGACCGTCCTGGCCCACGGGCCGCCGGTCGGGATCGCCACCACCGCGGGTCGCGTGGGCGGCACGTCGTAGGAGTCCCCGGGGTACGCCAGCACGCCGTCGACGACGATGCCGAAGTTCTCGTCCTGCGGGAAGGCGCCGACCTGGTGGTGCAGCCCGCCGAAGAACTCGAGATGGAACGGGCCGATCTGGTTGCTCTTGCCCACGCCGGGCCAGACCGTCGCTCCCGGCACCTTGGCGGCGACGTCGGACGTGGTGACGACCGGCAGGCCCGGCCGGGCCGCGAGGAGCTTCTCGACGTGCTCGGCGAAGAAGTGGTCCCCGTGGACGTGCGTGAGGACCAGGCCCACCGCGCGGTCGGCGAACGGCGCGAGGTCGCGCTCGTAGTCGACGTAGTTCCCTGGGTCGACGATCAGCGCGGCGTCGCCCTCCTCGATCACGAAGCAGGCGTGTGGCAGCTTGGTGATCTTCACGTGGACGTTCCTCTCGGCTCCGGGCGAACTCCGTGGACGCTACTCCGCCGGTCGGAGGTTCTCGCGGGCCGACGAGGCTCCGGCTGCCACACTGGCGGTATGCCCACCGCCGTCGACCCGCGCGAGCCGCAGGGCGGGCGACCCGTCGCCGAGGCGGATGCCACCCCCGAGAACCGCGTGCCCGACGGGCCGCGCGCGACGACGGCCCCGCGCCCCGCTGTCGACCTGCGCGAGGTGATGGCCGAGCACCGCCGCCACGTGCGCGTCCGCCTCATCGCCTCGCGCGTGGTGCTGGGGATCGCGCTGCTCACCCTGCTGTCGCTGGTTCGGCACCGTTTCCTGAACCCGGCCCTGTTCATCGACCAGGTCACGTGGGAGATCGGCCGCAACGCCGCCCGGCCGACGATCCTGCTGGCGGCGACGTGCCTGGTCGTCGGCGCCCGCGGGCTTCGGCGGGGGCACTGGCTGGCGTGGGCCGCCACCGTGACGCTCCTGGGGCTGTCCGGGGTACTGCACCTGTGGCACCGCCTGGACATCCCCGCCGCGGTGATCGTGCTGGCCGCGGCCGGATGGCTGGCCACGCAGCGGCGGGCGTTCCCCGTGCTGCCGAGCCGCCGCGACGCGCGCCGCGCCGGGCTGGTCGCGCTGACGGGCGCCGCGACGGTCGGCGCGATCATCACCGGGTTCGGCATCGCGACGAACGACAACGCGGTGCGCCGGGCGCAGCTGCACAGCGTCTCGACCGGGATCACCGCGGGCTTCGCGGCGGTCTTCGTCGTCGTGCTGCTGTGGTCCATCACGTCGGCCCGGAAGCCCGCGCAGCTGCCCCACGCCGCCCACCTCGCCGAGCGCGAGCGGGCACGTGCCCTGGTCAGGGAGTACGGCGGCGGCACGCTCGACTACTTCGCGCTGCGCGACGACAAGGACTGGTTCTTCGTCGGGCACTCCGTGGTGGCCCACGCGGTGCGCGGCGGCGTGTGCCTGGTGTCTCCGGACCCCGTGGGGCCCGACGAGGAGCGCGCCGAGGTGTGGGCCGAGTTCTGCGACTACGCCGCGACGTACGGCTGGTCGCTGGCGGTGCTGGGCGCATCGGCCGAGTGGCTGCCGATCTACGAGGCGTCCGGCCTCCGCTCGCTCTACCTCGGCAGCGAGGCGATCGTCGACGCACCGTCGCTCGACCTCACCGACCACGCCCACAAGGGCCTGCGCAACGCGGCCAACCGCGTGGCACGCGCGGGCTACACCACGGAGGTGCTCGCGCCCGCCGAGGTGGACGACGAGACCAGGCGCCAGATCCTCGACATCGCCACCCAGTCGCGGCGGGGTGAGGGCGAGCGCGGGTTCTCCATGACGCTGTCGCGCCTCTTCGACCCGGCTGACGACGACCTGCTGATCTCCGTCTCGCGCAGCCCGGAGGGCCGGGTGGACGCGTTCTGCCAGTGGGCGCCGTGCGAGGGCGGGTGGTCGCTCGACGTCATGCGCCGCCGCCTCGACGCGGGCAAGATGCCCAACGGGCTCACCGAGGCGACCGTGGTGCGGACCGTCGAGGAGGTGGTCCGCCGCGGCGGGTACCGCGTCGGGCTGAACTTCGCGGTGATGCGCGAGGTGCTGCAGGGCGAGGGCGACTCGCGCTGGGAACCGGTGGTGCGCCCGGTGCTGCAGCGGCTCTCCGAGCAGACCCAGATGAGCTCGCTCGCGGCCTTCAACGAGAAGTTCGCGCCCGCGTGGGTGCCGCGCTACGTGCTGCTCGACGCGGCCGAGTACGTCGCGACGCAGGCCGTGGTCATGGCCGGGGCCGAGGGGCTCGGCGAGCTGCCGGTGGTCGGGCGGTTCCTCGCGGGCCGGCCCAAGGGCTGACCGCTCAGGCGGTGGCGACGAGCGGCACGGACTCGCCGAGGGCCTCGAGCTCGGTCACCGTGGCCAGCTCGTCGTCGGTCTCGTCGAGCGTCGATGGGTCGTCGTGCGGCCCGACGAGGGCGGGCGTGGCACGCTCGTCGTCCGCCCGCGGCCCAGGCGCGGCCCCGGCGAGCGCCAGCCGCTCCTCCTCGATGAGCCGGCGTCGCTGGATCACCCACGCGATGGACGTCGGGATCACCGAGCCGACCCACGCGAGGGGCGCCGCGAAGCACACGCCGAGGAACCCGAGCTGGCGCACCAGGAAGAGGCCGGCGACCGCCCGCATCACCAGCTCGAGGAAGCCGGACAGCGTCGGGACGGCCGACAGGCCGAGCCCCTGCACGGTGTTCCGCATGAGGAAGACCATCGCGAGGATCGAGTAGAGCGCGCCGTTGACCAGGAAGTACTGGCGCACCATCGCCACGACGCCGCCCTGGCCGGGGCCCACGAACAGCTCCGCGATCGGCCCCGAGACGACGATGAGCGTCAGGCCGACGACGACGGCGATCGCGATCGACACGAAGCTGATCCGGAACACGCCGGTCCGGATGCGGTGCCACTGCCGCGCGCCGCGGTTCTGCGCCACGTAGGTCGCCATGGCGATGCCGAACGAGTTCAGCGGCGCGGCGGCGAGCTGGTCGACGCGCAACGCGGCGGTGAACGCCGCGACCGACTCGGCGCCCAGGCCGTTGATGCCGTACTGGAGCACGAGCGAGCCGATCGCGATGACCGACATCTGGAAGCCCATCGGGATGCCGATGCGCACCGGCTCGGCCATCTCGCGGGGCCGCAGGCGCCAGTCGTCGCGCGTCAGGTGCAGCTCCGGCATCCGGCGCGCGATCAGCCCGAGGCACAGCAGCACGGAGACCAGCTGCGCGATGACGGTTGCCAGCGCGGCGCCACGCACGCCCATGTGCAGGCCGCCGACGAAGGCGAGCGAGAGGCCCGCGTTGAGGGAGCACGAGATGACCAGGAAGACGAGCGGGGTGCGGCTGTCGCCGAGCGCCCGGATGGTCGACGCGAGGAAGTTGAACGCCACCATCGCGACGCCGCCGAGGCAGGTCATGGTGATGAAGGCGACGGAGCCGTCGATGATCTCCGGCGGCGTGTGCATGAGCTGCAGCAGCGGCCGGGCGGCGACGGTTCCGAGGACCATGATGATGGCCGCGAGGGCGGCCGAGACGTACGCGCCGGCCGCCACGAACCGGCGCATCGCCGTCATGTCGCCGGCGCCGAAGGCGCGCGCCGTCGGGATCGCCAGACCCGCCGACGAGCCCCACGTGAACCCGATGAGCATGAACACCAGGCCGTTCGTGGCGCCGACCGACGCGAGGCCGTCGAGCCCGACCAGGCGCCCGACGACCGCGGCGTCCGTGAACTGGTACAGCTGCTGGAACACGTTGCCGACGAGCAGCGGCAGCGTGAACAGGATGATGAGTCGGGTCGGCGGACCTGCGGTGAGGTTTCTGGTCATCGGGGAGTGGCGGCGTTTCGACGTGGGCGGGCGGGCGCCCCACGCCGGCGCGGCGGGGTTGCCTCGGCGCCGAGGCTAGACCCGCACGGCCCGCTCCGTCGAATCGTTTCGACAAGACTTCACCTGCAGCAACGTCCGCGCACAGTGGGCCTAGAGACCCGCTTTGCTCGGACATTGTGGACAGATGAGACGGGACGTCCGCGCAGAGTGGTGCCAGAGCCCCACCTTGCGCGGACGTTGCGGAACTGCGGGACGGTCAGTCGGCGGAGCTCGCCGGGTTCGCCAGGCCGGCGGCGATCATCTCCATCACCGACTGGTCGGCCAGCGTCGTCGCGTCGCCCACCGTGCGGTGCTCGGCGACGTCGCGCAGCAGGCGCCGCATGATCTTGCCCGACCTCGTCTTGGGCAGCTCCGGCACGACGAGGATCTGGCGCGGCTTGGCGATCGGCCCGATCTGGGTCGCCACGTGCGCCCGCAGCTCCGCCTCGACCTCGGCGGCCGTCTTCGTCTGGCCCTCGGAGTCGCCGCGCAGGATGACGAAGGCCACGACGGCCTGCCCGGTGGTCTCGTCGGACGCCCCGACCACCGCCGCCTCGGCGACCCACGGGTGCGAGACGAGCGCCGACTCGATCTCGGTGGTGGACAGCCGGTGGCCGGACACGTTCATCACGTCGTCGACGCGCCCCAGCAGCCAGATGTCGCCGTCGTCGTCCTTCTTGGCGCCGTCGCCGGCGAAGTAGAGGCTCGCGAACCGCGACCAGTACGTGTCGGCGTACCGGTCCGGGTCGCCCCAGATGCCGCGCAGCATCGACGGCCAGGGCTCGGTGATCACCAGGTAGCCGCCGGAGCCGTTCGCGACCGGCTTGCCGTCGTCGTCCACCACCTCGGCGGCGATGCCCGGGATCGCCGCCTGCGCCGACCCGGGCTTCGCGTCGGTGACCCCCGGCAGCGGGCTGATCATGATCGCGCCGGTCTCGGTCTGCCACCACGTGTCGACGACGGGCGTCCGGTCGCCGCCGATGACGCGGCGGTACCAGGTCCACGCCTCGGGGTTGATCGGCTCGCCCACGGAGCCCAGCACGCGCAGCGACGACAGGTCGCGCGCCGCCGGGATGTCGTCGCCCCACTTCATGCAGGTGCGGATCGCCGTCGGGGCGGTGTAGAGGATCGACACCTTGTACTTCTCGACGATGTCCCACCAGCGGCCCCGATCCGGGGTGTCCGGCGTCCCCTCGTAGATCACCTGGGTGGCGCCGTTGAGCAGCGGGCCGTAGACGACGTACGTGTGCCCGGTGACCCAGCCGATGTCGGCGGTGCACCAGTAGACGTCCGTGTCGGCCTTGAGGTCGAACACGTTGAGGTGCGTGTACGCCGCCTGCGTCAGGTACCCGCCCGTGGTGTGGAAGATGCCCTTCGGCTTCCCCGTGGTGCCGGACGTGTAGAGGATGAACAGCGGGTGCTCGGCCGGCACGTCCACGGGCGTGTGGTGGTCGGACGCCGCCTCCAGCGCGTCGTGCCACCAGACGTCGCGGCCGTCCGTCCAGTCGACCTGCTGCCCGGTGCGGCGCACGACCAGGACGTGCTCGACCGTCGGCGCGCCCTTGGCCAGCGCCTCGTCGACCGCCGGCTTGAGCCGCGCCGGGTTGCCGCGCCGATACCCGCCGTCGGCGGTGATGACGAGCGTGGCCTCGGCGTCGAGGATCCGGCTGTGCAGGGCCTCGGCGGAGAAGCCGCCGAAGACGACCGAGTGCGGCGCGCCGATGCGCGCGCACGCGAGCATCGCGACGACCGCCTCCGGGATGAGCGGCATGTAGAGGGCGACGCGGTCGCCGGTGCCGACGCCGAGCCCCTGCAGCACGTTGGCGGCCTTCGAGACCTCACGCTGCAGGTCGGAGTACGTGATGGTCCGGGAGTCGCCCGGTTCGCCCTCGAAGTAGAACGCCACCCGGTCGCCCCTGCCAGCGCGCACGTGCCGGTCGACCGCGTTGGCGCAGGCGTTGAGGGTGCCGTCCGCGAACCACGTGGCGAACGGTGCCTTCGACCAGTCGAGCGTCTGCGTGAACGGGGTGCTCCAGGTGACGAGCTCGTTCGCCTGGTCCGCCCAGAAGCCGACGCGGTCGGCCGCCGCCCATGCGTACAGGTCCTTGTGGGCATTCGCCTGCTCGGCGAACTCCGGGCTGGGTGGGAAGCGACGCTCCTCGGAGAGGAGGTTCTCCAGCGCGCTCGGCTCGGCGGCGGGATCGGTCACGGCGGTCCTCCGGCAACGTCGACGGTGCTTTCCACCGGGACTTTAGACCCAGCGCGTCGGCGATGTGGGGGCGAAACCGCGGCTCAGGCGTTGCGGTGGCGCTCCCGGAAGGCGCCGAGCCGGATGCCGTGCCGGCGGGCGACCGACGAGACGATCCCGCCGCCCAGCAGCATGACGCCGATGACGACGACCGTCCCGGACGTCGCCACCACCACGGTCTGCTCCACGGTCGGCTTCCAGGCCTCGGACGAGAGCACGTCGAGCACGGCGGTGCGCGCCACCCCGGGCGCGTAGAGCGCGAAGCCGCCCGCCAGCGTGAGGATCCCGCCTCCGACGAGCCCCACCGAGGGCGTCCAGAGCGACAGCAGCACGCACGCGAGCAGCAGGAGCGCCCCGAGCGTGACGAGCACGATCCCGAGGGCATCGACCTTGGCCACCCAGCCGTCGACCTCGACCACGAGGATCCGCGAGATGCCGAGGGCCGCGACGATCGTGGACGCGAGCGGCAGCAGGATCCCGACGAGCACGCCGAGCACGTGGGTGCCGACCGTGATGGTGCGGGGTGCATTGGGGTCCGGGAAGAGGTCCGACGACGTGGTCGCAGCCCCGGTGGCGGGCGGGATCGCCGGCGCGGACGTCACGGGGACGGACGTCACCGGGGCGCTCATCACTGCGGTGGGGGCGCCGGCCCCCGTTGACGCGGCCGCGCCCGCGCCCGTGGGCGCGAAGCCGGACGCGCCGGCGGCGGCCATGCCCGCGGCGCCGACCGCCGCGGCGCCAGCGGCCGTCGAGCCCGGCGCGCGTTCCGGCATGGTCGAGACCCTCGGCGGCGCCGGCTCGGGGGCGACAGGGGTCGGACGTACCTGGGCGTGGCGGGCCGCGGCCTCGAGGTCGGCCGGGGCCGGCGTGGACACCGGGCGCATCGGCGCGGTCATGCCGGCGGGCGGCGCCGGGGGCGGCGTGGCCGGGCCGACGGAGGGGGTCGGCGGCGGAGTGGCGGGCGTGGCCGGCCCGGCGGCGGGCGTAGCCGGGCCGCTCGAGGGTGCGTCGGGAGCGGGCGTGGCCGGGGCGGGGCTGGGCGTCGCGGTCTCCGCGGCCGGCTTCTCGTCCCCCGCGGGCACGGCACTGGCGGTGGGTGGTTCGTCGACGGCCGGCGCGGGACGCTCGTCGGACACCTTCACCGTCCCGTCGCCCGCGGGCGCGGCCGACTCGGTGGCCGTCGTCGCCTCGGCGGCGGTCGTGGCCTCGTCGGCCGGGGTCTCGTTGGTGGGCTGGTCGTCGGCGGTGCTCATCGCGTTCCCCTCGCCTCACGTCGCGCCCGGGGGGCGCGTGACGGGGTTCACGCTAATAGGCGAAGAACGCCGCGTGCCTTGTCAGAGGCCCGTGTCGCGCCCCGCGCCCACCTCGACGAGGACGTCGGCCTCGTCGTGCGCGGACGCCTGGGCGTGCGCGCGACCCCGGCCCGCGCCATAGGCGTAGGGCGCGCCGACGAGCACGGCGCCGCCGACGAGGTTGCCGAGCCCCACCCAGAGCACGTTCCTGGCGAACTCGCCGGCAGTCGCGTGCGGCAGGCCGCCGAACAGGCCGAGCGAGAACGTCGTCATGTTGGCGACGACGTGCTCGAACCCGGAGGTGATGAACACCATGACGCAGGCGAAGACGACGGCGATCTTCGCGCCCTCGGACTCCAGCCGCCCGGCGCACCAGATGGCCAGGCAGACGAGCAGGTTGCAGAGGATGCCGCGGACGAACAGCTGCCCGTCGCTCGTCGCCGCCTTGTGCTCGATCATCCCGGCGAGGGTGTTGCCGGCGGGGGTCCCGGGCGCGACGACGCCGGAGGCGTGGACCAGCGCCGCGAACACCATCGACCCCAGCAGGTTCCCGGCGAGCACGGCGAGCAGCACCAGCGCGGCCCGGCCGGGGGCGACCCGCCGGCGCCAGACGCCCTGGGTGAGGATCATCATCGCCGAGGTCGCGAGCTCGGCCCCGGCGATGACGACGATCGTCAGCGCCACGCCGAAGACGAGGCCCTGCACCAGCGGCGCCCAGGGGGACCCGGCCTGCTTCAGCGGTCCGCCGGCCGTCACCATGATGAGGACGCCGATGCCGATGTAGGCCCCGGCGAGCATCGTGCGGACGAGGAACAGCCCGGGCGTCCGGAACAGCTCCGACTTGTGGACGGCGGCGTCCGCCTGGAGGTCGACGTCCTGCTCGATGCTCAGCACGCCGTCCAGGGTCCGTGAGTCATCCCACGAATCGATAGGACGAAGGTCAGCCCCAGTGCGCGTGCCGCGCGGCATTCGCCACCGCGGCGGCCACCACCTGGGTGACGTCCGGGTGGAACACGCTCGGCACGATGTACGCCGGGTTGAGCTCGTCGTCCTTGACCGTGGACGCCAGCGCGTAGGCGGCCGCGAGCAGCATCTCGTCGTTCACGGTCGTGGACTGCGCGTCGAGCAGGCCGCGGAACACGCCGGGGAACGCCAGCACGTTGTTGATCTGGTTCGCCCAGTCGGAGCGGCCGGTGCCGACCACCGTGGCGTAGCGCGCGGCGTCGTCGGGGTCGACCTCCGGGCGGGGGTTGGCCAGGGCGAAGACGATCGAGTCGGGCGCCATCGTCGCGACGTCCTCGCCGGTGATGACGTCCGGCGCGGACACGCCGATGAACACGTCGGCTCCCTTGAGGGCACCCGCGACGTCGCCGGTGTAGCCGCGCTCGTTGGTGTTCTCGGCGGTCCAGCGCAGCGACTCCGGCAGGCCGGGCCGGGCGCGGTGGACGATCCCCTCGACGTCGGCGACGACGACGTCGCGTGCGCCGGCAGCGAGCAGCAGCCGCAGCACGGCGGTGCCGGCGGCGCCGGCGCCGCACAGGACGATCCGCACGTCGCCGATCTGCTTGCCGACCACCTTGAGGGCGTTCGTCAGGGCGGCGACGACGACGATCGCGGTGCCGTGCTGGTCGTCGTGGAACACGGGGATGTCGAGGCGACGCCGCAGCCGCTGCTCCACCTCGAAGCACCGGGGCGCGGAGATGTCCTCGAGGTTGATGCCGGCGAACACGGGCGCGATGGCGCACACGGTGTCGACGATCTCGTCGACGTCGGTGGTGTCCAGGGCGATGGGGAACGCGTCGATGTCGGCGAACCGCTTGAACAGCACCGCCTTGCCCTCCATCACCGGGAGGGCCGCCAGCGGGCCGATGTCGCCGAGGCCGAGCACCGCGGTGCCGTCGGTGACCACGGCGATCGTGTTGCGCTTGATCGTCAGCCGGCGCGCGTCCTCGGGCCGCGCGGCGATCGCCTCGCAGATCCGGGCCACGCCGGGCGTGTAGACCATCGACAGGTCGTCGCGGTTGCGCAGTGGCACCTTGGCCTCGATCGAGAGCTTCCCGCCCAGGTGGGCCAAGAAGGTCCGGTCGCTGACGCGCTCGACGACGACGCCGGGCAGCGCCTCCATCGCGGACACGATCGCGCTGGCGTGCTCCTCGCCCCGGGTGTCGCACGTGACGTCGACGGTCATCTGCTCGCGGCCCGACGACTGCACGTCGAGGGCCGTGACGATGCCGCCGGCCACCTCGATCGCGGCGGTCAGCTCGCTGACCGCGGTCGGTCGGGCGCGCACCCGCAGGCGCGCGGTGATGGACGACGAGACGCTCGGCGCCGAGACCATGCCGTCATTGTGTGCACGCCGGAGCGACCGGGTGCGTCAGTGCCTCATGGCGCGGCGCGCACCGAAGGGCCCGCCGAAGACGATCGAGATGCCGATGACGAACCCGACGTCGTACCAGTTGCCGCTGTTGTAGACCTCGTAGGGGCTGACGGTCCTGGTGAACAGCGACACGATCCAGGTGATGGGCAGGATCATCCCGTGCCATACGCCGAGCCAGAACCCGGCCGGGGCGGTGGCGCCGGGTGGCGGCGTCCCGACGTTGGGGTTCACACCGGCCGCGCAGGCTCCCAGCAGGAGGAGAACCGTGGCCACGAGGGCGATCGTGAGCGTGGTCGTGCGGAGGCGGGAGCGATCTCCCGCGGGGGTTGGCTCCATGCTGACACCCTGGCACCGGCGGCGTGAGGCCACCACGCGATCGGCTAACCGCCGGTCGCGGCGCGGTACCCGGGGTGGACGTCGGCGTCGAGGCCGCGCAGCGCGCTCAGCGCCGACAGCAGGGTGAACAGCTGCGTCCGCTGCACGTCGGACAGTCCGTCCGTGAGCGCAGCCTCCTGCGCCTCGGCGGCGCCCCGGAGCGAGCCGAGGAGCGTGCGCCCGGCGTCGGTGAGGTTGAGGAGCTGGGTGCGCCGGTCGACCGTGCCGCGCGTGCGGGTGACGAGGCCGGCGAGCTCCAGGCGGTCGACGAGGGCGACGACCCGGCTCTGCACGGCGCCGAGCCGGTCGGCGAGCTCGCGCTGGCTGATGCCCGGCGCGCGGCCGATGATCCGCACGACACCGGCCTCCGACGGCGTGATCCCGAGCTCGCGCGTCTGCGCGGCGAACAGCGCGCCGGCGTGCTCGCCGAGCTGCGAGAGCAGGAAGCCGATGCGCGCGGGGCGCTCCTGGGCCATGCTCGAAGGGTAGAGCATTGACAGCATGATTCATGCGCTGAATGATTACCGACATGACGGAATATGATCTGAGAGCCGAGATGAGCGCTCCGCCCAGGGGCCGAAGGCGGCCGGACGGCCCGCCCGCCGGCGTCCTCGCGACGCTCGCCCTGGTCTTCTCGATCGCCGGTGTGCTCGTTCCCCTGGCGATCGCGGGCACCGCGTTCCCGACGCCGCCCTGGTCGCCCGACGAGGTCGCGGCCTACGTCACCGGACACCCGTGGGCCATGACCTGGGCGGGCGTCTTCGCGTTCGCCGCGTCCGTGCCGCTGGGGATCTACGCGGCGACGGTCTACGCGCGGCTGCAACGGCTCGGCATCCGGGTGCCAGGGCCGGGCATCGCGTTCTTCGGCGGCATCTCCGCTTCGGTCCTCCTCGCCGCGTCCGGCCTGGTCACCTGGGCCCTGCCCAAGGCGTCCGGCGTGCCGGGCGAGGTTGCGCACCTGATGACGACCGTCGTGTTCGCGTTCGGCGGCGTCGGGTTCGTCGGCGGCCTGGGGCTGCTCGTCGCCGGCATCGCGGTGCCGGGGCTGATCCTGCGGCTGATGCCGCGCTGGCTGGCCTGGACGGGGCTGGTGCTGGCGGCGCTGAGCGAGATCTCGTTCCTCGCACTGCTGTGGTCCGGGTTCGACGTGCTGCTCCCGGTGGGCCGCTTCGTCGGGCTGCTGTGGCTGGCCGTCGTCGGCTTCCTGCTGCCGCACGACCGCCACGAGGTGCCGGCGCGGCGGTGAGCCCGCCGCGGAAGGAGGTCGACCGCCATGGGCGAGCTCGAGGGACGGGTTGCGCTGGTGACCGGCAGCACGCGCGGCATCGGCGCGGCGATCGCGGAACGACTAGCGGCCGAAGGGGCCTCGGTCGTCGTCCACGGGCGCGACGAGGCGGCGGCGGACGAGGTCGTCGGGCGGATCACGGCGCACGGCGGCGCGGCGATCTGGGCGCTCGCCGACCTCACCGACCCCGCCCAGATCGACGCGCTCCGGCTGGCCGTCGAGGCACGGCTCGGCCCGGTCGACGTCCTCGTGGCGAACGCCGGCTCGAACCCCGTGCGACCAGGCCCGCTCGAGGAGATGACGGACGAGGGCTGGCGCGGCTCGATCGACGCGAACCTCACCGTGACGTTCCACACCCTCCGGGCGTTCCTACCCGGCATGAAGGAGCGGCACCGTGGGGCGATCGTCACCATGTCGTCGGCGGCCGCCCGTCGGCCCACCGCTCAGTCTCCCGTCGGCTACGCCGCCGCCAAGGCGGGGATCGAGCTGCTGACCAGGCACGTCGCGCTGCAGGCCGGTCCGTTCGGCGTGCGGGCCAACTGCGTCGCGCCAGAGACGATCCTCACCGACCGCAACCGGCGGCAGATCCCGCCGGACGTCCAGGAGCAGCTGGTGAGGAGCCACCCGATCCAGCGCCTGGGCACCCCGGAGGACGTCGCGGACGCGGTCCTGTTCCTCGGGTCGGACCGGTCGGCGTGGCTGACGGGGATCACGGTCGACGTCGCGGGCGGCTCGGTCCTCACGTAGCCGGCCCTGTAACCGGCCCAGCGTGGCCCGCCCTGACACACCAACGACGGCGCCCCGTCCGGGGACGCCGTCGCCGCCCTGAGTTCTGAGGGGTATCAAGCGTGCGCCCATGTGTGCCGCAACGGGACCAGCCCGGTCGACATGCCCCTAGGGGGGCCATCCTGCTCGTGGGTTCCCTCGCCACTTCAGTTGTGACTCTTTGATAACGCCTTGGGCCCGGTTTGCCTACCCCCGGCGGCGTCGGTGCACGTCGCAGGGCTTCGGTGGTCACAGTGCGGGACGCCTGACCGCGATGTGGTCGTGGTCGGGTCACATGTCGCGAGATCGGCGCGCGCGGCCCAGCGTCCATCCGAGAACCGCGGCGAGCACGACGAGCCCGACGAACCCCGCCGCCGCGAGCCGCGACCGGCGCGTGGCGAAGGGGCGCAGGCTCACGGGCCGCTCGAACCGGAGGGCGCCCCAGCCGCGCTCGTCGGCCAGCCGGCGCAGCGTGCCGTTGGGGTTGACGACGAAGGCGTGGCCGACGATCTCGAGCATCGGGGTGTCGGTGATGGAGTCGGAGTAGGCGTAGCAGTCGGCGAGGTCGTAGCCGCGCGCGGCCGCGAGCTCGGCGATCGCATCAGCCTTCTCCTGCCCGTAGACGTAGCGGTCGATCTGGCCCGTGTAGCGGCCCTCCGCCACCTCCATGCGCGAGGCGATGACGTCGTCGGCGCCGACGAGCTCGGCGATGGGCCGCACGAGCTCGGTGCCGGAGGCGGAGACGACGACGACGTCGCGGCCCGCCGCGTGGTGCTCGCCGATGAGGGCGACGGCCTCGGCGTAGACGGCGGGGTCGATCGACTCGTGGAGGGTCTGGCGGATGATCGCCTCGACCTGGGCCGTGTCCCAGCCGGTGACCATGCGGGACAGCTGGGCGCGAAGCCGCTCGGTCTGGGCCTCGTCGGCCCCACCCATGAGGAAGACCAGCTGCGCGTAGCCCGCGCGGAGCATCGACCGCCGGGTGAGGAGGCCCTCGGCGAGGAACGGGCGGCTGAACGCGGTGGCCGACGAGGTGGCGATGATCGTCTTGTCCAGGTCGAAGAACGCTGCCGCGCGCGGGCTGCCGTCCATGCATCCTCCCGTCGCCGACCTGCTTCCCTCCTCGCCGAGAGTAACCGGGGCCTCCGACGACGGGCTGCTCGCCGCCCGGCCGGTCCGCAGCGCTACCGGCCACCCGGTCCGCGCCTTGCCGCCGGGGCGTGACCCGTCCACAGCCCCGCGTGCCCCGGCGCGACGCTCGGTGATCCCGCGCCAGCCCCTGCGTTCGCGTCTTCGGCGCCAGGGTGACCGCGGGTCTGGTGTCGGGCGACGGGATGGTGCCGGTGGATCGGGGCGTGGTCGTCGGCGTCGTCGGGGCGCGCGGCGGCGTCGGCGCCTCGACGCTGGCCGCGCTCGTCGCCTCGCGAGCGTCGCGCCGGACCGCCACCACGCTCGTCGACCTGGACGAGGCCGCCGGCGGGATCGACGTGCTCGTCGGGCTCGAGGAGGAGACCGGAGCTCGCTGGCCGGACCTCGCGCACGCGCGCGGGGACGTGGACGGCCGCGACGTCGTCGCGCTCCTGCCGCGGTGGGGCCGGGTTGCCGTGCTGTCCGCCGATCGGTCCCGGCCGGGGCCGGTCGACGCCTCGACGGCCGTCGACGTGGTGGGTGCGCTCGCGCGGGCGTCCGGGTGTGTCGTCGTCGACCTCGGTCGCGCGGCCGCGCTCGCGGGCCATCCCGTCGTGGGGATGTGCGACCGCGTCGCGCTCGTCGCCGGCCGTGACCTGCGGTCGGTGGCGGGCGCGCTCGCGCTCCGCGAGGCGCTCGGGGAGGCGTCCGTCGGGCTCGTCCAGCGCGGCCCGGCGCCGGGCGGGCTGGGGACCGACGAGGTGGCCGAGGCAGTGGGACTGCCGGTGCTGTGGGCCGGCCGGGCCGACCGCGGGGTCGCGCGAGCGGGCGAGCAGGGGCTCGTGCCGTCGCGAGGACCAGCCGGCCGCGCGGCCTCGGCGGTGCTGGAGGGGCTGCTGTGATCGGGGCCGGCGCGGCCTGGTCGTCAGGTGTGGCGCCCGCGCTCGTCGCGGCGGTCAGGGCGCGGATCGGTGGGTCGGCGGGCGCCGCGCCGGACGACGACGCCGCGCTGCGGGCCGCCGTCGCCGCGGCCGTGCGGGACGCCGGCACCGTTCTCGGCCCGGCCGATCTGGAGCGCACCGTCCGCGACGTGCACGACGAGCTCTTCGGTGCCGGTCCGCTGCAGCGCTGGCTCGACGACCCCGCGGTGACGGATGTGCTGGTCAACGGCCCCGACGACATATGGGTCGAGAGGTCGGGCCGGCTCTCGCGGGCGTCGACCCGGTTCGCCTCGGCCGGGGACGTGCGCGCGCTCGCAGTTCGTCTTGCCGCCGCCGGCGGCCAACGTCTCGACGACGCCGCGCCGACCGTCGACGCCCGGCTGCCCGACGGCACGCGGCTGCACGCCGTCCTGCCGCCACTGGGAGGCGCGTGCACGCTCATCAGCCTTCGGGTGGTGCGACCGCGTCCCTTCACGCTCGACGAGCTGGAGGCGTCCGGGACGGTCGCGCCCGCGGTTGCCCCGGTGCTGCGGGCGCTGGTCGCCGCCCGCGCGACGGTCCTGGTGAGCGGGGCCACCGGCTCAGGCAAGACGACGATGCTCGCGAGCCTGCTCTCGCTCGTGCCGCCCGACGAGCGCATAGTCGTCATCGAGGAGAGCGGCGAGCTGCAGCCCGAGCACCCGCACGTGGTGCGGCTCGTGACGCGGCGCGCGAACGTCGACGGCGCCGGGAGCGTGGGCCTGCCGGAGCTGGTGCGCCAGGCGCTGCGGATGCGGCCGGACCGGATCGTGCTCGGCGAGTGCCGCGGCGCGGAGGTGCGCGACGTGCTGGCGGCGCTCAACACGGGCCACGAGGGCGGGTTCGCGACCGTGCACGCCAATGCGGCGTCCGACGTACCCGCCCGGCTCGAGGCGCTGGGCTCGCTGGCGGGTCTGTCGCGCGACGCGCTCGCCGCGCAGGCGGCGTCGGCCGTCGACGCGGTGCTGCACCTGCGCCGCGCGGGTCCGGGTCGGACCATGCGCCACCTCGAGGAGGTTGCGGTGGTTCGGCGGGCGCCCGACGGCTCGCTGGAGGTCGTGCCGGCCCTGCGCTCCACGGCGGGTGGCGGGGTCGAGCGCGGTGCGGGCTGGGCGGAGCTCGCGCGCCGCCTCGGCGATGCGGCGCCCACGCGGGACCTCGGCGGTGTCGGGTGACCGGGGCGGGTGCGCTCGTCGGGCTTCTCGCCGGGGCCGGAGTGGTGCTGGCGGCGGGACCCCGCGCCGCCGCGGTCTCAGTCGCGCGACGGGCGTTCGGCGCGTCGCGCGGCGCGGCCGTCCCGCACCCGGCTCTGCTGTCGCGCCGCCCGGCCGGCGATCCGGGCGATGGTCGTCTCGCCGGCGCGCTCGTCGAGGTGGCGGCGCTGTTGCGCGCGGGCACCGCCCCGGCGGACGCGTGGAGTCGCGTCCTGCGGGTTCCGGTGACCGGCCGCGTGCCGACCGTGCCGCAGCTGGCGGCGATCGCCGGTGCGCCTCGTCGTGCCCGGGGCTCGCCCGGCCCGCCGCTCGAGGCGGTGGTCGCGGCCGCACGCGTGGCCGACGAGCTGGGCGCCCCGCTCGCCGGAGTGCTCGACCAGGTCGCTGCGGCGATCGCTGCACAGGCTGAGGCGGCCGCGGACGTCGACGCGGCGCTGGCCGTTCCTCGCTCGTCGGCCCGGGTGCTCGGGCTGTTGCCGGCGCTCGGAGTGGTGCTCGGCATGGCCCTCGGAGCCGACCCCCTGGGCGTCCTGTTCGGAGGAGGGCTCGGCACCGTCGCCGGTGTGCTCGGCATCGCGCTCGTGCTCGTCGGCCGCGGTTGGAGCAACGCGCTGCTGCGTCGCGTGACGCGCATGGGGAGCTCGTCGTGAGGCGGCCCGGAGCCGGGGCCGCTCGTGAGGTGGCCCGGCCGCGGCGCTTCTGCTCAGGTTCAGGCCAGGAACGGCCGATGCGCCGAACCCTCAGATCGATGCGCGTCGAGATCAGGCGCGGCCGGGCGCGCGGCTTGGGGGGCGCGCCATGACCCTCGTGCTCGTGTTGGCGCTCGTGGCGGGCATGCTGCCGTGGGCCGGCCGACGGCACGCCGCGCGGCTCGCCGACCCCCCACGCCGGTTCCGCGATCGAGCCGAGACTCGGGTCGCCGGAGGTGCCGACGCCGGTCGTTCCGCGTCCGGCTCGGACGCGAATGCTGGGCGCCGCGCGCGTCGGCCCGTCCGTGCGCGGCCACCCGATCCCGACCCGGCCCTCCTCCTCGACCTCGTCGCGGTCGCGCTCGCGGCGGGCGCGCCGGTGCCGACGGCGCTCCTCACGGTCGGGACGTCGTGGCCGGGCGCCGCGGGGGAGGCGCTCGTGCGCGCCACCCGGGCGCTCGAGCTGGGCGCGCCGTGGGACGTCGCGTGGGCGGGCGCAGGCGCCGCCGCGCGGGCGGTCGCAGCGGCGCTGGAGCCCGCCTGGGTGGCCGGTGCCTCGCCGGTACCGCTGCTCCGGGCGGCCGCGGATCGGCTCCGTTCCAGGCGCCGCGCCGAGACGAGGGCGGCCGCCGGGCGGCTGGGCGTGCAGCTCGTCGTGCCACTGGGCCTCTGCTACCTGCCGGCATTTGTGCTGGTGGGGCTCGTTCCGGTCGTCGTCTCCCTCGCGTCCGGGCTGCTCGGCTGAAGCGTCCACAGCCCGGCCTCGTCGTGCGGCCGCCCCTGTCGGTGTCCCAAGGCCGCGGCCGTCCCGTCGTGCGGCGCGAGCCTCGTCGGGCCGGTCGTCCGGCCGGCGCACGACGAGGTCGGGAGTGGACATGCGTGAGGCGATGACGAAGGTGGCGGCGAGGCTCTGGACGGCGGTCGGCCGCCTGGGCCCGGCCAAGGGCGACGCCGGGACGACCACCGCCGAGTACGCGATGGTGACGATGGCGGCGGTCGCGTTCGCGGGCCTGCTGGCGCTCGTGCTTCGCAGCGACGAGGTGCGCGGCACGCTGACGGACCTGGTCCATCGCGCGCTCAACCAGTGAGGCGCCGGCGGGCGCCCGACGAGGGTGCGGTCACCGTCGAGCTCGCGATCGGCATGGTGAGCGTGGTCGCGCTGCTCGGGCTGGTACTGGCGCTGGTCACCGCAGGCGTCGCGCAGATCCGGTGCGCCGATGCCGCGCGGGCGGGGGCTCGGGCGGCGTCCCTCGGCGAGGACGACGAAGCGGTGGCGCTCGTCGTGCGCCGCGCGGCAGGCGAAGCCGCCCAGGTCTCGGTCGCGCGGGACGACGAGTGGGCGGACGTCACCGTGCGCGTCCCCCTGCTGGGCGGCGCGCTGCTCGACGGGATGACCGCGACGGCAACCGCAGGCCTCCCGGTCGAGCCGTGAGCCGCCGGGGGCGGTGGCGGTCCGACGAGGGCTCCGGCTCGGTGCTGACACTCGCGGTCGCCGCGGTGGTGCTGGTGCTGGCGGCGGGCATCGGCCTGCAGATCCAGGCCACGGTGGCGCACGCACGCGCGCAGACAGTCGCCGACCTCTCCGCCCTCGCCGCTGCCCGCGAGGCGCAGCGCGCAGCGTTCGGCGAGCCCGCTGCGGTAGACCCCTGCGCCCGCGCCGCCGAGGTCGCCGCTCACAACGGCGGCGCGGTCGTCAGCTGCGGAGTCCGCGCAGGCGGTGATGTGGTGATCGAGGTGGCTGTGGCGGCCTCGGTCGGCACTGCTCGCGCGATCGCCCGTGCCGGAACTCGCTAGCGGTGGGCAGTGCGGTCGGCTACGCCGGCGCGTGCGCCAGCACCACGTCGAGCAGCCGCACCGCGGCGTCCTTCTCGAGGGGCTCGTTGCCGTTGCCGCACTTCGGCGACTGGACGCACCCGGGACATCCCGACGCGCAGCCGCATCCCGCGATGGCGTCCCGCGTGGCGCGCAGCCACGTGGCGCCGAGGTGGAACCCCCGCTCGGCGAAGCCGGCCCCGCCGGGATACCCGTCGTGGACGAACACGGTCGCCATCTCGGTGTCCGGGTGCAGCACCGTCGAGAGACCGCCGAGGTCCCAGCGGTCGCACGTGGCGAGCAGCGGCAGCAGGCCGATCGACGCGTGCTCGGCGGCGTGCAGCGCCCCGGGCGCCAGCTCGGCCGTCACGCCGGCCTCGGTCAGCACGGAGGCCGGCGCGGTCCACCACACGGCCGTCGTCGGCAGCGTCCGCGCCGGCAGGTCGAGCTCCTCGGAGCCCAGCACGTGCAGGTCGGGCAGGCGTTTGCGCTGGTAGCCGAGGACCTGGCTGGTGACGTCCACCGCTCCGAAGCCCCAGGTCACGGGCCCCCACGCCACTTCGTCGTCCACCCGGCGGATCTCGGTCGAGGTCACCCAGCGCGCCCACGTGCCGTAGTCGACGGTCCGCCGCGTCACCAGGGCGATCCCGTCCTCGAGGACCAGCTGCTCGACGACGTACGTCGTCCCCTGGTGCACGTACACGGCTCCCGGGTGGACGGTCGAGTCGGCGGACCCCGCGTCGACCGTCCCGAGCATGCGCCCGGTCTCGGACTCGACGACGCGGACGGGCTCGCCGCCCGCCCCCCGCAAGTCTGTCAGCCGGCTGGCCGGCTCGTTGTGCGTCCAGTACCAGCCCGACGAGCGACGCCGCAGCCACCCGCGTGCGACAAGGTCGTCGAGCACGCCGGCCGCGCCGGGGCCGAAGAGCCCGAGCTCCTCGGCCCGCAGGGGCCGCTCGGCGGCGGCCGCAGCGAGGTGCGGGCCGAGCACGTACGGGTTCCCGGTGTCGAAGACCGTCGCCTCGACCGGCACGTCGAGCACCGCCGAAGGGTGCTGCACCAGGTACGTGTCCAGCGGGTCCTCGCGGGCGACGAGCACCGCGAGCCCCTCGGTCCCCGCGCGCCCCGCCCGTCCGACCTGCTGCCAGAACGACACACGCGTCCCCGGCCACCCGGCGACGAGCACCGCGTCCAGGCCCGTGATGTCGACACCGAGCTCCAGCGCGTTCGTCGTCGCGAGCGCCCGGAGGTCGCCGTCGCGGATGGCCCGCTCCAGCTCGCGGCGCTCCTCCGGCAGGTATCCGCCGCGGTACGCCGAGACGAGGTCCTCCAGCCGGTGGTCGACCTCGCCGAGGTGCGCTCGGGTCGTCGTGGCCACCGACTCCGCGCCGCGCCGCGACCGCGTGAACGCCAGGGTCCGGGCGCCGGCGACGACGAGGTCGGTGAGCAGGTCGGCGACCTCAGCCGTCGCGGTGCGCCGCGGCTTCTCGACCGGTCCCCACGGGTCATCGTCGGGCAGCAGCTCGGACCAGGGCGCGTCGCCGCCGGGCAGCTCGGGCGGCCGCCACAGGACGACCGTGCGGCGCCCGGACGGCGAGGCGTCGTCGTCCACCGCGACGACCTCGTCGGGCTCCACGCCGATCAGCCGCGCGGCGCTGACCTGCGGTTCCGCCGTGGTGGCGGAGGCGAGGACGAAGGTCGGGCTCGCGCCGTAGGCCGCCGCGAGCCGTCGCAGCCGCCGTAGGACGAGCCCGACGTGCGCGCCGAAGACGCCGCGATAGGCGTGGCCCTCATCGAGGACGACGTAGGCGAGCGACGACAGCAGCCGCGACCAGCGCTCGTGCTGCGGCAGCACCGCGAAGTGGAGGAAGTCGGGGTTGGTGAGCACCACGTCCGCGTACTCGCGTGCCCAGCGGCGCTCGTCGGGCGGTGAGTCGCCGTCGCAGGTGGTGACACGCAGGTCGCGGACACCGGACGCCTGCAGGAGGCGCTCCAGCCCGTGGAGCTGGTCGGCGGCCAGCGCCTTCGTCGGGCAGAGGTAGAGGGTGGCCGGCCGTCGGATCGGGCTCTCGAATCGGTCCGACGCATCTGCGGTGCCCGACGACGCCTCGGCGGGGCACGACGCGCTCGCGGCCCGCGCCCCCGGCCGCCGCACTGCCGACAGCGCCGGCAGCCAGAACGCCAGCGACTTCCCGGAACCGGTCGAGGTGGCAAGGACGGTGTGGCGCCCGGCCCACGCGGCGTCGGCGGCCTGCGCCTGGTGCGCCCAGGGTCGCTCGACACCGAGCGCGCGGTACCCGCCGACGAGGTCGGGATCGGCCCACAGCGGCCAGTCGACCGGCCGGCCCTCGCGCGCGGGCAGGCGCCGCACGTGCGTGGCGCGATCAGCGCGGCGCCCGCCGGCGAGCAGCACGTCGAGCAGGTCGCCGGTGGGCATTGCGCCATCCTCACACGCGGCACCCACCCCGCTCGGTGCCTTGGTGCGCGGTCAGGTGAACGCGAGCACGAGCACGCCGGCGCAGCCGACGAGGAGCAGCACGGCGACCATCGCCACCGCGGGGCCGAGGCGATGCCCGAGCCGCTCATCGGGATGGATGTGCGTGGTCATGGCACCACGGTCGTCGGCCGCGCGGCACGTGTCGTCGGCGTCGGGGATGACTCGAACGGCCCACCGGGGCGACGCCGGTCGGACCGCCGTCAGCCTGTGGGATGAGCAGTCATCGTGCGCCGTACGAGGAGGTGGCCGGCGACCCCCGAAGGAGTCGCCGGCCACCCCGAGGCCCGGGCTGTGCCGGGCCGGCCTACGTCAGGAGTTCCCGTGCCCGAAGCCCGGCAGGGCGGCGGTGTGGTCGGCCTTCACGCCCTGCAGCTCGTTCGGGTTGATGCCCAGCAGCGTGAGGATCGTCGGGGCGATCTGCGTGGTCTGCACCGCTGTCGCCACGGACACCCCGTGGTTCACGCCGGCGCCGGCGACCACCAGCGGCACGTCGCGGTCGTCGGCCGCCGCGCCGCCGTGCTCGGCGATCTTCTTGACCCCGCCGGTGTAGACGACGCCGTGCTGCGCGATGCCGATCAGGTCGGGCGCGTGCGTGTCGCCGATCGGGGCGTCGACGAGCTTGTCCGCGTCGGCCCCGGTGGCGACTGACGTCAGGCCCGAGGAGGCGACCGTTGCGCTGTACACGCCCTTCGGGTCGGTCACCAGGTTGGCCGGCGCGGAGTGGGACAGCAGGTAGCCCTTGACGAACGCGAGCGCCGGCGCGCTGCGGTCGGAGAGCCACAGGAGCATCCCGTCGTCGTCCACCGAGAACACCACGAGCTGCGTGTTCTGCGGGTGGCCGGCGGCCCAGGCTGCGTTGATCGCGTCGATGATCGCGCCGTCGTCGACCCGGCGGAGCGCCGAGGAGTCGATCGGCGACTGACCGTGCTTGGCGGACAGGATGATCGTCGTGTCGTTCGTGAGGTGCTGCGCCGCGAGCTCGGACTGGAGCTTGCCGACCTGTGCGTCGATGTAGTCCAGCGCGTTCGACAGCAGCGGGCCGGGCGTCCCGTCGGGGTTGTAGCCACCCTTCAGGCCGTCGCTCGTCGGCAGCTTCTCCGCCGTGGACACCGTCTGGAAGTTCATGCCGAACACCGCGGGTACGCCCACGGTGCGGGTGCCGGAGTGGTCCTTGCCGTCGATCTCGTTCAGGACGGCGGCGACCTTGGTGGAGTCGTACTCCTGGGTCAGCAGGTTGTCGGTGGTCCAGTCGTCGCCGGCAGCGTCGGCGATGGAGTTGATCTCGGGCGTGAACAGGTCCTGCACGCCGGCGCCCGAGGGGCCGTTGAGGATCTCGTACGCGGCGTGCTTGTCCGACCATGCGGTGGTCAGCCCGTGCGCCCGCGCCACCTCGAAGACCGTGTTCACGCGGATGTAGTCGTGCGGGTACACCGGCAGGCACGTGCTCGGGTCGACCGGCAGGGCGGCCGGGTCCAGCAGTGCCTGTGCGTTCGGTGTCAGCTTGAGGATCGCCTTGGTCACCGCGGGCGCCGACGCCAGGGTCTGGGCCAGCGTGTTCGTCGGCAGCGCCGTGAGTGCGGGGTCCTTCAGACCCTGGCCGGCGTCGAGCGTGATCGGGTTCTGCGACCGGTCCGCGGCCTCGGTCCACGGCACCTCGGTCCCCAGCGCCGCGGTGCTGCAGTCGAGCGTCCCGGGCGCGAGCAGCGTCGGGTTGTAGGTGTCGTCGTAGTAGACGCCGGCCGTACCCGGGTCGGCGCCCGTCAGCTGCGCGATCATGCCCGGGAAGGAGTCGGAGGGGAACGTCGTCTGCGCCTGCGTGTAGCTCGTCCCCTGGCCGACGAGGGCGGCGAGCGATGAGCCCGGGTGCATTGCGACGTAGGAGGCGAGGTCCGACTGGTGCAGGCCGTCGATGGAGAGCAGCAGCACGTGCTTGGCCGCGGCGTTGTGCGTGTTGTCGCTCGCGGCCGCGAATGGTGCGGCGGCGAGGAGGCATCCCGCGGTTGCGGCGGCGGCGGTCCCGGCAATGAGGCCGGCTCTATGGCGCTGAAGCACGGAGGTCCCTTCCTGGCTGAGTGAAACGGGCGAACCAGTCATATGGCGCGCTTGCGTCGTCTTGACTGTCACCCGGGTGAACCCGCGATGAACGCAACCTGTGTGTCCGGTCCGCGAGGGCTGGGTGCCGGCTGTCTTCTCCGCGCCGCCTGATCGCGGACCGCTGCGGCCGCGGGTCGACGAGGGGCAGGATCGGGGCCGTGAGCATCGACCTCAACGCCGACCTCGGCGAGGGTGACGGCCCGTGGCGGCAGGGCCCCGTGCCCGACGAAGAGCTGCTGGCGCTCGTGACCAGCGCGAACGTCGCCGCCGGCTTCCACGCGGGCGACCCGCTGCTGGTCGCGCGGACGTGTGCGCACGCCGTGCGCCGCGGGGTGGCGATCGGCGCCCACCCGTCGTACGACGACCGCGACGGCTTCGGCCGCCGGCGCGTCGACGTGGCGCCCGCGGTGCTCACCGCGCAGGTGCTCTACCAGCTCGGGGCGGTGGCCGCGCTGGCGCGGTCGGTCGGCGGCGAGGTGACGCACGTCAAGCCGCACGGCGCGCTCTACAACCGGATCGTGCACGACGAGGAGCAGGCGCAGGCCGTCGTCGCCGCGGTCGCGCGGTTCGACCCGACGGTGACCCTCGTCGGGCTGCCCGGCTCGCGGGTCCTCGCGCTGGCCGAGGAGGCCGGGATCCCGACCGTGCGGGAGGCGTTCGTCGACCGGGGGTACCGGCCGGACGGCACTCTCGTGCCGCGCGGCGAGCCGGGGGCGCTCGTCACGAACCCGGTGCTGGCCGGGGAGCGAGCGGTCCGGCTCGCCG
>Ga0207857_1000115_pt1 | contig 24806 bp, 24 predicted proteins | sample LuqExpMetageno22_FD_187780 | JGI IMG/M metagenome (GOLD analysis project Ga0207857, IMG submission 187780) | Tropical forest soil microbial communities from Luquillo Experimental Forest, Puerto Rico - Sample 22 (SPAdes) | ecosystem: Environmental > Terrestrial > Soil > Tropical forest ... | reverse complement strand
CCCATCCCTCGCGAGATGGGCTTTTCAGTGTTACGTAGTGCCGCGTTAGGCGTGGGGAAAAACCCCGGACTCAAACGATTGCATCCAGCTTATCCCGCCGTCGTCCGAGCCGCCTCCGTCAAACCCGACGTATTTATAGGTGAAGACCAGTTTTGCGGCAGGCGTTGCCGCGGTCGGCAAGGTGACATTGAACGGGCTGAGGTCTCCTCTCTCCAGGCGTCTCGGGATCACATAATCGACCGAGCGGCTGACGGTCTTGCCGTTGGCGTCAACCGATGAAACCCATATTTCAATGTCTTCCATCGTTGCATAACGGATGTTCTGGATAACGCCGCTGATGATTGTGCCGCCCTTTCCAGCCTTTACATCCCACCCCATGTTCACGTCAAACTGGGAGTAATGTTGCGGTGATGTTTTCAGCTGTTCCTTAAGTTGGTCCGGGAGCGAGCTAAATCCCCCCAGCACGAGCAGGGCGCTCATGAGCACTAGTGATTTGCGCAACATATTGCATACCTCCTTCTTGACTCATTTTCTCAAGTTGTGGAGAAATTTGCAATACGAAATCAATGAAAGCGGCAGGGGACTTTGGGGGTAAGTGTGTTGTTTCGTTAGTGTTTATGGCCTTGCGCGGGCTGCGGGCCGGAAAAGGAGTATATGAGGAGCACGGACCTGACCGCTGTGAACACCAGGTAATCCGTGGGCATGCCCACGGCCCAGTGTTTGTACCAAGGGATGTAGAAATAGCCCCAAAAGGCCGGGTGGCGCTCAACCACCTTGATGTAAGTTCTCCGCCTGGACGGTCTTGAACAGCTTGGGTACCAGTTCCATCAGGTCCACGTGGACCGTTTCAAGGTTGGGATGTCATCGCTCCGCCGCGGCCTGGAGCGCCTGGGCGGCCCGCACATGGCCGGCGCCGGCAGAGACGCTCAGGATGGCGATTTTTTGCCGTTTGCCGAGGGTGTCGGTCATGGTGATATCCGGGTGCCGGTTCTTTTGCACAGGTCTGGAACCTCGGGTATTATTCCGGGCAATCGCCGCATCTGAAAAACTCCTTGCGGATGTTGGCGCGGTGGGCATAGAGGACCACGACCACCATCAGGCAGTAGAGCCCCGTTTCCAGCGATGCGGGCGATGTTCCCTCGTGCAGGGACTCCAGCAGCACCAGCAGAGGTGAGCAGGCCAGGGCGACCAGGCCGGTTTTGGTGGTGCCCCGCAGGAACGGATAGGCCACAAGGCAGAGGCCAAGGCCGGCCAGGAGCACCAGCGGTTTGAACAGGACCATCCCGCCCGTAAAGGTGGCGAACCCCTTGCCGCCCCGGAAGCGGAGCTGCACCGGCCAGATGTGCCCGGCAACGGCGGCCAGGAGCGAGCCACGGAGCAGGGCCCAGCCGGCGGGCCAGCCAGACCGCCAGGAGCCCTTTGCCCGCGTCGCCGATGAAGGTGAGGACAAACCCCTTCGTGCCCAGGAGGCGTCCCACGTTGCGGCTCCCCAGGTTGCCGCTGGCCGTGGCGCGGATGTCCTGGCCGGTCCAAAGCCGCACCAGGTAGTAGCCGGTGGTGAAGCAGCCCAGCAGGTAGGCGACGGTTATGGCAAGGATGATGTGTGTCATGTTATCGGCTTACTTTCCCCGCCCCTTTCTGGCAATACAGCACCCATCCGCCCCACAGAAGCGCCGCTAGCATCAGCGCCACGCCACAGCCGAAGGACAGGCGCGCGATGAGGTGGTCGTACTGCATCCATCCCAGGCGGGTCAGGATGACCTCCCAGTCGTGGTAATCCGCCACCTCGCTCCCGGTGACTCCGCCCAAGAGCAGCAACTGCCCGGCGCGGGCGTCGTCCATGTAGGGCGCAATGTCCATGAAGCTCTGGCCGAGCCACCAGAGGCCGACCGAGGCGGCGAACCGGTCCGCCTTGAGGACAAAGGCAACCGTCACCACCAGCGGTATGATCCACTGCCCCAGGGTGCCGCCCAGGACCTGGAGGAACCTGCCGAAGGGGGTGAAGAAGATGTGTCCTGCCTCGTGGAAGGGGAGATTGATCAGGTGCATGAACGACTGGTTGAAATATTCCCCGCTGACCGGGGCGGTCATGAACCGGAAGCCCCATACGGCAAGGACCAGCCAGAGGCAGAAGCGCCCGGCCAAGAGCAGCCAGTTTTCCTCCACCGGCACCGCGAACAGGCGCTCCCCCAGCAGGCCGGCCAGTCCTGTCGCGGCAAGGGGCGGTGTTGTCTTCCTTTCGGCCGCAAACCCTTGCAGGTCTGGGCGGACCTTGGCGAAGATGACGCCGCAGTGTTGGCACTGGTCAAGACCGTCGGGCTGTTCATGGGTGCATTTGGGACAGATCATGGCGTCGCCTTCCCCTCTTTTATAGCCAGCAATCTTTGTTGCAGAAGCAACAAAGATGTACCTGCCGCGCGGATTGCCCTGTTCAGGCCTGTTCCCCGGCCTCGTGTGTGCCGCCGCTGCAAGTTTTATTGCAATCCGTCAGGGTGGGGATGCTCCAGATAATAACGCAATATGCTAATATTACTGAATTAATTTTTAGTTATGATTTTGGCGCACATCCTGCCTTGTATTCAGGGGACAGTAGTGCCGATTTGCCTGTTTCCGGCAGCGGCATTGCTGTGACACGGGAGGCAATCGACATGATTTCGCAAGCGATGCGCCAATTCATAGAAAGCACCCCCCTGGTCTATGTGGCTTCTGCGGATGAGGAGGGCAATCCCCACGTGGCGGCCGGCAATCATCTGACGGTGAGCAATGGGTCGCTTCTGGTGTTCGAAAACTGGTTTTGCCCGGTGACGCTGCACAATATTACCCGCAACACCCATGTGGCGGTGGTTGTGGCAACGCCCGGATGGGAGAGCGGTTATCAGTTGATCGGCAGGGTCGTCAAGCCCCACGACGATACGATTCTGAAAGGCTACAGCGCAGAACTGGTGCCGCCTGAAACCGCTCCGGCCCTGACCCGGTTCATGGTCCGGGTTGAAAAGATCATGGATTTTTCAACGGGAATACATTTCGATATCCCGATTTCCCCTGAATCCGTGCTCTAGTCTGCCGGAAGATCGGGTAAAGCCCCGCACAGGCCGACCGCCTGCCAGATAAACCTCCAGAACCCCACACAATACGGCATTGAAAGTTACGAGACCTCTGCCGCCGCCACGGCAGCCTCGCGCTCCCGGTCCTTGCCGTGGTCGCGGGCGATGAGCATGTAGATGGAGGGGACCACGAACAGGGTGAAGAGGGTGCCCACAAACATGCCTCCCACCAGCACCAGACCGATGGAGTTACGGGCGGCCGCGCCGGCACCGGTGACCAGGGTCAGGGGAAAGTGGCCGGCGATGGTGGCGGCCGTGGTCATCAGGATCGGCCGCAGGCGGGTCATGGCGGCCTGGTGCACGGCATCCAGCTTGGGGAGCCCCTGCAACTGCAACTTGTTGGCAAACTCCACGATCAGGATGCCGTTTTTGGACACCAGCCCCACCAGGGTAACCAGTCCGACCTGGGAGTAGATGTTGAGGGTAGTGGTCCAGCCGTGGGTCCAGAAGGGGGTATTGGGGTCGGGAATCTTCAGGAAGGTGAAGATCAGCGCTCCGAAGATGGCCAGCGGCACGGAGCCGGCCAGGATGACGAAGGGGTCGCGGAAGCTGTTGAATTGGGCCGCCAGTACCAGGAAAATCAGGATCACGGCCAGGGCGAAGGCGGGGAGGAATTTGTTCCCCTCGGTGCGCAGCTGGCGCGACTCACCGGTATAGTCCAGCACATACCCCTTGGGCAGGATTTTGCCCGCCTCGTCTTCCAGAAAGCGCAGCGCCTCGTCCAGGGGCCGCATGGCCACCCCGCTGAGTTTGACGGCGTTTAGCTGCTGGAAGCGGTTCAGGGAGCGGGGCACGACCGATTCCTTCAGGGTGGCCACGGTGGAGAGGGGGATCAATTTACCCCCGGGTCCGGTGACGTAGATATCCTTCAACTGGGCCGGGTTGAGGCGGCCGACCCGCTCGATCTGGGGGATGACCTTGTAGCTGCGGCCGGAGATGTCGAAGCGATTGACGTAGTCGCCCCCCACCATGCCTCCCAGGTCGGCGCCGATCTGCCCCAGGTTGAGGCCCAGGGCGGCGACCTTGTCCCGGTCGATGGCGAACTCCGTCTGGGGCTGGTCCACCTTGACGTCGATCAGGGGGGGAAAGGCGAACATCTTGCTCTGGATGGCCTTGAGCTGCAACTGATGGGCGAACTCCAGGACCTGGCTCGTGTCGGCGGTGGAGGCCAGGATGAATTCCACCGGGAACTGGCCACCCCCCGGCAGGGCCGGGGGAGTGACCGGGAACATCTGGATGCCGGAGATTCCCTGCAGCTTCTGCTGGACCTCGGGCATGATCTGGAAGATCGTGCGCTTGCGGGCGTTCCATGGCTTGGTGACCATGCCGCCGAAACCGGAGTTGGGCATGGTGATCTGGAAGGTGAAGTCGGTTTCGGGTATACCCATGAAGATCTGGTTGGCGGCCGCGGCATAGCGGCTGTTCTGGTCCAGGGTCGAATTGGCCGCGGCGTCCAGGATGCCGAAGATGACCCCCTGGTCCTCGGTGGGCGCCAGTTCCCGGGCCGACATGGTGAACATGGGGATGGTCAACAGCGAGATCACGATCCAGACCGTGTAGACCGCCGGCCGGACTGCCAGGGTGGCTGAGAGCAAGCGGCCATAAGCGTTTCTCAAGCGGACGAAGTCGCGGGAGATGCGGCCCGCCAAGCCATGCTCCTCGCTGCCCGGCTTGAGCAGCTTGGCCGACATTACCGGCGACAGGGTCAAGGCCACGACGCCGGAGATGGTCACGGCGCCGGCCAGGGTCAGGGCAAACTCACGGAAGAGCGAGCCGGTCAGCCCCCCTTGGAGGCCGATGGGCAGATAGACCGCCGCCAGGGTGATGGTCATGGCGATGATCGGCCCCACCAGTTCCCGGGCTCCGAGCAGGGCCGCTTCCAGGGGCGACTTCCCCTCGCCCAGGTGGCGTTCCACGTTCTCCACCACCACGATGGCGTCGTCCACCACGAGACCGACGGAGAGCACAACCGCCAGGAGGGTCAGCAGGTTGACGGTAAAGCCGAAGGCCTGCATCAGGAAGACCGCGCCGATCAGCGAGACCGGGATGGCCACCACCGGTATGAATACCGAACGGAAGGAGCCTAGGAAGAGGAAGATCACCACCATTACGATCAGCAGGGTGTCGCCCAGGGTCTTGAGCACCTCACGGATGGCGGTGTTGATGTAATCGGTGGCGTCGTAGGCCACGTGGGCCTGCATGCCGCTGGGCAGGTCGCGCTGGATGGCCGCCATCTCGGCCCGAACCTTTTTGATGACGTCGATGGAGTTGGCGTTGGGCAGGGCCCAGATACCAATGAATACGGCCGTTTGGCCGGAAAAGTGCACCTCGGAATCGTAGTCCTCGGCTCCCAGGGTCACGTCAGCGATATCCGAAAGCCGCACGATGGCGCCGTTCTGCTCGCGTACCGCCAGGCGTTTGAACTCGTCCACCGTGTTGAGGTTGGTGTCGGCGGTCAGGTTGACCTGGATCAGCGCCCCCTTGCTGTGCCCCAGGGCGGAGAGGAAGTTGTTGGCCGCCAACGCCTGGCGCACCTGGGCCGGGCTGATGTTGAGCGCCGCCATCCGTTCCGGTTTCAGCCAGATGCGCATGGCAAAGGTGCGGCCCCCCAGGATGTCGGCCCGCTGGACGCCGGAGATGGCCGACAGGCGCGGCTGGACGACGCGCACCAGGTAGTCGGTGATCTCGTTCTGTTTGAGGATGTCGGAGGTGAAGCTCAGATAGGCCGAGGCGAACTGGCTGTCGGCGGACTCGATGTTGATCACCGGCACTTCCGCCTCCGGCGGCAGGTCGCGTCGCACCTGGTCCACCTTGGAACTGATCTCGGCCAGGGCCTTGGTGGAATCATAGTTGATCTTGAGGCGCACCGTGATGGTGGAGAGCCCCAGGGCGCTCTGGGATTCCATATATTCGATGCCGTCGGCGGCGGCAATGGCCCGCTCCAGGGGGGTGGTTATGAAGCCGCGCACCAGTTCGGCGCTGGCGCCGGTATAGACGGTGGTGACGGTTACCGACGCATTCTCGCTGCGCGGATACTGGCGCACGTTCAGGGTGCGGATGGCCTGCAGGCCGGCGATGACGATCACCAGGTTGACCACCAGGGCCAGGACGGGGCGGCGGATGAAGAGATCGGTGAACTTCATCGTCAGTTATTCTCCGGCTTGGGCGACTGCTGGAAGGGCGGGGCGAGCTTGTTGTCGATAATGACCGACTGGCCGTTGCGCAGCTTGAAAACCCCCGTGGTGACGATGGATTCCCCCTCTTTCAGCCCGCTGGTGACGGCGACGAAATCACCCTGTTTTTCGCCGAGACGCACGAACTGCTGCCGCAGTGCCAGCCCCTTCTTGCCATCCTTCTGCTGTTCGATGACGAAGACCGAATCCCCGTAGGGGGCGTAGAGCACTGCCGTGGCCGGGATGGTCAGCACCTTCTGGCGTGCGGGCAGGCCGACCGCCACATTGATGAACATGCCGGGCCGCAGCTTTTCGGCGCGGTTGGTTACGGTGGCCTGGAGCTTGATGGTGCGGGTATCGCTGTCCACCAGCGGATTTACCGCGGTGATGCGTCCCTCCACCGTTTCGCCCGGCAGGGCGTCGCACGTCACCCGCACCGGCATGCCGGTATGTATCCGGGCAATCTGCTGCTGGGGCAGGGTGAAGTCGACAAAGATCGGACTGAGCGTCTGCAGGACAACGATGGGGTCTCCCTGGCGGAGTATCTGGCCGAGATTGACCTGGCGGATGCCGAGGCGCCCGGTGAAGGGGGCGCGGATGGTCTTCTTGTCGATGGTGGCCCGAACGTTGTTGACCTGGGCCACCGCCTGGTCGTAGGCGGCCGCGGCCTTGTCGTAATCGGACTGGGAGATGATCTTGTCGACCAGCATCTTGTCGTCGCGCGCCAGTTCGGTGCGGGCCAGTTTAACCTGGGCCGTCAGTCCGGGGAGTTGTGCCTCTTCCGACGAGGTGTCCTGCCGAACCAGCAGGTCACCCTTCTTCACCGTCCTGCCCGGCTCGAACCCGATCTTCACGACCTTGCCGTCCAACTCGGCGGCCACGGTAACCCCCTGCACCGCCGTCAGCGTGCCGACCGCGGTCAGGTCGGTCGTCCAGGATTCGGCTTTGACCCGGGTTGAGGTAACCGTCTCGGGCGGCGGGACGAACTTCTTGCCCTGATTGATCATGGCGCCGATCTGCATGGCCTTGATCCCTGCGAGGATGCCGATGACGACGACCAGGCCGAGCAGGGAGAGGATGAGGCGTTTTTTCATGGTGTGCGGTCTCCGTTCGCATTCGCTCCGTCACTGTCTTTGCCGGGGGCGGATGCCGTTTCCCGGTTCCACCACCCCCCTCCCAGGGCCTGGAAGAGTGCCGCGCTGTCCGCAAAACGCGCGGCCTGCGCCTGCACCAGGCCAAGGAGCGCCTGCTGGTGCTGCCGCTCGGCATTGAGCAGCGACAGGTAGCTCACCGCGCCGAGGGTGAACTGCCGCTGGGTCAGCTCAAGGGAGTCCCGGGCGCTCCTCTCGGCCTCTGACTGCGCCTTGAGCGCCGCCGCATCGGATTCGAGCGCCTGCAGCACATCGGCCACGTTCTGGAAGGCCTGCAGCACGGTACCGCGGTACTGCGCCCATGCCTGGTCCAGGGCGGCAATGGCGGCGCGGCGTTTGGCGGTCAGTTCGCCGCCATGGAAGAGCGGCTGGGTAAGACCCGCCCCCAGGCTCCAGATGAAGGTGCCGGAGGAGAACAGGTCCTGTATCCGTGTTGCCTGGGATCCCATGCTGCCGTTGAGAGTTATCTGGGGGTAGAGGTTGGCCGTGGCCACGCCGACCTGGGCGCTGGCCGCGTGCAGTAGTTCTTCAGAGGCGCGTATGTCGGGACGCTGGCGTACCAGGGAGGAGGGAAGGCTTAAGGGGAGTTCCCCGGGGAGGTTCAACTTTTCCAGGTCGAACTCGGGAAGCGCCGCCTCGCTCGGAAGTTTGCCGGTATACACCGCCAGCAGGTTGCGGGTCTGGGCCAGGTCTTTCTCCAGGGGGGGGAGGCTGGTCCTCGTCTGGGCCAGTTGCGCCTGTTGCGCCAGGATGTCGGCACGTGCGGCGCCGCCCAGCTGGAATTGGCGTTCCACCAACGCCACCTGTCGTTCCTGCAGGGTGATGATCTCCCGGGTGGCCTTCAACTGGGCCCGCAGGGACGCCTCCTTCACCGCCGTGGTGACGATGTTGGAGGCAAGCGTCAGGTAGGCGCCTTCGAGCTGAAAGCGCTGGTAGTCCACCTGCGACCTGAGTCCCTCCAGTTCGCGCCGTCCGCCGCCGAACAGGTCGAGGGTATAGGATACGCCCACCGATGCGTTGAAAAGGCTGAAGATGAACGCGCCGGCGCCGGGCTGTCCGAATGCGGCGCCGGTGGCCTGCTGGCGCGTTCCGGTGAAGGACGCATCCACACTCGGGTAGTATTCGGTCCCACTCCGGGCCCGCAGGTTTTCCCTCGCCTGGAGCAGGGTCGCCTGGGCCGCGGCCAGGGTCGGGTTGTCGTTCAGGGCCTGACGGATCACGCGATCCAGGTCCGGGTTGTGGAACAGTTCCCACCATTGGGCCGGGATCTCCGCTCCCGCCATGAAGCGCTGCGCCGCGCCGCCCGTCACCGGGGCGGCGGCGGTCTGCGCCGGAAGGGTCGTGGCCGTGTAGCCGGCGGCTACCGGCGCTGCCGGCACATGGAAATCAGGCCCCACCGCGCAGCCGCACATTGCCGCGCATGCGGCGGCAACCGACAGCACGGCCGCCAAACGTACGGCACCGTTTCCCCCGGAGGAGGCTTGGCGTGCCGCGGGTATCTTTGTCATCCATGGTCTCATATGTTCCATAAGATACATGGAGAGCGGTCTTTGTCAAAGACTTTTGGCGACGACCTCGTAGACGTCCCGGGGAAGCTGGGGCAGGGCGCGGACCCGCTGCAACTCCTGCTGCATGAGCGCCCGCCTCCCCGGCTCAAAACGGCGCCAGGTGGTCAGTGGGGCCAGCAGGCGGGCGGAAACCTGGGGGTTGAGCGGGATGAGGCGGAGCAGTTGGTCAGCCAGGAACCGGTAGCCGGAACCGTCGGGGGCATGGAAATGGGGCTGGTTCTGGCTGAAGGCCCCCACCAGGGCGCGGAAACGGTTGGGATTGGTGAGTTCGAAGGCCGGGTGGTCGATGAGGGCCCGGACATCGGCCATGGTGCCGGGGAGGTCTGACATGGCCCTGAGGGAGAACCACTTGTCCACCACCTGGCGGTCTCCCTGCCAGCGGCGATAGAAATCCTCCAGCACCTCGCTGCGCTCGGGGCCGTTGCATGAAGCCAGCGGCACGAGCGCTCCCACGGTGTCGGTCATGTTGTCCGCGGTGCGGTACTGCTGGATGCAGAGGTCGGTGATGGCCTGCTCCTCAAGGGTCATCAGGCAGGCCAGGCAGAGGTTGGCCAGGCGGCGTTCCCCTGAACGGCCGTCGTCAACCGAGTAGGGGTGCATGCCGCGGCATGCCTCGCGTACCGCCAGGAAATCGTCCCTCAACTGCGCCGCCAGGGTGCGGACGAGAAATTTTCGGGCGACGTGGATGGCCTCCGGGTCAATGACCGGCATCAGTTCGGCCAGATACTTTTCCGATGGCAGGGTGAGTGCCTCGGCCAGAAAGGCCCGATCCTGCTCCCCGCTGGTAAGGGTGGTCCGGTAGGCCGCAACGAAGGCCTGGTCCGGCTTGAGTTCCCGCCCGGCCTGATGGTCGGCCACCAGGCCGAGGATGACCCCGGACGCCAACTGCTGGCCCGCCTCCCAGCGGCAGAAGGGGTCGGTCTCGTGGGCCATGAGGAGCACGAGGTCGTCGTGACGGTAGGGATAGTCGAGCTTTGCCGGTACGGAGAAGCCGCGCAGCAGCGCCGGGACCGGTTCGTGTTCCAGGCCGGAGAAATGAAACGTCTGCTCGGCCTTGCATACCTCAAGAATTCTGGTGGTCGGGCCGGGTGTCGATTCGCCGAACAGGGTGACTGGAAGCTCGCGGCCGTCCCGGTCCAGGAGGCCGACGGCCAGGGGTAGGTGGAAGGGGTGTTTTTTCGGCTGCCCCGGGGTTTCGGGACACGACTGGCGCACCGTCAGGGTGAAGACGCCGTCGGCCGCTTCGAATACGCCCGATACCTCTAGGCGCGGCGTTCCGGCCTGGCTGTACCAGCGGCGGAACTGGTCCAGATTCCGGCCTCCCGCGTCGGCCATGGCCTGGACAAAATCCTCGATCGTGACCGCCTGGCCGTCGTGGCGCTCGAAATAGAGGTCCATACCCTTTCTGAAACGTTCTGCGCCCAGGAGGGCGCGAAGCATGCGGATCACCTCGGCGCCCTTGTTGTAGACGGTCATGGTGTAGAAGTTGTTGATCTCCATGTAGGAGTCGGGCCGGACCGGGTGGGCCAGGGGGCCGCTGTCCTCGGCGAACTGGGCGGTGCGCAGGTAGCGGACATCGGCGATGCGTTTCACCCCGCGCGATTCCATGTCGGCCGAAAACTCCTGGTCGCGGAAGATGGTGAGCCCTTCCTTGAGGGAGAGCTGGAACCAGTCGCGGCAGGTGACCCGGTTGCCGCTCCAGTTGTGGAAATATTCGTGGCCGATGACCTCCTCGATGGCTTGGTAGTCCTCGTCGGTGGCGGTTTCGGGGGTGGCCAGGACGTAGCGCGAGTTGAAGACGTTGAGCCCCTTGTTCTCCATGGCCCCCATGTTGAAGTCGTCCACCGCCACGACCATGTAGCAGTCCAGGTCGTATTCCCGGCCAAAGGTCTCCTCGTCCCAGGCCATGGCCTTCTTCAGGGAGCGGAGCGCGTGAGCCCCCTTGTGGCGGTTCTCTTCCTGGAGATAGAGCCGCAGGCTCACCTGCCGGCCCGAGCAGGTTGTGAACCCGTCCTCGCAACAGGCCAGCTTGCCCGCCACCAGGGCGAAGAGGTAGCTGGGCTTCCTGAACGGGTCGTGCCAGGTGATGAAGTGGCGGCCGTCCGGCAGTTCGCCCCTGTCCACCGGGTTGCCGTTTGACAGAAGCACGGGATAGTGTTTCCGGTCGGCAATAATGGTGACGGTGTAGATGGAAAGCACATCGGGACGGTCCGGGTAGTAGGTGATGGAGCGGAATCCCTGGGCCTCGCACTGGGTGCAGAACATCCCCCCCGAGCGATAGAGTCCTTCCAGAAAGGTATTGTCCTGGGGACGCAGCTCGGTTTCCACCTCCAGGGTGAAGGCGGGGGGAACGGAAGGGACCACCAGCTTTTCTTCCGATACCTGAAAGGCCTCGGGGGGAAGGAGGGTCCCGTCGAGGCGCAGGCTGCGCAGCGCGAAACGATGGCCGTCAAGGACCAGCGGCCGTTTCCCTCCGGCGCGGTCATAGGTGGCCCGCAAGGCGAGTCGGGAGCGGACAAGGGTTGTCTCCTCCCCCAGCTCGAAGCGGAGGTCGATGCTGTCGACCGTATAGTCGGGGGGGCGGTAGTCGTGGCGATGGATGGTGGTATGAGCGGATTCTGTCATGCTGGCCCTCGATATCTGGCAGGTTGTTGAAAAACAGCCATCTCGCCGCCATCCTCGAAGGCCCTTTCGTGCGGCGTAGCGCTGCTACGCCTCCGCAGGGCCTTCTGCGGGTGCGACGATCTGACTATTTTTGAACAACCTGAGTTTTTCAACAGCTTGGTTATCACGGCAACCTATCGTTTGATGCCGTCCCAGCATGCCGCGATGGTTTTTTCGATCAATGGAGCGTCCAGTTCGATGAAGCCGAGGATATGGTCCCGGGTGAGGGTGATCAATGGACCGAAAGCCAGGGCGAAGAGTACGATGTCAGGCAGATCCTTGATCACCTGCTGGGCAACCCCCTGTTCGAACAACGCCATGTACAGGAGATCATCGTCGTGGAACTCCTTGGCAAACCTCCCCCGGCGCAGGTCGGCCCCATAGGGTGAGTTGTGAAACTGCTCCATGTACTTGAATTCCAGGGGGTGGGTGCTCCAGTACTTGAGGAGTCCGACGCCCAGGTGCAGAAAACGCTCCCTGATGGGGCGTTCCGTCAGGTAGCCTTCCCGGAGCGCCTCCAGGAGCTTACCTTCAACCTCCCGGTACAGCTCCTTGATGAGGATATCCTTGCTCTCGAAATAACAGTAGATCGTCCCGGCCGCCACGCCGGCCCGCTCGGCGATCATGGCCATGGGGGCTCCATGGAACCCCTGCTCGGCAATAATCTGTAACGCCGCCCGGACTATGTCTCTACGCTTATCAGGTCTTGCCATGAACCATCGACCCCCTTGTCGAAATTGAATGAACAGTCATTCAATGGGCCTAATCTATAATGTTTCCAAACTGTTTGTCAAGGTGTTCTTATAATTGCTCAGACTCCTCCCGTCAACGGAATAACGCAATCCGGCACATGAAAAAACGGCGCCCTGGACGTTTCTTCGGAGCGAAGCACCCCGATGATCCGGCGGTGCCCACAAAGACACCAAAGCCCCGCCTCCCCTTGGGAAGCGGGGCTTTGGTGTGCCCCGGCGTGATGTCGGCCTGTCCGGCCGGTGACCTGACGGGTGCTATTACGCCATCCACGATGCCTTGGCCGTGGGAACCCGGAACCCGTCTTCAAGGGTGGCCTGGGCGAGGCTGCCCGCCTCGGCCTGGATGCAGATGAAGTACAGGTCCTCGTCCCCTGCCTTCCATGACCGCTCGCCCTGGGGCGCCACCCGTACGAGGCTCCCCTCCTGGACCGTGAATTCCTCGCCGTCCACGAAAAACGTGCCGCTGCCGCGCAACACGATATAGAACTCTTCATTCTTGGTGTGGGCGTGGACAAAAGGCATGGCTTTCCCGGCCGGCAGCCGGTTGAGGGAGACTTCGCACCCGGTAAGGCCCAGTTCCCTGCCGACAAAGCGTTTGCCCTTCAAGCCCCGGAATTCGTGATCCGCAAGGCTCTCCAAGGGACCGATATGTGCTGCGGTAAAGTTATTGGCCCGGTCTGTCATGGTTACGCTCCTTTGGGGCATATCGCCCGCATCGTTACGGTCTCGGCAGGGAGCATCATCCGTTGGCGGCGTGTCTGCCCAGACGATGCCGCGGAACCAGCAGGCGTCAGCCGGCAGGTCAGAGGATGGTCGCGACACCCGGCTTCGGCCAGCGCAGGCTATCCTGAAGGCCGGTAGCGGCAAACGCGCGCTGGATGTCATCGCGGGACTCGGTGAAATGCTCCCACCCCGCGCAGTGCAGCGGCACAATCGTCGCCCCGTGAAACAGGCGGGCGGCGCGCACCCCATCCTCTGCCGTCATGGTCAATTGGTCCGGTCCGACCTGCGGCACGATGGCCGCGCCCATGAACAACACAGCGGTCGTTATCGTGAAGCGCCGGGCGACCTCCTTGATCCCCTCGTACCACACCGTGTCTCCGGAGATGTACAGGCAATCGTCCGGCGCATCCGTGAATGCCAGGACAAAGCCCGTGACCGGGCCCCGGTCTCCGCCTTCGGGGCCGTGCCGCGCCGGTGCGCCGGTCACCCGCACGACCCTCCCGTCGGGGCCGGGTATTTCCACGGCCTGCCAATGGGCAAGACCTGCGGCCCGCCCACCGAGGCGTTCCGCGCCGGCTTCGGTCGTCAGCACCCTTGCCGCGCCGGCGAGCAGCCGGCGTCCGGCGTGGTCCAGATTGTCGTAGTGATGGTCGTGGCTGAGCAGCACGGCGTCGATTCGGCCCAGCAGGTCGGCGCTGATCGCCGGTCCCTCCGATTTCCTGAGCGTATAGAGGGGGGTCGGGTACTCCGTGCCCGCCGCGTCGAACGTCGGGTCGGTGAGAAAACGGAGCGTGCCGAATTCTATCAACGCTGTCGGGCCGCCGATATAGGTAATGGCAAGTTCAGGCATTTTCAGCTCCCTGGTCGGGTTCGTCACAATCCGCACCCGCCGCTGTTTTCGGCAAGCCTGGCTCCAAGTTCGTAAGCTTTTCGGCAATCCTGGGGAAACACCTCCTCGCGCCGCCCTGCTTTGTGGACGGGGTCGAAGCTCTCTATCAGTACCTTTGCATAATCGTCCACCTGGCAGGTGTCGAAACTGCACAGGGACTCGGACTCTCGCCCGAAGATCAGGTGCAGGTAACGGGCGTGGGAGTTGAAGAGGTGTTCGTAGCCATAGGCCTTGCTTTGCTCCTCTGTAACATTCATCGTATAGATGAACCCGGTGGCGATCTTCCTGGGGGCTATGGATGCATAGGGCACGGTGTAGGTCAGGTAGGGAAACAGCAGGCGTTCAAGGAAGGAGCGCGTCTCGCCGGTCGCGGAGCCGAAATAGATCGGCGACCCTATGATCAGGGCATCGGCCTCAATGACCTTTTTCAGGACCGGCGTCAAGCCGTCGGTGAAACCGCAGGTGCCATAACTTTTGCCCCCCCTGGTCTTGCAGGCAAAGCAGCTCACGCACCCTTTGTAGTCGAGGTCGTAGAGGTGGACAAGCTCGGTCTCGGCCCCCTGGGCGGCAGCGCCTTCCAGGGCCTTGCCCACGAGGGTTGCCGTGTTCCATTTTTTTCGCGGGCTTCCGTTTATACCAATGACCTTCATGGGCGCCTCCCTGTTGTCAGAATCTTTTCCGCACGTTTCATGTCACGCCTCCATGTTTGTTCGCAACCAGCACACAGCCGGCTGATGAATCATCACTTCCATTCGATCCGCGCCTCAAGGCGCGGCGGAACGCGCAGGTAGGGATAGCGGGGAAAGCCGTACATCATCGCCCCAAAGACGCTGTGATCCGCAGGGATGCCGAGCGCCTCCCTGAGCGGCGGATGCCCGTTCGCCGCCCGCATCAGGAAACCGGCCCAGCAGGTGCCGATGCCCTGGGCCACCGCCGCCAGCTCGAACTGGGTCAGGGCAATGGTGCTGTCCACCGAACTCCAGAGCCATTCGTCCGGGGCGTGGATGACGGCCAGGTGGGGCGCATTGCGCAGGATCGGATCCTTGCCCTGTTCCCACAGTTCGATGTATTTGGTGTAGCGCGGTTCAAGCCCGCTGATCTGGCGCAGGTAATCCACCACCAGGCCGGCCAGGCGCCTGACCTCGGCCGGGGTCTGGATCACCAGCCAGTGCACCGGCTGGCGGTTCACGGCCGAGGGGGCCCACCGGGCCGTGTCGATGATCTCGCTGACCAGGGCCTGGGGCACCGGCTCTTCCCGGAATTCCCGGACCGAGCGGCGACTCTTCAGGAGCTGGGTCAGGGCCGGCACGGAGACGGCCAGGGTATGATCCACCAGCGGGGCGTCGGTCAGGGGGAGTTGTTCGTGGCCGACCGCGCCCTGGGGACAGACGGCGACGCAATGGCCGCAGGCAAAACAGATTTGGTCCGCGTCGGCCCCGAAAACGGGGAAACCTTCGGCATCAGTCTCAAAAAGCCCTGCCGGGCAAACTTCGGCGCACATGCCATCACGCCGGCAGGTGCTGTGATCAATGGTTACCAAACTCATCCTTTCCTCCTGAAAGTGAAAATTCCGTGAATGTCGGTGCCCCGTAAGGTCAGGCCCCGGCCGTTCCGGCCGGGATGCGCCCCTCGCACGGGACCTTTGTCTGGCAGAGGCCGCAACCGGTGTGGGTCACGCCGAATTGTTCGGCCACCGCTGCCACTGCAGTGTCGTAGACGTAGCGCCTGCAGGCCTCCTTGTCGTGCCCCTGGGGTGAAATGGCATCTGCCGGACAGCGTTCGATGCAGGCACCGCAGCTCTTCTCGCGGTAGTAGAGACAGTTGTGGTAGTGATCGGGGTAGGGGCGGGGAGTCGGCGGCAGGGACAGGTCGGTGATCACGCTGCCGCAGCGATGGGCGATGCCCCGAGGGGTAATCAGGGCGTCATTCAGGCTGAAGGTCCCCAGGCCGGCGGCATAGGCTGCATGGCGCTCCGACCAGGTGGATGCCCTCCCGACCGGGGTGTCGGCATATTCCCGCCAGGTGGCTTCCAGTTGGGGGGCCACGGCGCGATGCCCCTGCTCTGCAAGCAACTCCGTCACATGACGGCGCAGGGCGGCGTTGAACAACTCGCCGAAGTTCCTGGTGCGGGCCCAGGCCTGGGAAGGGTAGGTCGCCTCCCGGCGGTTGCTCTCCCGGGTCGGCCGGGTGATCGGCAGTATCCAGGAGATGACCGTGGCCGCCCGCACGCCGGCGCCGAAGCCGATCTCCATCACTTCCTGCGGCGTACGGTGAAACTCTCCGATGATCCGCTTGTAGTCATGGAAGAGCGGGTCGTCGGCAGCGGCATAGCCGACCAACGGTTCATCGAAATACGGTTCGCCGTTCTCGGGGAAACGTCCAAGCGGGCTCTGCTCGACAAACCGGCAGATCATGGTGCGGATGCGCTCTTCCATACTGTCTCCTATGCCATCAGGGCTCGTGCCGCTTCCTCGGCCTGGTGCAGGGCCTGTTCCGGGACCTCCTCGATACGGCCGGGGCCGATGCCGCAGGCGCGGATCAACGTGATGTCGGCGTGCCCCTGCCATCTCAAAAACGCTTCATAGCGTGGGAAAACATCGGAAAATGCAGTCTCTTCAGGTTGTCCTTGGGTCAGGACGACAACCAGCTTTTTGGGGGTCAGGCGGCTTGGCTGCGGATTGGTTATATAGTCGGGAACCAGGTAGGAGTAGCTGCGGTCGATGAACCCCTTGAGCTGGCTGGTGATGTCGCCGTAATAGACCGGCGAGGCCAATACCACCGCGTCGGCCTCGCTCACCGCCGCCAGCACCTCGCTCAGATCGTCCTTGAGCGCGCATCTGTCGAGCTTTGTCTTGCAGGCATAGCACGCCTGACAGCCGCGGTAGGTGAGGCGGTTCAATTCAAAGGAGCGGGTCTCCGCTCCCAGTTCCCCGGCGATTTTCAATATATGGTTGGCGATGGTGGAGCTGCCCCCCTTGGTGCGCGGGCTTCCCAGCAGGCTGACGATCTTCATTTCGTTCCCTCCGTTGCGATGGTCTTGCCGATCTCCCAGGCCGTGCCCAGGAATTCTCCCACCCCGTAGTAGCCGCGGTGGGCCGTGTCCCAGATCAGGGGCCTGACTTTGGTGATGTCCGGGTATCCTTTGGCGCCGATCACCGCCTCGTCCGCCTTGACGTCCACGATCTCGCCCACGAACTGGGTGTGCAGGCCGAGTTCCAGGGTGTGCAGCAGGCGGCATTCCACCACCAGCGGCGCTTCACCTACAAAGGGGGCGTCCACCAGATCGCTCCTTATTGCTGTCCAGCCGCAGGCGGCGAACTTGTCCGTGTCGCGGCCCGAAACGGTCCCCACATAGTCGGCCTGGGCCGCCTGGGCCTGGGAGGGGATGCTGACGGTGAACGCCTTGCGCGCGCCGATGGCGGCATAGCTGTGGGTGGCCCTGCGCAGCGATACCGTCAGGCAGGGAGGCTGGGAGCAGCAGATGCCGCCCCAGGCGGCGGTCATGATGTTTGCCGCTCCCGCTTCGTCGTACGTGCCCACAAGCCACACCGGGGTCGGGGTGGCCAACGTCTTTGCTCCCACGGATTGTTTCATGTATCCCTCCTCGTTTGGTTCGGTAACCTATTGAATAATAGACCGGTCGTCTAATTTCAGGATAAAAAGCGGCTTACTTCTGCCGCAGAATGGCGCTGAAAAGGAGATCGACGAAATCCCGCATCGGCTGGGGCGATTTCATCACCTTGGCCCGGAGGATCGCCCCCTCCCAGCCGGAGAGTATGAAGCCGGCCGTTATGTTCGGGTCCACGGCGCCGGAAAGCTCGCCCCGTTTCTGGGCCTCGCCCAGGCAGCTTGCGAACCGCTCCCGCCACATGCCGAAAATCTCGTCCAGTCGGGCGCGAAAGCGTTCGTTCAGGTCGGCCAGTTCCTGCCCCAGGTTTCCGATCAGGCACCCCTTGGTGCACTGGTTCTGGGACACGCGCGTCAGGCCGCTCTCCAGGAAATCGCGGATACGGTCCAGCGGCGCAAGGGCTTCGTTGCCGAGAAACAGCTCCATGCGTTGTTCGAAGCGTTCGGCGAAATGGTCGATCACCGCCAGGCCGAAATCTTCCTTGCTCTTGAAGTAGTGGTAGAACGACCCCTTGGGGACACCGGCCTCTTTCAATACCGCTTCGATGCCGGTGGCGTTGTATCCTTGGCGGGCGATCATCTCGGTGCCGATCCGGATGATCTCGCCCTGTGTGTCTTTCTTTTTCATGGGGTAAAAATAGACCGGTCGGTCTAATCTGTCAAGGGGATTGATCAAAAAACATGGAGAATGTGCCCTTGCTTGAACTGTACGGGGGATGGCAATAGTGGCGCTGCGTGGTGTGTATGATCGTTTTGCATGGTATACACAACACTTTACTTCACAAGGCTTTGGAGTAAAATAACACCCACCGGCAGTACCAGCTTGCCTCAACGGAGGATGGACACCATGTTCACATTGCACGACCCGGCCCTTTTCCGCCAGCAATGTTATATTAACGGACAGTGGCTCGATGCCGCGGACGGCGGGACCATTCCGGTCAATAATCCCGCCACCGGCGAGGTCATAGGCTTAGTCCCGAGGATGGGGGCGGCCGAGACCCGCTCCGCCATCGAGGCGGCCAACGCGGCCTTTCCGGCCTGGCGGGCCAGGACCGCTGCAGATCGTTCCCGGCTCCTGCGCCGCTGGTATGAGCTGTTGCTGGAAAACCAGGAAGACCTGGCGATCCTGATGACCGCCGAACAGGGCAAGCCGCTGGCCGAGTCCCGCGGCGAGATCGCCTACGCCGCCTCGTTCATCGAATGGTTCGCCGAGGAGGGAAAACGGGTCTACGGGGACACCATCCCCACCTATCAGAACGACAAGCGGATCGTCGTCATCAAGGAGCCGATCGGCGTCTGCGCCGCCATCACCCCCTGGAACTTCCCCGCCGCCATGATTACCCGCAAGGCCGGACCGGCCCTGGCCGTCGGCTGCACCATGATCCTCAAACCGGCCAGCCAGACTCCGTATTCGGCTCTGGCGCTGGCCGTGCTGGCCGAGCGTGCCGGCATACCTGCCGGCGTCTTCAACGTCGTCACCGGGGCCTCCAACGCCATTGGCGGCGAGATGACCGCCAACCCCATCGTCCGCAAGCTGACCTTTACCGGTTCCACTGAGATCGGCAAGCTGCTCATGCAGCAGTGCGCCGGAACGGTCAAGAAGGTGGCCCTGGAACTGGGGGGCAACGCCCCCTTCATCGTCTTCGACGACGCCGACCTGGATGCCGCGGTGGAGGGAGCCATCGCCTCCAAGTACCGCAACACCGGCCAGACCTGCGTCTGCACCAACCGTTTCCTGGTGCAGGCCGGCGTCTACGATGCCTTTGCGGAAAAGCTGTCCGTTGCCGTGAACAGGCTGAAGGTGGGCGACGGGCTCAAGGGGGAGACCCAGCAGGGGCCGTTGATCGACATGAAAGCGGTGGAGAAGGTGGAGGAACACATCGCCGATGCTCTTGCCAAGGGGGCGCGTATCGTTACCGGCGGGCACCGCCACGAGTTGGGCGGCAGCTTCTTCCAGCCCACCGTCCTGGCCGACGTCACCCCCGCCATGGCGGTGGCCAGGGAAGAGACTTTCGGTCCGGTGGCGCCCCTGTTCCGTTTCACCACCGACGACGAGGCGGTAGGCATGGCCAATGACACCGAATTCGGGCTCGCCTCCTACTTCTACAGCCGGGACATGGGCCGGGTCTGGCGGGTCGCGGAGGCCCTGGAGTACGGGATCGTCGGTATCAACACCGGCCTGATCTCGTCCGCGGTAGCCCCCTTCGGCGGGGTGAAGGAGTCGGGCATCGGCCGGGAGGGCTCCCGGTACGGCGTCGATGATTTCCTAGAGATCAAGTACCTCTGCATGGGCGGAATCTGATAGTGACAGGTTGTTGAAAAACAGCCATCGGGCCTTCATCCTCGAAAGCCGCCTTGTGCGGCGTAGCGCTGCTACGCCTCCGCGGGTCTTTCTGCGGGTGCGACGATCTGACTATTTTTGAACAACCTGGGTTTTGAAGCAGGTTCTTGAAAAACAGCCACCAGGACCGCGCCCGGATTTGCGGCAGATTTGGCCTGGCCGATTGAGCGAAACCGCAGGCGTAGCAGCGCTACGTCGAGGATTTCACGATTGAGGCCGGGGCGAAGATGCCGTGAAGACGGGTGCGGCCCTACTCGGCGCAGCAGGAGAGCCTGCTGATATCCCTGTCAAACCCCTGGGCGCACAGTTTCAGTCCTTCTCCGATGGACGGATAGACGTGCATGGTGGTGGCCATGTCGGTCACGGTCGCCTTCAGTTGCAGGGCCAGGGCCGCTTCGTTGATCATCTCCGCCCCCCGGTGGCAGGTGAGGTGCACCCCCAGGAGCCGGCCGGTCTGCCGGTCGGCGATCATCTTGATCACCCCGGCGGTGTGGCCGGTGACATGCGCCTTGGGAATGGCGCTGACCGGCATGGTGTTGACCGCCACGTCAAAGCCGGCCTGCCGGGCGCTTTCCTCGGTATGCCCGACCATGCCGACCTCCGGGTCCGTGAAGACCGCCATGGGGGCTGTCAGGTAATCCATGGTGCAGCCGCACCCTTCGTCAAACATGTCGTCCACCGCCACGATGGCCTGGCGGGCCCCGACGGTGGCAATCAGCATCCTGCCGGTCACGTCTCCGGCAGCCCAGATGCCGGCCACTGAGGTGCGCATGCGGCCGTCCGTAACGATGAAACCCTTCGGGTCCGTTGCCACGCCCGCCTTTTCCAGGCAGACCCCCTCCGTTGCCGGTCCTGTCCCCACGGCCATGAGCAGCCGCTCGGCGGTGTATTCGTGGCGCTTGCCGCCGACGTCGGCGGAGACCACGTTCACGTCCCCTGCGCGGTCGGCCGAGCAGACGGTGACGCCGGCCACCACCTTTATTCCCTCGGCAACCAGCACATCCCGCAGCGCTTCGGCCGCTTCCCGTTCCACGGTCGGCAAAAGGCGCGGCCCGTGTTCGAGGATCGTCACGCGGCACCCCAGGCGATGGTACATCTGCCCCAGTTCAACGGCAATGACGCCGCCCCCCACGATGACCAGCGATGTGGGGAGCCGTTTCATCAGCAGGGCGCTGCGGCTCGTCAGGTAGTTGCACCCCTCGATCCCCGGAATGGCGGGGATGCGCGGCTTGCCCCCGACCGCGACAAGGAATCGGTTGCAGCGATACCGTTGGTCGTTGGCTTCGATGGTCTGGGGATCGACAAAGCGTGCGGTCCCCTTCACGAGTTCCAGGCCGGACATGTTCCTGAGCACATCCAGGTAGCGTTCCTGGCGAAGCTTGCGCACGACCTGCTCCCGGTGGGCGAAGAGCGGTTCGAAATCAACACCTTGCCCGCTGTCTTCGAGCCCGAGCCCGAGCTTCATCCCCAGGTGTGCCTCGTGATTGAACAGGGCCGTGTGGATGAGGGTCTTACTGGGGATGCACCCCCAGTTGACACAGGTGCCTCCCAGGACGCTCTTTTCGAACATCAGCACCCGTGCGCCGTGGGATGTGGCGCGCAGAGCCCCCGCAAATGCGGTCGAGCCCGAGCCGAGGATGATCAGATCGGGCGCACTGTCGGTTGTCATGAAGGGTCCTCCTCAGCAATTGGTGCACAACTCGATGCACCTCCTCGCTGCCCGTCCCGGGCAGCGGCATAAAAAAGGCTGCCGAACAGCGGCCGGCAGCCTTCAAACCCGGGGGCATCCCTCAGGAGTCAACCGGATTGCCATGGGTCTCCACGTCGAAAATCTTCAACAGCGCTTCGGGCGTATAGGCGCACACATGGGTGCGCATCCCTTCCTTGGCCCGATGCACCCATTCGATCTTGTCCCCGGATGCCTCATGGATGAATTTCACCCGCGTCCCGCCGACCCGCTTGACCTCGTCTCGCATCTCGTTCATGGTCAACAGTTGCAGCCCCCCGATCTCCTCGTTCGTCGTGGCCTGTTCCAGGAACCTGTCGATCAGGTCGTAATCGAGGAAATCCTCTTCCTTGCGCCACCATTTGACGAAACAATGATCCGCCCTTGCCTGCTCCTTGAGCGTTGTTACTATCTCTTGCCCTCTCATCGCACACCTCCTCTGCCGGCCGTGGGAAAGCGCCCTCCAGAGAACCGGCCCGTACTCTGTTTCTTAGTATAGTATACGCCTGTTTTGGCAATTCAGACGCCGGTTTTTGCGAAAGAGGGTGCACCCGCGGGCCGGCGGCCGCCCCGTGGCATAAAATCGTTTACTTTGCCCGGTGGTTTGCATATCATGATTTCCCATGTCTGCGCCGGGAACCGTTGAAATTCGCCCCATGACCAGGACCGACCTGGAGAGCGTGCTGGCCATCGAGCAGGCCTCTTTTTCCCATCCCTGGCGTCATGAACATTTCCTCCACGAACTGTCATCGCCCCATTCATTCCCGTTCGTCGCCGTCATCGAGGGCGCGGTGGGCGGCTATGTGTGCCTGATGTCGCTTTTTGAAGAGGCCCAGATCCTGGATATCGTCGTGGCGCCGCACCTGCGGGGCCGGGGTATTGCCCGGGCATTGCTGGAGCGTGCGGTTGTCGTCGCCCGGGATAAACTGGCCGAGATCATGACCCTTGAGGTCCGCGCCTCCAACAGGACTGCCATTGCCCTTTACGAGCGATTCGGCTTTTCCCTGACCGGAATCCGGCCGAAATACTACGAGGGCGTTGAGGATGCGCTGTTGATGGGAAAATCACTCTAAGACCATAACAGACTGTTGAAAAGCTCAGGTTGTTCAAAAATAGTCAGATCGTCGCACCCGCAGAATGCCTTGAGGAGGCGTAGCAGCGCTACGCCGCACGAAAGGGCGTTCGAGGATGGCGGCGAGATGGCTGTTTTTCAACAACCTTCAAAGGAGACCGTTAGATGCAGTTCAAATCCATGATCATTTCCAACGTGGAGGTCTCGCCCGGCTACTGGCGGATGCGCATGACCGCGCCCCCCGAGTTCCCCGCCGCCCGGCCGGGACAGTTCGTGATGGTACGGGTGAACGAGGCCATCGACCCGCTTCTGCGGCGCCCTTTCGGCATCTTTGACGTGGGTGTCCACACCCCGGCCCAGGCCGGGGCCGCCTCCCAGCCCTACCTGGAGATGCTGTACCGGGTGGTGGGAAAGGGGACCGCCATGCTTTCGGAGTTGCATGAAACCGACCTGCTGGATATCCTTGGCCCTCTGGGAAAGGGATTCGAGTTCGGTTCTGCCGACGAGGAAAAGATGATCGTGGGGGGGGGAGTAGGTCTGGCGCCGCTCTACCTTCTGGCCAAGGAGTTGGTGAAACAGTCGCCGGTGCGGCTTTTCGTCGGGGGACGAACGCGGGACGACATCCTTTGCATCACCGAGTTCGAACGTCTGGGAGTGGAATGCTACGTGGCAACCGAAGACGGGTCGCTGGGGGAAAGCGGTCTGGTGACCGAGGCCCTGGTCAGGCGGCTTGCCGCCTGCGGCAACAAGCCGCGCATCTTTGCCTGCGGTCCCACCGGCATGCTGAACGCCGTGGCGGGCATCGCCGCCCAGTGGAGCATCCCCTGCCAGGTTTCCCTTGAAGGGTATATGGCCTGCGGCATGGGGGCCTGCCTGGGGTGCGTCACCCCCGGTCATCGCCACTCCAACGAAACACCCGATTATCGCTGCGTCTGCGCCGATGGGCCGGTCTTCGACGCCAGTGAGCTGAAGTGGGAGGCCTGAACCATGAAACCTGACCTGTCTGTTACCATTGCAGGCCTGGAACTGCGCAACCCGGTGATGACCGCCTCGGGCACCTTCGGCTATGGCGAGGAGTTTGCGGAATACGTGGACCTTGAGACCATCGGCGCCTTCGTGACCAAGGGACTGTCCCTCAAGCCGCGGGCCGGCAACCCCACCCCCCGCATCGTGGAAACGCCGGGCGGCATGCTGAACGCCATCGGCCTGCAAAACGTGGGCATCGACGCCTTTATCGCGAAAAAGGTTCCCTTCCTCCGCACGGTGGCCACCCCGGCCATTGCCAATTTCTTCGGCCACACGGTGGACGAGTACGCCGAGATGGCCCGCAGGCTGGACGCCATCCCCGAGATCGCAGGCCTTGAGGTGAACATCTCCTGCCCCAACGTCAAGCAGGGGGGGATCGTGTTCGGCACCGATCCCCAGTGCGCCTTCGAGGTGGTTTCGGCCTGCCGCGAGGCCACCATCAAGCCGCTGATCGTCAAGCTATCGCCCAATGTCACGGATATCGTCTCCATGGCCAGGGCCTGTGCCGATGCGGGTGCCGACGCCCTGTCGCTGATCAACACCCTGACCGGCATGGCCATCGACCTGGACCGGCGCCGGCCGATACTGGCCAATGTCACCGGAGGCCTCTCGGGGCCTGCCGTCAAGCCGGTGGCGTTACGCATGGTCTGGCAGGTGGCGCGGGCGGTCTCCCTGCCGATCATCGGCATCGGCGGCATCATGAACGCCCGCGACGCCCTGGAATTCATCCTGGCCGGTGCCACGGCGGTGCAGGTCGGGACCGCCAGTTTCATCAATCCGGGGGCTGCCCAGACAATTGCCGCCGGTATGGAGGCCTGGCTGGCGGAAAACGGCGTAGAGGACGTGAAGAGCCTGATCGGGGCTTTGGAGGTTTAAGGAGGTTGTTGAAAAACAGCCATCAGGCCTTCGTCCTCGAAGTCCCTTTTGTGCGGCGTAGCGCTGCTACGCCTCCGCAGGGCCTTCTGCGGGTGCGACGATCTGACTATTTTT
>Ga0207857_1000113_pt1 | contig 24853 bp, 22 predicted proteins | sample LuqExpMetageno22_FD_187780 | JGI IMG/M metagenome (GOLD analysis project Ga0207857, IMG submission 187780) | Tropical forest soil microbial communities from Luquillo Experimental Forest, Puerto Rico - Sample 22 (SPAdes) | ecosystem: Environmental > Terrestrial > Soil > Tropical forest ... | reverse complement strand
CGCGAGGCACTGACCTCCATCCGCTTCGGCACGGTGACCCTGGTGGTGCAGGACGGCCGGGTGATCCAGGTGGACAAGAGCGAGAAGATCAGGCTCGGCAAGGGGTATATGGACGGCAGCGGCATTTAGCGCCTGAAATGCCCCCGTCGAGGGGGCACCGCAAGAGCGGAGCAAAATAACTATCTGATTCTGCGCTGACCGGAAACACCGGAGGCCGGGGTTCACGTCCATTTTTATGGCCGTGCCCCGGCCTTTTGCTTTCCGGCACTGCGAAACGAGGGCACACCGACATGGCTGGAAGAAGCGACCTGACATTCACGGAAGTAGTGCAAAAATACCCCGAACTGCCTCGCCTGGTAATCCTGAAGACGGACGTCCAGCGGCGGGGCGTCCATTATACCGCGTCGGCCCTGTCTGCGCTCGATCCTGACGTGCACTCGATTACCGGCACCCACATCTTCGGCACCCGTGACGGGAAGATCGATGCCCGGCCCGAATCGCTCCTGCTGCGGGACGGCACCTCGATCATCACCACGCCGACCCCCCTGGACCAGCACCCCTATGTCGTCGATCTTCTGGATGGCCGGCCGTTTCTGCTCGATGACGGCAAACCGCTGGAAGAGGTGGATTACTGGCCCCGGCCGGATTTCTACGCCAAGACCACCGCCTCGGGCGTGCCGATGAAGAACATCGTCAGTTCCCGGCCGCAACGCCTGAACATCTTTCCTTACCGCTACTGCACCTTTTGGAACAACGGCAAGGGGTGCGCTTTCTGCGACATCGTCTGCCAGATGAAAAAAGGCAAAAACGAATTGGGCATCCCGCCGCGACTGGAGGCTGCCGAGGTGGCGGAGGTGGTTGGGGAGGCGCTCAAGGAACCGGGGCGGTTTTCGGCGGTCTTCCTGACCTCGGGTTCCATAACCGCCGGCGTCCAGCCCTTTGACGACGAGGTGGATTATTACATCGAGATACTGCACGAGGTGGGCAAGCATTTTACGACCCCCAAATACCCCAGCCAACTGATCGCTACCGCCTTCACCAAGGCCCAGTTGGAGCGGCTGTACCACAAGACCGGGCTCATGAGTTATACCGCCGATATCGAGGTGCTGGACGAAGGGCTTTTCAACCGGTACTGCCCCGGAAAAGCGGAATGGATCGGGTACCGGGAGTGGAAAAGACGCCTGGTGGACGCCGTGGAGATCTTCGGCCGCGGCCGGGTCAGCACCGCAATCGTGGCCGGGATCGAACTGGCGAAACCCCACGGTTTCACAAGCGAGGACGAGGCCCTGGCACATGTTCTGGACGAGGCGGAAGAACTGGCCGACAAGGGGGTCAGCACCGTGTTCATCGTCTGGTCGCCGCGCCCCGATACAACGCTGGGCGACCAGAAAAACGCCTCGCTGGAATACTACGTCCGGTTGGCGGCCGGCCTGCACGGCCTGCGGGAGAAATACCGGCTCCCGATCGCCTTCGACGACTACCGCCACTGCGGCAACCACCCCGACACCGACCTGTCGCGCCTGCTGCCGTTCTGACCAAGGAGATGACGATGGATACCTTACGCGGACAAGAGGTCCGAACCCTGCTGGCCGCCCCCGGAACCGTGGGGGTCATAGCCGCCGCCGACGCGGGCGGCACCCCGCGATTGAGCGTGAGCAGACACCTGGAACTGCTGGATGACGGCCGGCTGGTGCACCTGGAACTGTTCGAATCGTCCGAAACCAGCCGCAACCTGCTGCGTGCCCTCTGGTTCGACAGACAGGTGGCGGTTATCCTTCACGGCGCAAACGGCCACAGCCTGGAGTTGCAGGGCAAACCGGTCAAGGCCCATATCAGCGGCCCGGTTTTCCGGCACTATTATGAAGCGATCCGGATCCGCCTGGGCGACGTGGGCTTGGCGGCCGTCTGGCTGATCGAGCCGGAAGCGATACGCGACGATAGCCTCCAGACCCGGCGACAAACCGAGAAGGAGCTGTTTCCGTTCCATCTGCACCTTGACCAACTTGCCAAAAAGGAGGGACACCGCCATGCATAACCTGAAAAACGCCACCATGCTCCTGGCCATGCTGGCCGGGCTGGCGCTGGGCTCGGCACAGCCGGCCGCGGCCGAGGTTACGGAGGTCAGGCTGGCACGCCAGTACGGCCTGAGCTACCTTCCGTTGATCGTCATGGAAGAGCGGAAGCTGATCGAGAAGCACGCCAAGGCCGCCGGACTGGGCACCATCAAGGTAACCTGGTCCACGCTGGGAGGCGGCGCTCCCATGAACGAAGCCCTGCTGTCCAACAGCATCGACTTCGTGTCCGCCGGGGTGGCGCCCATGATTACCCTGTGGGCCAAGACCAACGGTGCGGTCAAGGCGGTGGCGCCCTTCGACGCCTCGCCCCTGTACCTGAACAGCAGCAACCCGGCAGTCAGAACCATCCGCGACCTGAGCGACAAAGACCGCATCGCCCTGCCGTCGCCCAAATTGTCGATTCAGGCGGTGGTGCTGCAGATGGCGACGGCAAAGGAGTTCGGCCAGGAGCAGTATGCACGCCTCGACAGGCTGACCGTAGCCATGAAACACCCCGACGCCATGGTGGCGCTCCTCTCGGGCAAATCCGAGATCACCGCCCATCTCACCGGCCCGCCGTTCTCGTCCCAGGAGCTGGAGGCCCGTCCCCCCCGTATCCACAAGGTGCTGGACTCCTACGACGTGCTGGGCGGGCCCCATACCTTCAACGTCCTCTATGGCACGTCCGCATTCCACCAAAAGAACCCCAGAGTCTCCGCAGCGGTCTTTTCTGCGCTGGAGGATGCCATCGCCATCATCAACCGCGACAAGCGGGCGGCCGCCGAGCTCTACATCCGCGTCACCAGAACCAGGGAGAGTCTGGGCGACGTGCTGGCGCTCCTCAACAACCCCCAGACGAGCTATACCACCACGCCCCAGAATGTGACCAAATTTTCCTCGTTCATGTACCGGATCGGCACCATCAAGTCGAAACCGCGCGACTGGAAGGACCTGTTCTTTCCGAACGTCCACGCCAAGAAGGGAAGCTGACCATGACCCCGGCAAACGTTGCCCCACCCTTGCTTGACGTGGAGGGGGTCACCATACGCTATGCCACGCAGGATCGGCTGGTCACCGCCACCAGGCGGGTGAATTTCCAGGTGCGCCGCTCCGAACGCCTGGTAGTGCTGGGACCGTCCGGTTGCGGCAAATCGACCCTGCTCAAGGCCGCTGGGGGGTATATCAAGCCGTTCGAAGGCCGCATTCTGCTGGACGGCCGCGAGGTTGCCCGCCCCGGGCCGGACCGGGTGATGGTCTTTCAGGAGTTCGACCAACTGCTCCCCTGGAAGACGGTCACGGAGAACGTCACCTTTGCCCTGACCAACAGCGGCCGTTTTTCCCGGGCCGAGGCAGGGGAACAGGCCCGGCGCTTCATCGCCAAGGTAGGCCTGGCAGGCTTTGCCGACGCCTACCCCCACACCCTGTCGGGCGGCATGAAGCAACGCGTGGCCATTGCGCGCTGCCTGGCCATGAACCCGGAGATCATCCTGATGGACGAGCCCTTTGCCTCGCTGGACGAGTTGACACGGCAGCGCATGCAGGAGGAACTACTGGCCCTGTGGGCAGAAGCGCGCTTCACCATGATCTTCGTCACCCACTCCATTGACGAAGCCATCACGCTGGGGACGCGGATCGTGCTGCTCTCCCCCCACCCGGGGCAGGTCAAAGCGGAACTGGACGTGGCGGAGAACTTGGCGCGGGAGGATGCCGCGGCCTTCCGGCATCTGCGGGAACGTATTCACGGAATCCTGTTCAAGGATGTGACTGACTATGCAATCTAGGACACCGCTATGAAACTGGAACAAACGGTTACGCTTTCCACCATCGGAGCAGAACTGGAACGTCCCGCGCCGCCGATACCGGAGGATGACCCACTCGAGCGGCCCCTCAGGCTCCACGAGCGGTTGTGGCGGACGGACGCCTTCCGCAAGGGATTGATCCTGGTGGTGTTGGCGGTGGGTTGGGAATTGTACGCCGCACACATGGACAACCCCCTCCTGGCGCCGACCCTCAGCGCCACCATGGCGGCCTTTAGGGAGGCGCTGCTGCACGAGGAGTTGCTGCTCAAGGCTTTGACCTCGCTGAAGATCCTCCTGTGCGGCTACGCCGGTGGGGTGGCGGCGGCGGCGATTCTGACGGTCATTGCTATCAGCAGCCGGCTCGGCAGCGACCTGCTGGAGATGCTGACCGCCATGTTCAACCCCTTGCCGGCCATCGCCCTGCTCCCCCTGGCGCTTATCTGGTTCGGCCTGGGCGCACCCAGCATCATCTTTGTCATGGTTCATTCCGTACTCTGGCCGATCGCCCTCAACACCCACGCCGGATTCACCGGGGTCAGCCCGACCCTCCGCATGGTGGGACGCAATTACGGCCTCCGCGGACTGCCATTTGTGACAAAGATTCTCATCCCGGCCGCCCTGCCCAACATCCTGACCGGCCTCAAGGTCGGCTGGGCCTTTGCCTGGCGAACCCTGATCGCCGCCGAACTGGTATTTGGCGTCAGCTCCGGTTCCGGCGGGCTTGGCTGGTATATCTACGAAAAGAAGAATCAACTGGAGATAGCTTCGGTCTTCGCCGGGCTCTGCAGCGTAATCCTGATCGGCATCATGGTGGAGAACATGGTTTTCCGCACCGCAGAGCGCCTGACCGTCAACCGCTGGGGCATGCGGCATTAGGTACAAGCAGGAGGTCGCCATGACAGAACATATCGCTTTCTATGGCAAAGGGGGCGTGGGCACATCTACCCTGGTCTCCAACGTGAGCGCCGCCCTGGCAGAGGCCGGCTTCAAGGTTCTGCAGGTGGGGTGCGACCCGAAAGGTGATTCGTGCAGCCTCCTCAACAGCGGTGTCCCCATCCCGACGGTGTTCGACCTGCTCCGGGAACGGGGCGAGATCTCCGTGGATTCCGTTGCCCATGAGGGTTTCAAGGGCGTCACCTGCGTTGAGTTGGGCGACCCGTTCGATGCTGGCAGGTGTGGATCGGCCGAAATTGCGCGGGCGCTCGAACACCTGAAAAGGATCGACCTGTTCGCGGCCATCGCCCCCGACCTGGTGCTCTACGACGTCTCCGGCGACAGCGCCTGCCCCAGCTTCCACGCCCCGATCCAGCAGATGGGGGTCGGCCGGGTGTTCGTGGTGACCACGGCCGACTTCATGTCGCTGCACGCGGCCAATGCCATCTTCAGGATGCTGGAGCGTTACGGCGAATCGAACGTGCCGGTCCCGGTGGAGGGACTGATCCCCAACAGCATCGCCAGTTCCTTTGAGGAATCATTTGTCGCCGACTTCGCAAAACAGACCGGCACGGGGACCATGGGGCGCATCCCCCGCTCCCTGATGGTCAGGCAGTGCGAACTGTACGGCAAAACCGTCATCGAGGCGTCCCCCCTCTCCAACCAGTCCTACTTCTACCGCAGGCTGGCGAACCAGATCGTTGACGAGGCCCAGGCCAAAGCAGGCCTCGCCGTCCCGATGCGCCCCGAAGAGTTGAGGGCCTGGGCCAGGACATGGGGCGACCGGATCCATGCTCTGGAAAACGGCCTGGTCAGCGATGGCGAAGCGATCTGAGCGCGGCGCTCTCCCCTGACAAGGGGGCACGCTGCATTTTTGACCCGCCGGGCTTTGACAACTCCTTTTGCTCTGCTATAAGGACCTCATCACTGTTTGACTGATTTGTTCCCTCCCGGCACCCCATGGGTGAACCACCTATAAATCAAAGGGAACGTTACCGGCTCCATCGACCGTTATGGCACATGGGGAACGGGAGGTCCCGGAGCGTCCGATGCATGCTCCGGGATCAGGCCCCGCCATGCGCCTGATGGCACATTAAGGCAAGCGGACTCCACACCATGCTCAGGCGACCGGTCATCATCATTACTGGACGGGAAGAACGCGGGACCTATGCGGCTCTTCCGTTGCCCGAAGAACAGATGAAGTTCTGTGCGATGGAAGAGGGCATCAAGGCCGTCACGCAGTACGCATCGGACCTGGTAATCCTGGATTGCGGCCCGGAAACGGCGCGGGGCATAGGGATATTACAGGAGATCAAGCGGCTGAGGTCGGACCTGCCGGTCATATTCCTGACCGAAAGGGGCTCGGAAGAGATTGTCATCGAGGCATTCAAGTCGGGGGCCAGGGAATACTTCAGGAAACCGGCAAACATGGCCGCAGTCGGCAAAATCGCAGAAGACATCCTGCACCTCAAGCGGGGGGCGTCAGGGAAACGGCTTTCCCTGGCGGCGGCGAGAAAGGAGTGCTCTGGCGAAGACTCCCCCCCCATCCCCGACGACATCCCGGAAAAGCTCCTTCGCGCCGTACGCCACATGAAAAAGAACCTTGCCAATCCGCTCTGCCTGGAAGAGGTTGCACAGGAAGCCTGCCTGAGCAAGTTTCATTTCTGCCGGCTGTTCAAGAAACATGTCGGTTCGAGCCCGATGCAGTTCATGGTGAACCTTCGCATCGACAAGGCAGCACGCCTGCTGCGGTGCAGCGACTTCAAAATATCCAGTGTAGCCATTCAGTCGGGTTTCGCCAACCTGAGCGAATTCAACAAACAGTTCAAGAAAGCCACAGGCACCACGCCTTCAACGTACCGCAAGGCCACCCCCTGAAACCGGTTCCAATTTTCATCCCTACAATCCGCAAGTTAACAGTCTATTTCTTGCTCCCTCTTAGTATCCAGACACCAGAATGCTTAAATTCCAGAAGTCCAGAGGCAGGCACCATTTTTGCTTATAGGACAAACTACCCATATAACCTGGGTAAATGTCCTATGCGTCTGTACAAAAAGTAACGTCACCATACATTATTAGTCTATAAAAATGCGTCATTAGTCCATAACAGCAATTTCCCACCAATAAAAAGCAATAATCACGAAGCCAAGCGTAAAAAACATGCTTAGTTTATGCAAATCTTTCGCATGTTTTACGTTGATCGCACGAAACTGCTTGAAGAAACGAAAGGAGGTGAGTGAGACACGGATATACCAAATCGTGATCGAATGCCACGTCCGCGAGCTTCGTCGTCGGTTCCTCAAGGTAGTTTTGAACTACGCTTCCGTCGTCTCCATCCTCGCCCCTGCTCACCATTTCGATTGCAAGTGGGTATAAATGTGTAGGGAAATCATTCTTTGGCCGTAGGGAAGAAAGGGCACCAGAAAGAATGGCAGAAGTCCTCAAATTCTCTGGAACTAAAAACGAGGGGGTTCATTATGAAAGGAAAGATGAGACGAGCACTGCTCGGGGGCTTGTGCGGGATGGCGATCCTGGCGCAGGCAGCGGTTTCGTGGGGTACATTCCTCAACGCCGAGGCCCAGGTTGACAACATATCCGTCAACTCGAGCCTGGGGGTCACCTTCGGCGATTTTGCCACCAGCGTTTCAGGAAGCATCTACAGCAACGGCACCCTTGTGTCGTCCGGCACCGCAGCTTCCGCCGGCAGTTTTGCCACCGGTATTGACGGCAGCGTCGGGGCGCTCGGCGCGACACACATGACGGACACGCAATACGGCTATCTCGGCACGACGGTCTTCGCAGCTCCCATCGCCGCCAATCCCGACCCGTTGGCAACCCCCCTGGCTTCCGATTTCGTGGTCCTCGGGAACGCCCAGGTCGCGTCCATGGCTGGCGGGAAGGTGTCCGCCATGGACACGGCGCATTATACGCAGACCTTCGCCATCAACGGCACCGGCACCGGAATCATGAGCCTGAGCGCCCTGGGGCTTTACAACTTCAGCCTGTACCCCGACGATACCTTTGCGTACACGGCCATGGCCCAGGCAACGCTCGACTTCATGTTGAGCGACGGTTCCCAGCACACCTACTTCGCCAAGATATCCAATCCGGACAGGATGTACGGCCAGGACGTTCTCTTGCTGGGCGGGCTCGATGCCCTTGGCAACCCGGTCCTCGGCGATCTCTTCGGCCCGATCAGCGTCCTCGGCGGCAGCACATGGACCCTCGACATCTTTGCCAGCAGCTATGCCGAGGTGACGTCGGTGCCCGAGCCGGGTACCCTGGCGCTTCTCAGCGCCGGCCTGATCGGGACCATCCTCTTCCGGCGCCGCATGACGCACCATCAGACAGGCAAACCCGCGTGAGTCACGTCTCTTGTTTTTATTGACGCTCCTCCTACGGGGGAGAGGAGGTTACCCGTATGAAAAAGATCAGCAGACGGCATTTTCTGCAGATAACCGGCATGGCGGCCGGGGCGACCATGCTTCCGCTGCCGGTCAAGTGGCTCGGCCGGCGCGAGGCATACGCCTTCTACCAGAGTCCACAGGTTCCACTCTTCGGGACCACCCTGCGCGGCGTTGGTCCAAGCGGCATCCCGGTGGCGGTTCCGGACGGGACAGCGGCGCCGGTGACCGGCGTGACCCACTACACCATCGACATCGCCAAGTTCAAGGATGCAGGGATCTGCCCCGGGCTCGGGCCGACCACCCTGTGGGGGTTCAGCCCCTTAAACGCCCTCGGGATACCGGGCAACGGCCCCCAGACACCGGCCCACCTGGGCGGGATCATCGTAGCGCAACGGGGACAACCGATCCAGATCACCTTCCGGAACAAGCTCAACTACACCAAGCCCATCATCCCGGCCGACAAGAGCAGCTTTTTCTTCGATGCCGCAACCTCGATCAACAGGACCGCCGTCCACCTCCACGGCGGCTATATCCCCTGGATCAGCGACGGCGGACCGTTCGACTGGTTCGGTCCGGCCGGCACCCACGGACCGAGTTTCCTCAATAACCAGGTGTTGAACCCGGGCGCCGGCCCCGGCATGGCCGAGTATTATTACGGCAACGACCAGAGTGCCCGGATGCTCTGGTACCACGATCATGCCCACGACATCACCCGTACCAACGCCTATTCGGGGATCGCTTCCGCCTACCTGATCCGGGATGCCTTTGAAGCGCACCTCCGGAACCTGGGGCTCCCCGATTTCATCGAAAACGGCGGCAACGAGCTCCCCCTCATCTTCCAGGACAAGACCTTTGTCGGCACCAACATCGGCCTGATCGACCCCACCTGGAGTTCCCTCGTCGATCCGGACGCCACCAAACCGGGAAGCCTCTGGTACCCGCATCTCTACGAGCGGACCCGCTGGCGCCGGACCTACAGCAGCCTGCCGCTCCCCAACGCCTCGTGCATACCCGAGGCATTCCAGGACACCATGCTGGTCAACGGCACCGTCTACCCGGAAGCCACCGTGGAGGGCCGCCGCTACCGGTTCCGCATCCTCAACGCGTGCAACGCCCGCTTCATGAACCTGCAGCTCTACGTGGACGACGGCAGCGCCAACGGGATCACCCTTGACGCCATGGGGAACCCCACCAACACCCCGTTTGTCGATGGCGGGCTGAACAGCGCGGCCGTCCTCCAGATCGGGACCGAGGGAGGGTTCCTGCCCCAGGCGGTTTCCGTGCCGACCAACATGCCGTTCAACCCGGTGACCCTGACCGGCTCCCTCGTCATGGGGCCGGCGGAGCGGGCCGACATCCTCATCGACTTCAAAAACTATGTCGGCCAGAACATCATCCTGTACAGCGATGCGCCGGCCCCGTTCCCGGGCGGCGATCCCCGCAACGACTACTTCCCGGGATGGAACGTGGCAGGGAACCCCGTCAACGGGACGACGCAGAACGGCTTCGGGCCCAACACCCGCATCCTGATGCGGTTCAAGGTGATTGCCCCCAGCCTGGCCAAACCGGCCGACCAGCCGCTCACCATCACCCCCGGCTTCGACTTCGTCGCCGAGGCATCGGCAAATAGCCTGGTCTGGAACGACCCCTTGATCGTGCCGGTCGGCGTCACCACACCGCCTCCCGGCGTCTTTGTCCGGCCGCTGACCCTGAACGAAACCTTTGACCCCTGGGGCCGGCTGATCCAGATGCTCGGCACGACCACCTATCCCGGCAACCCCGCCGACGGGTTCGGGAGAAAGCTGATAGACGCCCCGACAGAGGTCGTGAGCAACGGCACCACCGAGGTATGGGAGATCTACAACACGACCGGAGACGTCCACCCGATGCACTTCCACCTGGTGAACCTGCAGATCATCAACCGCCAGCCGTTCGACGTGAACACCTTCAACGGCACCCCCAACTTCCTCGGTCCCCCTGTCCCCCCCGACCCGAACGAAACGGGGTGGAAGGAAACCATACGGCATTATCCCGGCACCGTGACCCGGGTCATCATGAAGTTCAACCTGCCGAAGATCACCGGCCCCACCGGAAACCCGATCGATCTGACCTCCGTGGGCGGCGGCCTCGGGACTCCTCCCCCCAGCCCGCGAACGGGTGGGCACGAGTATGTCTGGCACTGCCATATCCTCGAACACGAGGAACACGACATGATGCGGCCGGTGGTAGTCAACTAGCCGCAAAGGACCTTTAACCGCCCTGACGGTGCAGCGACCCGGCGTTTCAGCGCCGGGTCGCCTTTCCCCGGCGAACGCCGGGGTACTTGTTATTCGGCAAAAGCCTGTTAAAAGTTAGTTCATACCTTTGACAAGCGGATGCCTTCCATTACAACCATAGGGGCCTGTTGTCATGAATAAACGCCTCCCGCTCCTGTTCGTGATCTTCCTGGTTGCTCTTTCCTTCCTGGCCGGCTACCTGGCCAGCCACGGCAGGGGAGGCGACGCCGCTTCCTCCCGGGCACGCCGGGTCCTCTACTACGTGGACCCGATGCATCCTTCCTATCGGTCCGACAAGCCGGGCATCGCGCCCGACTGCGGCATGCAGCTCGAACCGGTCTATGCGGACGGCGCCCCCCTTGCCAAGGCAGGTCCCCCTCCCACGGCGGCCCTTCCCCCCGGGACCATCGAAATAACCCCGGACAAACAACAGTTGATCGGCGTCAAGGTGGCCACGGTGGAGAAGGCCCCCTGGAGCCACACCCTCAGGGTGCAGGGGAGGATTGCTCCCGACGAGACCCGCATCTACCGGATCAACGCCGCCATTGACGGCTGGATCAAGGGAAGCCCCCCCGCCACCACCGGCAGCCTGGTTGCCAAAAATGAGCTGCTGGGCACCTTCTACTCCCCCGAGTTCCTGTCGGCCATGCAGGCCTATATCTACGGCCTGGGGGCGCTCGACCGGTTCGAGCCCACGGGGAAGGAAACCAAGGAGCAGATCACCCGCAGCTATGCCACCATCGAGAATTACCGGAATACCCTCCGCAACCTCGGCATGAGCGAGTACCAACTGGAAAAGATCAAACAGACCCGGGCTGTGGCGGACTTCATCGACATCCGCTCTCCCGCCGCCGGACTCGTGCTCCTGCGGAACGTCTCCCCCGGCCAGCGTTTCGAAAAGGGGACGGAGCTCTTCCGGATCGCCGACATCTCCCGGATCTGGATCCTGGCCGACCTGTTCGAAAACGAGGCCTCCGCCTTCAGGCCGGGCATGCGGGTGCAGGTGGAGCTCCCCTACCAGAAGAAGCGCTTCCAGGCCCGGGTGAGCGACGTGCTTCCCCAGTTCGATCCTGCCAGCCGCACTCTCAAAGTGCGCCTGCTGGCGGACAACCCCGGTGCCGTCATGCGGCCGGACATGTTCGTGAACGTGGAACTCCCCGTGAGCGGGGGAGCCGCGGTCACCGTTCCCCTGGAAGCGCTCCTTGATTCGGGGCTCAAAAAAACGGTCTTTGTCGTGCGGGGCAACGGTTTTTTCGAGCCGCGGGAGGTGGAAACAGGGCATACCCTGGGTGAACGGGTCGAGATCGTACGGGGGCTCAGGGCTGGCGAACGGATCGTGGTCTCGGGCAACTTCCTGATCGATTCGGAGTGCCGCATGAAGCAGGCCGCCGCGGGGATCACCGGCAAGATCGCACGGGACCCGGTCTGCGGCATGGATATTGACGAGGACCGTGCCAGGCAGGCGAGCACCATGCGCGAGTACCGCGGCGCGAGCTATTTCTTCTGCTCCCCCGAGTGCCGGGGAGAATTCGACAAGGCGCCGGGACGGTACACGTCGCCGCCGGCGCAGCGGCAGATGACGATGCCCATGCCGAAGGGCCGGAGCGGGAACGGCGGAGCAGGCCATGATTGACCGCATCATCGACTTTTCTGCCAGGCACAAGCTGTTCATCCTCCTGGTCACGGCTACCGCCGCCCTCCTGGGGTGGTGGTCCATGAAGCACCTCCCTCTCGACGCCATCCCCGACCTGTCGGAAACCCAGGTAATCATCTACTCCCGCTGGGATCGGAGCCCCGACCTCATCGAGGACCAGGTCACCTACCCCATCGTCACGGCCATGACCGGGGCTCCGGGGGTCAGGACCGTGCGGGGCTTTTCCGACTTCGGTTATTCGTTCGTCTACGTGATCTTCCAGGAGGGGACCGACATCTACTGGGCCCGTTCCCGAACCCAGGAGTACCTGTCGGCGGTGCTGCAGCGCCTTCCCGCCGGGGTGCAGACCGAACTGGGGCCCGACGCCACGGGGGTAGGCTGGGTATTCCAGTACGCGCTGGTCGATACCACCGGACAGCGGAGCCTGGCCGAACTCCGTTCCTACCAGGAGTGGTACCTGCGCTATTACCTGAAGGCGGTGCCCGGCGTGGCCGAGGTGGCCCCCATCGGCGGCTTCCGCCAGCAGTACCAGGTGAACCTGGACCCCAATCGGCTTCAGTTCTACAACATCCCGGTGAGCCGGGTGGTGGAGGCCGTGCGGGGCAACAACAACGACGCCGGTGGGCGGCTGATGGAGTTCGGGGGGGCCGAGTACATGGTCCGCGGTCGCGGCTATGCCCGTTCCATCGAGGACTTCGAAAATATCCCCCTTACGGTGAGCGGCGACGGTTCGTCGATCCGGGTGAGAGATGTGGGGAAGGTGGTGCTCGGCCCCGACCTGCGACGGGGCGTGGCCGACCTGGACGGAAGCGGCGAAGCGGTCTCCGGCATCGTGGTTATGCGCCAGGGACAGAACGCCCTGGATGTCATCCGACGGGTCAAGGCCAAGATCCGGGAGATCGAACCGGGACTTCCTCCCGGGGTGAAGATCGTGCCGGTCTACGACCGCTCGGAGTTGATCGACCGCTCCATCGACAACCTGAAATCAACCCTGGTCGAGGTCATGTTCACGGTCTCCCTGGTGATACTGCTGTTCCTCTGGCATATCCCGAGCGCTGTCATCCCCATCATCACCATCCCGCTGGCCGTGCTGATAGCGTTCATCCCCTTCCGTTTCCTGGGGGTTTCGGCCAATATCATGTCACTGGGGGGGATCGCCATCGCCATCGGCGCCATGGTCGATGCATCCATCGTAGTGGTGGAGCAGACCCACAAGAAGTTGGAGCTGTGGGACCGGGACGGCCGCATGGGGGATTACCGGGAGGTGATCATCCGGGCCGTCAAGGAGGTGGGTGGTCCAAGCTTCTTCGCCCTCCTCGTGATTGCGGTCTCCTTCCTCCCCGTGCTCACGCTGGAGGCCCAGGAGGGGCGCCTCTTCAAACCGCTGGCCTACACCAAGAACCTCTCCATGGTGGTGGCCGCCCTGTTGGCCATTACCCTGGACCCGGCGCTGAGGCTCCTTTTGACCCGCTTCCGCACCTTTACCTTCCGTCCCCGCTGGCTCTGCCGGGGGGTGAATGCTCTGGCCGTGGGGACCATCCACCCCGAACAGCGGCACCCGCTCAGCAGGTTCCTGATCCGTCTCTACGAGCCGGCTGTGTCGTGGACACTCCGCTGGAAATGGGGGGTCATCGGTACGGCCATCCTGCTGGTGCTGGTCACCGTGCCGGTCTTCCAGCGGCTCGGTTCCGAGTTCATGCCCCCCCTGGACGAGGGTTCCCTCTTCTACATGCCTTCCACCATGCCGGGCATATCCATCAACGAGGCGCAGAAACTCCTCCAGGCCACCGACCGGATCATCAGGCGTTTTCCCGAAGTGGAGCGGGTGTTCGGCAAGGCCGGCCGGGCCGAGACGCCGACCGACCCGGCCCCCCTCTCCATGCTGGAAACCCTGATCGTCCTCAAGCCAAAGAGCGAATGGCCCCAGGTGGAGACCTGGTACGCCTCCTGGGCGCCGGAATGGCTGAAACCGCTTTTGCGGCACATCACGCCCGACACCATCTCCACGCCGGAACTGGTCTCCCGGATGAACGAGGCGCTCAAAATCCCCGGCGTCTCCAACGCCTGGACCATGCCCATCAAGGGGCGGATCGACATGCTCACCACCGGCATCCGTACCCCGGTCGGGCTCAAGGTCTCCGGCGCCAATTTGGTGCAGATCGAGCAGATCGGCGGCCAGGTTGAGGCCGCGCTGCGCCGGCTGCCGGGAACGCGGAGCGTGTTCGCCGAACGGACCGGCGGCGGCTACTTCATCGACATCGACTGGAACCGCGAAGAACTGGCCCGCAACGGCCTCTCCATCGACCAGGCCCAGGACGTGGTGCAGAACTCCATCGGCGGGGACAATATCGCCACCACCATCCAGGGGCGGGAGCGGTATCCGGTGAACGTCCGCTACCTGCGCGACTTCCGCAGCACCCCCGAAGCCGTCGGCCGCATCCTGGTGCCGGCCTTCGGCGGCCAGCGGCAGGTTTCCCTCTCCCAGTTGGCAGAGGTGAGCGTGGTGAGCGGACCGGCCATGATCCGCGACGAAGACGGGCTTTTGACCGGCTATGTCTATGTGGACATCGCCGGACAGGACCCGGCCGGCTACATCAGGGAGGCCGACCGGCTGCTGCGGCAGAAGGTGGAACTGCCGGCTGGATACGCGCTCTCCTGGAGCGGCCAGTACGAGGCGATGCAGCGCGTCAGGGAGCGCCTCGATATCATGGTTCCCCTGACGCTCCTTGTGATCGTCCTCTTGCTGTACCTCAACACCCGCTCCCTGACAAAGAGCGCCATCATCCTGCTGGCGGTTCCTTTCTCGGCCGTGGGTGCGGTCTGGTTCCTCTACCTGCTCGGGTACAACATGAGCATCGGCGTCTGGGTGGGGCTCATCGCCCTTCTGGGGGTGGACGCGGAAACCGGGGTATTCATGCTCCTCTACCTGGACCTGGCCTATGACCAGGCCCGCCGGGAGGGACGCCTGCGGACCCTTGGGGACCTGCGGGACGCCATCATGCAGGGGGCGGCCCGGCGCATCCGTCCCAAGTTCATGACGGCGGCCACCATGCTGCTCGGGCTCATTCCGATCATGTGGTCCACCGGCAGCGGCAGCGACGTGATGAAACATATCGCCGCCCCGATGGTGGGCGGAATCCTCACCTCGTTCCTGATGGAACTGATGGTCTATCCGGCCATCTACGAGATCTGGAAGTGGCACTTCGAGCTTAAGCGGGGTTTGGCCATCCAGAAGGCTGATTCCCCCTAGCGGATAGGGAGAAGAGATTATGTGGCCGAATATAAGAAACTACCGGCGGGGCGTGCTATGGACGTGGTCCGCAACACTGGCTCTGATCGTGGCGATGGCAGGCGGAGCGGAGGCTGCCCTGCGTATCGGCACCCTTCTGCCGTCCATAACCCTTCCTGGGGTAGCCGGTGCCCCGGCAAGAATCCCCGACAACCTGCGCGGGAAGGTGGTGCTTCTCCATTTCTGGGCCGTTGGCTGCAGTTCCTGCCGCAAGGAGATGTCCGCCCTCGACGGCCTGTACGGCGCGTACCGGAGGAAAGGATTGGAAATCCTGGCCGTCAACGTGGGCCAGCGCAGGGAGATCGTAAAGACGTCTGCCGCCGAGTTGAAGGTTTCCTATCCGATCCTCCTGGACGCGGACCGGAAGGCCGCGGTACTGTTCGACGTGGCAGGGCTTCCCTGCACCTATATCCTCGACCGCAATGGCGTCATCAGATACAAGATCATCGGCGATGCCGCAGGTGAAAATCTGAAAAAGCTGATCCTCAGCATTCTTTAAATTTATCACCAAATGAATGTAGAATATTTACAACAATTCGTTATAATTTGATATTTTTGCAAAACTTAGCAACATATCCCATCGCTAAGCCAACAAAAAAACAAGATCATATCACTAAAAAATATCATAATATTTATTGACATATTTTGTGTAGTTTGTTACATCTTGATGCAAGACAATTGAATAGCAACCCAGACCTTATTCAGAGTGGTGGAGGGAAAGGCCCGACGAAACCACAGCAACCGGCCCTGTACGGGGTGCCAGGTGCTAATTCCTGCCGATAGCGGCAAAGATGAGGCGGGGTTACGAAACCTCATCCTTCGTGACACCCATCCCATCTGACACCAGATGGGATTTTTTTATGGAGACGCACCGAATGGACACACCACTACGCTTTGATTCTCTGCTCGTGCACGGCGGCCTGGAAGCGGGACCGGCGGGCGCCACCGCGGTCCCCATCGTCCAGTCCAGTTCCTTTGCCTACGAAACCGCCGACGCCCTGGAGGATGTCTTTCGCGGCCGGGCGGCGGGCCAGGTCTACACCCGCTTGGGCAACCCGACCACCGAAGCCCTGGAACGGCGCCTGGCGCTCTTGGATGGGGGCGGCACGGCCATCGCCACCGCTTCGGGCATGGCAGCCATCACCACCACGGTCATGACCATCGTCCGGGCCGGCGACGAGGTCCTGGCGTCCTCCTCCCTGTTCGGCGGCACCTTTTCCCTGTTCCGGGACACCCTCTCCAACTTCGGCGTCACGGCCCGCTTCGTCGATCCCCTCGACCCGGAGTCGGTCCGGGCCGCCATCAACGACCGGACCCGGCTCCTGTTCGTCGAGACCGTGGGCAACCCCAAGCTGGACGTACCCGATATCCCCCAGCTGGCCGGGATCGCCCACGAGGCGGGAGTGCCGCTGGTCGTGGACGCCACCGTTACCACTCCCTATCTTGCCGACGGCGCAAAGCTGGGGGCGGATATCGTGATCCATTCCACCAGCAAGTACATCAACGGCAGCGGCACCTCCATCGGCGGCGCGATCATCGACCGGGGCGTATTCAACTGGAACTCGCCCCGTTTCCCCCATTTCGAGACCTTTCACAAGAAATACCGGCAATTCGCCTTTACCGCCCGCGCTCGCAAGCTGGTGCACAAGGACGTGGGCGCCTGCGCCGCCCCGTTCAACTCGTTCCTGCTGACCGAAGGCATCCTGACCCTGGCCCTCCGGATGGAGCGACACTGCGACAACGCCCTGGCCCTGGCCCGTTTCCTCAAGGCGCATCCCAAGGTGGCGTGGGTCAACTACCCCGGCCTGGAGGACTCCCCCGGCCATGAGGTTGCCACACGCCTGTACGGCGGCCGCTACGGCGGACTTCTGACCTTTGGCACCGGCGCCAAGGAGACGGCATTCCGCGTCATCAACGCCCTGGCTATGGTCAAAAACCTCGCCAACATCGGCGACGCCAAGACCCTGGTGATCCACCCAGCCAGTACCATCTGCGCCGACTACTCCCTGGCGGACAAGGCGCTCATGGGGGTGAGCGAAGACCTGATCCGGGTATCCGCCGGCATCGAAGACCGTGACGACATCATCGAAGATTTCAACCGGGCGCTGGACGCCATCTAATACGGAGAATAGCCATGACCATCACCATCAACGGAAAAGAAACCGCACTCGCCGAAAGCCCGGCCCGCACCGTAGCATCCCTGCTGGATGAGTTGGAGGTGGCGCAGCGCCAGTACGTCACCGTGGAATTGAACGGCGAGATCCTGGATCGGGACGCCTTCGGGAATATCCCGGTACGGGGCGGCGACACGCTGGAATTCCTCTACTTCATGGGCGGGGGGCGCTGACCATGCTGACCGACGAGCAGATTGAACGCTACTCCCGCCACATCATGCTGAAAGAGGTGGGGGGCAAGGGGCAGCAGCGGCTTTTCGACGGCCGCGTGCTGATCATCGGCGCCGGCGGCCTGGGGGCGCCCATCGCCCTCTATCTGGGGGCCGCAGGCATCGGCACCATCGGCATCGCCGATGCGGATGACGTGGACCTGTCCAACCTGCAACGCCAGGTGATCCACTTCACCGCCGACGTGGGCAAAGCCAAGGTGGAATCGGCCCGGGAAAAGATACTGGCCATCAACCCTGCCGCACGGGTCAGGACCTACAAGGAGTGGGTCAGTGCCGCCAACATCACGGACATCATCCGCGACTACGACTTCGTCATCGACGGCACCGACAACTTCGCCGCCAAGTTCCTGATCAACGACGCCTGCGTGCTGGCCGGCATCCCCTACTCCCATGGCGGCATCTTGCAATTCGACGGCCAGACCATGACCGTCAGGCCAAGGGAATCCGCCTGCTACCGCTGCATCTTTCCCGAACCGCCCCCCAGGGACGCCATCCCCACCTGCTCCCAGGCCGGGGTGATCGGGGTGCTGCCCGGCGTCCTGGGCACCATCCAGGCCACCGAAGCGATCAAGTTCCTGCTGGCCAAGGGCGACCTGCTGACCAACCGGCTTCTTACCTACAACGCCCTGCGCATGAAGTTCCGGGAGATTCCGCTCAAGCGCAACCCGGCCTGCCCGATCTGCGGCGAACACCCGGCCATCACCGAGGTGAAGGACGAACTGGACGCCCTGACGGTGTGCGATCTGGAGAACTAAAACCCATTGCGGTAAGCGGTTTCAGGCGTACTTTGTGATTTGCTCTGTGTTTCCGTGTCTTTGTGGCAAATAAGTCTTGAGGTGTTCATTGTGTTGAAAATCCCCGTTTCCATCTACAACAGCCTGATCGCCCATGCCCGGGATGGATTCCCGCTCGAAATATGCGGGATTCTCGGCGGGACGGACGATACCGTCTCCGCCGTCTACCCCATGACCAACACCGACGCCAGCAACGAGCACTTCATGATGGAGCCGCGGGAGCAGTTCAGCGTGGTGAAGGAGTTGCGGGCCAAGGGACTGTCCATGCTTGCCATTTACCACTCCCACCCGGAGACGCCGGCCCGCCCCTCCCGGGAGGATATCAGGCTGGCCCTCACGCCGATGGTTTCCTACATCATCATCTCGTTGGCCGACCCGGCGGAACCGGCCGTGAAATCATACAAGATTCAGGGCGAAAACGTAGAGCTTGAGCCGATCGAAATAATTTATCACCATATTGCTTGCAAATGAAAAAATATTCTTGACAATGTCTATGTATTTGATATAGGTTTAAACCATACTTTTTCAGGAGAGTAATTCATGTCAGAGACGCAGCAGCCCACGAAGGTCGATTTGGGCAATCTCAAGTCCGGCGGGTTCATCAAGGAGCGGGGCAAGGACCTGTTCACCGTGCGCCTGCGGGTCCCCGGCGGCAGGATGTCGGTCCCCCGCCTGAAGAAGATCGCGGAAGTGGCCGAGAAATACGGCGGCGAATTTGTCCATCTGTCCGTGCGGCAATCCATCGAGCTGATCAATATCAACTTCAGGGATTTCGACGTGGTGGTGGAGGAGTTGGGCGAGGCGACCCAAAAGGTGGCCTCCTGCGGGGCACGGGTGCGCGTTCCGGTGGCCTGCGGCGGGTGCGAGTACAACCCCAACGGCTTGGTGGACACCCAGAAATCGGCCCTGGAGGTGGATGAAAAGCTGTTCGGCACCGCCACCGGCCACCACAAGTTCAAGGTCGCCTTTGCCGGCTGCCCCTTCGACTGCCCCAAGTCGGCCACCAACGATGTCGGTTTCCAGGGAGCGATCTATCCCCAACTGGACAAGGATGCCTGCATCAGTTGCGGTTTGTGCGCCAAGAACTGCGTCCCCAAGGCGATCACCATGGGCGAGGACAATAAACCCGTTTTCAATGACGAACGCTGCATCTGGTGCGGCGACTGCGTCAAGGTCTGCCCCACTAACGCCTGGAGCGAGAAAAAGCGCGGCTACACGGTACGCATCGGCGGCAAGTGGGGACGCAACCCTCTGGTCGGCACCCTGTTCGCAACCTTCCTCCCCGAAGAGCGGGTGATTGATTTCATCTCCGCGGTGCTGGAATGGTACAAGGAACGGGCCGAATCCCTGGGACGCATCAGGCTTGGGGACGTGATCATCAAGGAAGGCCCCCAGGCCCTGCTCGATCACCTGCGGGAGCGCTTCCCGGAAAACACGGTTGCCGCAACCATACCGCCCCAGGTCATCGAGACCCAAGTGGGCAGGGCCAGCCAACAAGGTCAAGGTTGAGGAAAAGCCCGTGACGTTTCTCAACCTTGACCTGTGAGCCTGGTGAACGAAAATTTCAACCCGCCGTGCGCGAGCGCGAACAGAGCGCCGGGCCGGAAAGGAGGCATGACATGAGCAACACGATAGACCTGCGCGGCGTGAGCTGCCCCACGAACTTCGTCAAGGCAAAGCTGGCCCTGGAGGATATAGAGGCCAAAGAGACGACCCAGATCCTCCTGGATGACGGAGAACCGGTCAAGAACGTCCCCCGCAGTCTCAAGGCCGAGGGACACAAGCTGCTGGGACTGCGGCAGACCGATGAGGGCCATTATGTGCTGGAATTGGAAAAGGTCGAGGACCAGTGTTAAAATATAATATTATTTCGAGGTTTATTTCTATAAATTCTATAGGTAATCAATGGAGGTATAGCACCATGCATTCACGAAGACTCGTCACCATCATCACCACCGTAGCGTCGTTAACCCTTGCGGCAGCGCTGCCGGCGTTCTCCGCGGGCGTCACCCTGCAGAACGTATCCTATGACCCGACCCGCGAACTGTACCAGGATTTCAACGCCGCCTTTGCCAAATACTGGCAGAAAAAGGCGGGCCAGGGTGTTACCGTCAAGCAGTCCCACGGCGGTTCCGGCAAGCAGGCCCGCTCGGTCATCGACGGGCTCGACGCCGATGTGGTGACCCTGGCCCTGGCCTACGACATCGACGCCATCCAGGAGAAAGGGCTGATCGCCCCTGGCTGGCAGAAACGCCTGCCCCACAACAGCTCACCCTACACTTCGACCATCGTCTTCCTGGTGCGCAAGGGCAATCCCAAACATATCAAGGACTGGGGCGATCTCATCAAACCCGGTGTCTCGGTCATAACCCCCAACCCCAAGACCTCCGGCGGCGCCCGGTGGAATTACCTGGCTGCCTGGGGCTACGCCCTGCGCCAGAAAGGGGGCAGCGAGGCCAAGGCCAGGGAGTTCGTCACCAAACTCTTCAGGAATGTGCCGGTGCTTGATTCCGGCGCCCGCGGCGCCACCAACACCTTTGTGCAGCGCGGCCTGGGCGACGTGCTCCTGGCTTGGGAAAACGAGGCCTTCCTGGCCATCAACGAACTGGGGCCGGACAAGTTCGAGGTGGTGACCCCGCCCGAGAGCATCCTGGCCGAACCGCCGGTGGCCGTGGTGGACAAGGTGGTGGATAAGCACGGAACCCGCAAGGTGGCCGAGGAATACCTGAAGTACCTCTACAGCGCCGAAGGACAACGGATCGCGGCCAAGCATTACTACCGCCCCATCGACAAGAAGGTGCCCACCAAGCTGGCCAAGCTCAGGCTCTACACCATCGACCAGGCCTTCGGCGGCTGGCAGAAGGCCCAGAAGACCCATTTCGCCGACGGCGGGGTATTTGACCAGATCTACGGCGCCGCAAAATAGGGGTATGGAATGCTCATTTTCCGCAATATCTGCGTAAGTCTTCGGGATCACTCGTGCGGCGTAGCGCTGCTACGCCTCCTCGCTCTCCCTCGACAACCTTGATCTTGCGAAAAATGCGCATTCCCTGAATGCCGGGGCAGACAATACCTGCCCCGGCACAGGTAGACCACAAACCATAGTTTCAGCATGATCCCGAGCGAGAGGAAGCGCATGAAACCAACATCCCCCACACCTTACGGGTACCATCGCGCTTCTCCCCCTCGGCTCGGCAACATCCCGGGGCCGCAACCATGAAAGTTTTCAAAAAAGCGAACAACGTCCTGCCCGGCTTCGGGCCGACCATCGGGTACACGATCCTCTACCTGAGCCTGGTCGTTCTGATCCCCTTGTCCGCGCTGGTCTTCAAGACCGCGGGGCTCTCCTGGCACGACTTCGTGGCCACCGTAACGGCGCCGCGGGTGCTGGCCTCCTACAAGGTCACCTTTGGCGCGGCCCTGGCGGCCGCCGGCATCAATGCCCTGTTCGGCGTCCTGGTAGCCTGGGTGCTGGTGCGCTACCCCTTTCCCGGCAAGCGGCTGGTGGACGCCCTGGTGGACCTCCCCTTTGCCCTGCCCACGGCGGTGGCCGGCATCACCCTGGCAACGGTCTACTCCGCCAACGGCTGGGTGGGACGCTATCTGGAGCCCCACGGCATCAAGGTGGCCTTCACCCCCTTGGGGATCATCGTGGCCATGACCTTCATCGGGCTCCCCTTCGTGGTGCGCACGGTCCAGCCGGTCATCGAGGAACTGGACAGCGAGATCGAGGAAGCGGCCGCCTGCCTGGGCGCCAACCGCCTGCAGACCTTCCGCCGGGTGTTGTTCCCGCTCCTGTTCCCCTCGGTGTTGACCGGATTTGCCCTGGCCTTTGCCCGGGCCGTGGGCGAGTACGGCTCCATCATCTTCATCGCCGGCAACATGCCCATGATCTCGGAGATCACACCACTGATCATCATCACCAAGCTGGAGCAGTACGATTACCGGGGGGCAACGGCAGTGGCCACGGTCATGCTGGTGGCATCGTTCGTCATCCTGCTGGTCATCAACCTGCTCCAGAAGTGGAGCAGAAGGTACGCCGAATAAAGTGTGTCCATCTTCGGGGCATCTCCGGCCCGGCCTCAATCGCGTAATCCTCGACGTAGCGCTGCTACGCCTGCGGTTCCGCTCAATCGGCCAAACCGGATCTGACCCAAATCTGAACACACTACTTTAAATGTCCGGATTCAAACGGGGCTGACATGTCAAAAAACACATCCAACAACGTGACTGAGCCGCTCCTCGTGCGCCTGGTGTTGACGGCCGTGGCCCTGATTTTCCTGGTGCTGTTCCTCGTCCTGCCCCTGGCGGCGGTGTTCAGCCAGGCGTTCGAGAAGGGGCTGGACGTCTACCTGGCCGCCCTCAGGGAGCCGGATGCCCTGTCGTCCGTCAAGCTCACCCTGATCACCGCCGCCGTGGCGGTGCCCCTCAACTTGGTGTTCGGCGTGACAGCGGCCTGGGCCATTGCCAAGTTCACCTTTCCGGGCAAGAACCTGTTGATCACCCTGATCGACCTCCCCTTCTCGGTCTCGCCGGTTATCTCGGGCCTGATCTTCGTGCTGCTGTTCGGCCGCCAGGGGTGGCTGGGCCCCTGGCTCGACGCCCACGACACCAAGATCGTCTTTGCCGTGCCGGGCATCATCCTGGCCACCGTCTTCGTCACCTTCCCCTTCATCGCCCGGGAACTGATCCCGCTCATGGAGGCCCAGGGCAGGGACGAGGAGGAGGCCGCCCTGGTGCTGGGCGCCAGCGGGTTGCAGACCTTTTTCCGGGTGACCCTGCCCAACATCAAGTGGGGCATCATCTACGGCGTGATCCTGTGCAACGCCAGGGCCATGGGGGAATTCGGCGCCGTGTCGGTCGTATCCGGCCATATCCGCGGCAGCACGAACACCGTGCCGCTGCACGTAGAGATCCTGTACAACGAGTACAACTACACGGCCGCTTTTGCCGTGGCATCGCTTCTCGCCTTCCTGGCCCTGGTCACCCTGGCGGTGAAGACCGTGGCCGAGTGGAAGGTCCGGCAGCAGTTGGGCGATTGACGGCTAAAGGCTCAAGCCTGCCACAGAATCTGACTTTATAGGTGACCCCATGAGTATCGAGGTAGAGAACATCAACAAGCGGTTCGGCGGCTTCACCGCCCTGGACGACGTCACCCTCTCCATTCCCTCAGGGGAACTGGTGGCGCTCCTGGGGCCCTCCGGGTCGGGCAAGACCACCCTGTTGCGCATCATTGCGGGCCTGGAACGCACGGACAGCGGACGCATCCTCTTCAACGGCGAGGACACCACCCAACGCCACGTGCGCGAGCGCAGGGTCGGCTTCGTTTTCCAGCACTATGCCCTGTTCAAGCACATGACCGTCTTCGACAACGTGGCCTTCGGACTGAACGTCAGGCCGCGGAGCGGTCGCCCCGCCAAATCGGAGATCAGCGCAAAGGTCATGGGACTGCTGCGCCTGGTGCAGTTGGAAGGCTTTGCGCAGCGTTATCCGGCGCAACTCTCCGGCGGCCAGCGCCAGCGCATCGCCCTGGCCCGCGCCCTGGCGGTGGAGCCCCAGGTACTTCTGCTGGACGAGCCCTTCGGCGCCCTGGACGCCCAAGTGCGGGCCGAACTGCGGCGCTGGCTGCGCAAGCTGCACGACGAGATCCACATCACCAGCGTCTTCGTCACCCACGACCAGGAGGAGGCGCTGGAGGTGGCCGACCGCATCGTCGTCATGAACAACGGGAGGATCGAGCAGGCCGGCACGCCGGACCTGGTCTACGATCACCCCGCCAACCCATTCGTGCTCAACTTCCTGGGCAACGTCAACCTGTTTCGCGGCCGCCTGAACCAGCCGGGCGCCGGCCAGCACGAGACCAACGAGAATGCCGTGTCGTACGTCCGCTCCCACGATATCGAGATCGAGCGCAGTCCCCAGGATTCGACGGCCCTGAAGGCCGAGATCAGGCATATCCAGAAACTGGGCCCCTCGGTGCGGATCACCCTGGCCATCGACGGCACCGGCGAGTTCATCGAAGCCGAGCTGACCAGGGACGTGTTTCACAACCTGGGGTTGCAGCATAGCGAGCAGGTGTTTGTGCGGCCGCGGCAGGTGAGGGTGTTTGTGGAAGATTACCAGATATGAACATATGAAACGCGCCTTTTCCGCCAGCTCTGCGTAAGTCTTCGGTAGCCCTTGTGCGGCGTAGCGCTGCTACGCCTCCGCGCACTACCTCGACAGCCTTGATCTGACGAAAAA
>Ga0207857_1000112_pt1 | contig 24941 bp, 25 predicted proteins | sample LuqExpMetageno22_FD_187780 | JGI IMG/M metagenome (GOLD analysis project Ga0207857, IMG submission 187780) | Tropical forest soil microbial communities from Luquillo Experimental Forest, Puerto Rico - Sample 22 (SPAdes) | ecosystem: Environmental > Terrestrial > Soil > Tropical forest ... | reverse complement strand
ATCTATGCGCATCCTGGAACGGCATCTGGAAGGCATCCGGGAGGTATACCGCTACCTGCACGGACAACACCTGATTTCCCGCGAGGAGTTGGACTTTCTTGAGGATGAGGCGGCGCAGACCGACTATTATCGCCAGCGTATCGAGAGCTTTCTGGCCATCGTGGGTGATGGTTATTTTGCCTGGGAGGCGGAGTGCCCCCTCCGGGACTGACATCTGCCAGGTTGTTGAAAACCCAGGTTGTTCAAAAATAGTCAGATCGTCGCACCCGCAGAAGGCCCCGCGGAGGCGTAGCAGCGCTACGCCGCACTAGGTGGCTTTCGAGGACGGCGGCGAGATGACTGTTTTTCAACAACCTGCTAAAGCACAAGAGGATTGACGGACCATGGCAGGCAAACGATTGAAAGAGATGACCATAACGATCCTGGCCCAGGAACACGTTCGAAAAGAATGGTATTTCGACTTTGACGCAGAGGTCTTTCTGCGTTTTTGCGGGAACCTGACGCGGGACATGAAAAAGCTGGGCGTTGCGCTCACCGTCGCGCACAACCGCGATGTGACCATCGCGATCAAAAGTTATGCCGACCTGCTGAACTGCGTCAAGATCTCCTCGCCCGAGGACGGCCATACCAATCAGTGCGTCGGGCACATTATCGGCAAGAGCGAACATCTCGATATCATGGAAGATATCGGGGTGGCGGTGCGACGGGTCGCCTTTGCCCCGGAAACCGTCGCACCATCCAGCGAGTTCAGAAAGGTATGCCACAACTGTGGTTGCGGGTGTTGAAACAGAACCAGATGTACGATACCACGGATAGATTCGAAGCATTACTGGAAAGGGTGGAGCGGCTCGTCGAAGGGATGACGCCCGTTGCACCCGCCCCCCCTGACTGCGAACATTTCCTGGCGTTTCGCTGGGAGCGTACCGGCGAGCGGGGCCGGCTGGCGCCGGTGATCCATCCCCATCTCTTTGACCTGGACGAGTTGGTGGGCATCGACGACATCAAGGAAGAGGTCGTTCGCAACACCACCCAGTTCGTCGAGGGGCTGCCGGCCAACAATGTGCTCCTGTGGGGGGAGCGGGGGTGCGGCAAATCATCGCTGGTCAAGGGACTCCTGAGGCCGTTCGCCTCCCGGGGGCTGCGGATCGTCGAGCTGAAACGCTGGGATATCATGTCGCTGCCCCACATAACCTCTTTGCTGAGGGATGCGCCGTATCGTTTTATCCTGTTCTGCGACGACCTGTCCTTCGATGAGGGGGAGGGGGATTTCCGCGCCCTCAAGACCCTGCTGGACGGCGATATCGAGGAACGCCCCGCTAATGTGCTGATCTATGCCACCTCGAACCGCCGCCATCTCATGCCGGAACGGATGGAGGACAATACCGGCGAACTGGAGATACATCCCGAGGAGGCCGTGGGGGAAAAACTGGCCTTGTCCGACCGCTTTGGCCTGACCTTCGGTTTTTACAGCCTCGACCAGGACGAGTATCTCGATGTGGTCCGCTGGTATGCGGCCCGCAGGGGACTTACGGTAAAAGACGAGGAATTGTGCGCCTTGGCATTGAAGTGGTCGTTGTACTCCGCCCGCCGCAGCGGACGTTCGGCCCGCCAGTTCGTGGATGATCTGGAAGGGCGTCTGGGGCTGCCCCGGAAAGGTAAGCGGTCAAGGGCTGCTGTCTGACCGGGGAGTCGGATGTCCCGAACCGGGGCAACCCTTGGAAAGTAGTAGCTTTAAAAGGTTTTATGGTGTATTGGTTAATGCCGTCACACCTTGTAAGCGCCACGTCCGGGTAGCGCCATGATTGCCTGCAGCCTGAAATGCAGGGCAAAGGTTTCAGGTGTGCAACGACTGTGATTGCTCTTAACCCCCTTCCGTGAAGGAGATGTTCGTCTATGACCACTGCCGTCATACCGGAAACCGTCAGAAAACTGTTGGCATCGCAGCCAATCGAACTGCCGATCTTTCACCCTGTTGCCCTCAAGCTTCAACGGATGCTTTCCGATTACGATTTTACGGTTGATGAAGTCGCCCATGTGGCGATCGAGGACCAGTCTCTGGCGACCCAGATGCTGAAGATGGCCAACTCGCCCATGTACATGGGACGCACCAAGGTTGCCACCATCAAGGAGGCTGTCATCCGCCTGGGGGCGCAGCAGGTCATCAATCTTGCCATAGCCGCGTCCCAGGCCGCCATACACTCCTCACATAATGAAGCGCTCAACCGGTACATGAAGCAGCTTTGGCTCCACAGTCACGGCTCGGCCCTTGGCGCGCGCTGGCTCGCCCACGCCTGCGGCATGCGCGGGGTTGCGGACGAAACCTACCTGGCGGCGCTTCTGCACGATGTGGGCAAGCTCTACCTGCTCAAAGCGATCGAACGCCTGGTGGATGCCGGCGTGATCAGCTCCCTGTTCGACGAAGACCTGATCGCCGATATCTTCGAAGTCATGCATGTGGAGCAGGGCTACCGCCTGATGCTGCACTGGAACTTCCCGGCCATGTACTGCGATGTGGTCCGGGACCACCATGCGGAACAGTGGGATGTGGTCAACAAGATGTTGACCATCGTCCGCTTCGTCAACCTGGCCTGCCACCGCATCGGCCTCGGTCTGAAACATGAGCCGGAACTGGCGCTGATCGCAACCAAAGAGGCTGAGGTCCTCGACCTCACCGATTTCCAGATTGCCGAACTTGAAGCGTTGCTGGAAGAATCCCGGGAAGCCGGGTTTGCCTGATTCTTGCCCGACGGGGTGTCGCCCGTCTGCCCATGAAGTGGTGCCGCACGCCATGCCTTTATTAACCACCCTCCGCTGCTACCTTGCGCTTCTTCGGCCTGCACAATGGCTGAAAAACCTGATGCTCTTCTTTCCCCCTTTTCTGGGGGGATCGCTCTTCACATCCGCTGCCAGCCCCGCTGCGTTGATCCCCTTCGCATCCTTCTGTCTTGCGTCGAGCGCCACCTATATCCTCAATGATCTCCTGGATACGGAGAATGACCGCAACCATCCGGAAAAAAGGTTGCGGCCGTTGCCGTCCGGCCGGGTATCATCCGTCTCCGCCGGCATGCTTGGCCTTGCGCTTGCCCTTGCGGCCCTGGGCCTTGCCTGGACAATATCCAGACCGTTTCTGCTTTTTCTGCTGGTTTACGGCCTTGTCTCCTGCGCCTATTCCATCAGATTGAAGGAATATGCACTGGTTGACATCTTTTGCATAGCAGCCGGATTTCTGCTGAGACTCGAAGCCGGGGGGGCCGCTTTTGGGGTGACGATCTCGGAGTGGCTCTTCCTGAGCGTGTTTCTGCTGGCGATCTTTCTCAGCACCGGCAAGCGCCTCAGCGAAAAGAACCGCCTGGGGGTAACCGCCGCCAACCATCGCAGGGCCCTTGCCACCTATCCCGAAGGTTTTTTGAACGGAACCATGTACATGACCGGCGCAGCCGTGCTGGTGACCTATACCCTCTATGTGATCACGCGCCATTCGGCAATTCTTATCTATTCGGTGCCACTCTGCTGTTTCGGGCTGTTGCGCTATATCCTCCGGGTCCAGAGCGGGAAGGGGGGCGATCCGACCGAGTCGCTGACCAGGGATCTGCCGCTGTTCGTCGTGGGGCTTGCCTGGATGCTGATGGTGGGGTGGGGGATATACGCTCCATGAGACGCGCCCTGTTGGGATGGCTGTATAAGGCATTCCCGTTCGATTTGCGAGGGGATTGCTCCGTGCCGCCGGCACGGGACGGCATCCGCATATCCTGCGTCATCAATTTTTACGGCCGGCTCGACCTGCTGTCCGGTATCCTCCATTCCCTTGCTCAACAGCGCTACCCCAGGGAGCGTTTCGAGGTGGTTCTTGTGGAGGACCGGAACGGCACGGATGGCGGCAGGCAGATGGCGGAACGTTTCAACGGCGAACTCCAGACCGTCTACCTTCCCCTGGACGCGAATTTCGGGAAAATGGGCTATTCGAGGAACTACGGCCTGTCCCGGTCCCGCGGCGAGGTCGTCCTGTTCCTTGACGACGATACTGTCATATTGCAGCAGGATTTCCTCTCGGTTCTTGATGACAGCTTTAGCCGGGATGCGAGCCCGGATGCCGTGGTGCCCCATGGCCATGCCAGCTTCGCCCAGATCCGGGGACGCTACGGCTTCCACGATCCCTATTTCATGACCAGCCGCTGCACCGCCTATCGCCGGGAGGTCCTGGCAGAACTCAGCGGGTTCATGTCCCACTTTGTCGGCCAGGAGGATGTGGAGTTCGTGGTCAGGTTCCTGATGGCCGGCAAGCGCTCGGAAAATGTCCCGGAACTGAATTATTTCCACCCACCCCTGCTGGTCCCGAATTTTCGCAAACCAAAGTCCGTGGGGCATTCGTTCTACGGTCTGAAAGCAAAATATCCATTGCCTGTCTGGCTTATAATCATTCTCAACTGTTCCCGGCATGCGCCCTTATACCTGCTTCCCATCAGGCGATGCCGGGAGATGGGGCGCTTCGGCATCGGTTTTTTTGCCGGGGTGTTTGTTTCCCTGTTCAAAAAGAACGGCTTTCAGTACAATTAAAACGGATGTTCTGGTAACGTAATTACCCGTAAACCCGGTTGGTGACGGGATCATCGGGATTTCTGCCCGGCAGGGAGCCGCACGGAGACATGTCCGTACTTCGCGACGACAAAAAAGAGAGTGTGATAAAGCCGATAGCGTTTTACCTCCCCCAGTACCATCCGATCCCGGAGAATGATAGGTGGTGGGGGCCGGGTTTCACTGAATGGACCAATGTCGCCAAGGCACAACCTTTGTTCAGGGGGCATTATCAGCCGCATGTGCCGGCCGACCTGGGGTTTTACGATCTGAGGCTCCCCGAGGCGCGGGAGGCCCAGGCCGCGCTGGCAAAGGAATACGGGATTTACGGCTTTTGCTACTATCATTACTGGTTCAATGGGCGAAGAATTTTGGAGCGGCCATTTGATGAGGTTCTTTCCTCGGGAACCCCTGACTTCCCGTTCTGTCTGTGCTGGGCGAATGAAAACTGGACAAGGGTGTGGGATGGAGGGAACAAGGAAGTACTCCTTGGGCAGAATTTCAACCTTGAAGACGACCGTACCCATATCCGGCATCTGCTGAAGGTTTTTGAGGATCCCCGTTATATCAGGGTCAATGGCAAGCCTCTGTTCCTCGTCTACAGGACTGACCTCTTGCCCGACCCGCGGCGTACGGCTGATGTCTGGCGGGAGGAAGCCATGCGTGCAGGGGCAGGGGAGCTGTTCCTTGCTCGTGTCGAAAGCTTTGTGGCAGGCATTGACCCTTCCACGATCGGTTTTGATGCTGCGATAGAATTTGCCCCTGACTGGAGGAATATGGGGCGTGGCAAACTTGTTGGAATTGCCAGCAGGCTGCTGCGTATGATTGGTTTAAGGAATGCTCTCTCAAGCCAGACCGTGGTTGACTATGGACGGATGGTCCACAAAATGCTCCATAAAGCCACCCCATCATACCCTTTGTTTCGTTGTGTCTGCCCTTCGTTTGATAACAGCCCCAGGAGAACTTCGGAAGCCGCGATTATTTGTGGTTCAACGCCTGATTTATATGAAGAATGGCTTTCCTCCATTATTGAACGGACCTGCAAAATCCATGGAACAGGTGAGCGTCTGGTTTTCATAAATGCCTGGAACGAGTGGGGGGAGGGTAATCACCTCGAACCTGATCAAAAATGGGGGCGCTCATATCTGGAAAAAACCAAAATGGCCCTACAGAAGAAATGCCATTGGGAGGCAGCCAATGGGTAGGCCCGCAATCAGTGTTGTCATGCCGGCATATAACCATGAAAAATTCGTCGGGGAAGCCATTGAAAGCGTACTTTGCCAGACCTTTACGGATTTTGAGCTGATCATTGTCAATGACGGTTCATCGGATGGCACCGATGCCGTAATCCGCGGATATCACAACCAGCGCATCAAATACCATACCCAAGCAAATTGCGATGCCTACAACACGCTTAACCGTTGCATCTCTCTGGCTGAGGGCGACTACATAGCCATCATCAATTCTGACGACAAATTTCACCGAAACAGGCTTGAAGCACTCGTCAATTTTGCCGCACACAGCGACGTTGAATTTGTAATGACCGATTTGACGCTGATAGATGCCAACTCCACAGCCATTGAGAATGAACATCACCCCCTGATTGCCTACCATCGTCACTTGAAAGAGTCGTATACGCAGAATGCATCGATCATTCAGACCATGTTTTCAGGAAACCTGGCGATGACGACCTCGAATTTCTTCTTTTCCCGACGCCTGTCCAACGAGGTTGGATGTTTCAGGCCGCTGAGGTATGCCCATGACTACGATTACCTGCTCAGAATACTTAGCCTGTTTCCCGATGGGGTGGCTTTCCTGCCCGAACCATTGTTGCACTACCGCGTACATGACGGAAATACCGTACGGGAGAATCCCGCCCGCGTTGAAATCGAAACATTCAGGGTGCTCCTCGAACATCTCCCCGAATTCATGACATGCGAGAATGACCGTGCCATTGTTGGGGCATACAGGGAACAGCTCTCAAGGATGGACTATGTTTTGAACGATACCGATGTGATGCTGCAAAAGATATTTTCTACCTTGAGTTGGAAGGTGACCGCCCCGTTACGGATGATGGGGGAGATGTTTGGCGTAGAACCTCCGGAAAATTCGGCCTTTTTGCCCCGCCTCCGCAAGATCATCGGCCAGCTTCTGAAAAGATCGACGCCATAAATGCCCATGACGACCAAGCTCTTGTTAATCATCTCGACGAAATTGAGGCTCGCTTTTTTCAGGATCCCGGAAAAAATACGGGTCGGAATCATCAAGGCCGTCAACACCTGTATTCTGTTCGTACGTACACGCGGATGAATATACTGTATGCTACATGCTTCCTGGATGTGAGCGGGGTGACAAAGCTCAACTTCGACATCTTGCGGCAGTTGAGACATGACCACGCCATCTTCATAATGACAACTGACGGGAGGCGTTTATCAGATTCCTGGGACGGGCTTTTTCGGGAGTCGTTCAGTGAGCCGTTCGCTTTGTGGAACTACCCGAAAAAAGAACGTCTTGAGGCATGCATACATTTTTTGAAGACACACGCGATAGATGTGATCTTTACGACACATTCGTTATGGGTTTACGAAAATTGCGCCGGAATCAAGCGCCGCATGCCGTCGATCAGGATCGTTGACTCTCTTCATGTCCTTGAACCATACTTTTTGCGCGGCGGGTTTCCCGATATCAGCGGCAACCGGTATGTGCACCCGTTTCTGGACTCGACCATTCTCATCTCCGACGATCTCAAGGGGTATCTGACAAGAAATTACCCTGTCGATCCTTGCCGGTTGCATGTCGTCAGGAACGGCGTGGACCGCCTCCGTTTCAGGCCGGACCCTGCTTTGAAAAATGTCTGGAAATCGGGATTGGGACTGGCGCCCGACAGCCGGCTCATCGGTTTTATCGGCAGGATGACGATCCAGAAGAGGCCGTTTCTCTTTATTGAGGTGGCGAAAAGAATGGTACACAAGGATGCCTCTCTCTTCTTTTACATGATCGGGTCCGGGCCGATGTTTGAGGAAGCCGAAAGGCTTGTCGAGCATAACGGACTGAGCGAACGGGTCATACTTGTGCCCCAATCCGATGAGATACCGGCCATCCTCAATTCAACGGACCTGCTGCTCGTTACCTCATCGTACGAAGGTGCGCCGTTGACGATCATCGAGGCGCTGGCGTCGGGTGTCCCGGTGGTTTCTGCCGATGTCGGCGCAGTTGGTGAATATGGCGCCGGATATTGTACGCTGATCAAGGTTGGCAGGGGGGAGGCCGAGCGATTTACCCAGGCAGCTTTTGAGGTCCTGAACACGGGAAGGCAAGACCAAATGGCCGCCATCACGGATATCGGGCAGACTGCCCGTGGTTATCAGGAGGTATTTGAGCGCGCCATGAACAACGGGCAGCATGGTGAGGGGTGGGGAAGATGACCCGTCTCTCCCGGATAACCGTGGTAATCGTCAATTGGAATCGGCGCCAGTGCGTCCTTGGCCTTCTCGATTCACTCCGTGCGGCCGATCTTGAAAATGCACGGATTGTCGTGGTAGACAATGCCTCCACGGATGATTCCGTTGCAGCGATCAAGGAACATCCTCTTCCGGTAACCGTCATCGAGAACAGCGAGAATCTTGGTGGCACCGGGGGGTTCAATACCGGCATTCGTTATGCCCTTCAGAATCTGGAGCAGGAGTATATCTGGCTGTTGGACAATGATGCCGAGGTCAGACCCGATACCCTGTCGAAGCTTGTTGCAGCGATGGAGGCAGACACCTCGATAGGCGTCGCCGGTTCATGCATCCTCAGCCCTGAAGATCGTGCGCTGATTGTCGAGGCTGGCGGGCATATTGATGAACGGACCGCAACCTGGAAACCGAACCTCCGCTATCGTCCGTATTCAGGTTACCAAGGGGCACCACCGATGGATGTGGACTATGTCCCTGCCTGTTCGGCACTGATCCGCAATGATGTGTTCCCTGCTGCCGGAATACTGGATGAACGATATTTTCTGCACTGGGATGACGTTGATTTTGGCCGGGCTGCCAAGGGGAGGGGATTCAGGGTCGTCGCCGTACCTGATTCGGTCGTGTATCACGGCGCGGAGAAAGGGTACAGCAATGCCGTCCTCTACTATGATGTGCGCAACTCGCTTCTCTTTATTGCAAAGCATCTATCGGCGTTTCAGCGTGTTATGCCCATGTTCCGGGTTTGCCTGAGAGGCTTGATGGCGGCGCGATTATTCGGCGCCTTGGGGGAGAACCTGCTGTCGTGGTATCTTGTTCAGGCGCTTGATAATTTTGTATCCGGCCGTTTCGGGGCGGCGCCGCAACCTTCGGACCGCCTGAAAAGCACGGATGCCCCTCAAAAACATTCCTTTGTCCATCTTCCGCACGGGAAAAAGTTCGTGCTGTTTGCCGTTGGCTCCCATGATGAAATTCTCGGCGCAGCACACCTGATCCGCTCCGCTGCGCCTGCGGCTTCCGTCACCCTGGCTGCGCCGTCGGACAGGATAGATTCCTATAGGTCGTGCGATGCCATCAATGACTTCATTAGCTACGATCTCGCCCGAAACGGCCTGCCCGGATGCGTCGCCTTTGCCTTTAAACTGCTGAGATTGCGGTTCGATTGTGCCGTCAGCGCCGGCTCAGGCTTCATGGTGCCTTTTGCCTTCTTTGTCCGCCGCCATATTGTGGTTACTGAAGAGGGCCGGTGCTTGCATGAATCGGGCATCCGCCTGAACTCGTTGTGGAAACTCCCCGCTGTGGTTTTGTCGGGGCTGGCTGGCTCTCTGCCATACCTGTTCAAATGCTGGCTGGCAAGCCGGAGGATTTCGGGGGCGCGCCCAGGCAATGCCGGCTCAGGGAGCAGGTGAAAGACCGTCAGCCTGCCCATATCCACCATCAGAAGGAATAGTACCGGATGAACATCCTCATCATCGGCGCCGGCCCCACGGGCCTCGGCGCTGCCCATCATCTCCATAAACTCGGATACGCCGATTGGCAGCTCTTCGAGCGCAACAGCCATGTGGGCGGGCTTTCGGCCTCTTTCCGTGACGAAAAGGGTTTTACCTGGGACATCGGCGGCCATGTGCTCTTTTCCCACTACGACTACTTCGACAAGGCCGTTGCCGAAGCACTGGGCGATTCATACTACGAGCACCAACGGGAAAGTTGGGTTCGCATCCTGCAAACCTGGGTGCCGTATCCCTTCCAGAACAACATCCGCCATCTCCCGGATGATGCCGTGCAGGCATGCGTCGAAGGGCTGCGCAATCTTCAGGGGAGCCCATTGCAGACAGCCAACTTCCGCGACTGGATGGATACGGTCTTTGGCCGCGGCATCGTGACATACTTCATGGAACCCTATAACCGCAAGGTGTGGGGGGTGCCGCTGGAAACCATGGGCAAGGAATGGATCGCCGAACGGGTCAGCGTGGTGGACCTGGCCCGCATCGAGCGCAACATCGCCGATGGGCGGGACGACCTGAGCTGGGGGCCGAACAATACCTTCAAATTCCCGAAACAGGGGGGGACCGGGGCTATCTACGAAGGGATTGCCAACCCGTTCCGAGACAGGATTCACCTGAACCATGAGGTACAGGCGATCGATCTGGAGGCAAAACAGGTCAGGTTTGCCAACGGCAGGGTGGAGCCGTACGATGTGCTGGTCACTACGATCCCCCTGGACCTGTTTGTCAGGTCGTGCAACCCCATGCCGGAGTCGGTGGTCTCAGCCACGGAGGGCCTGGTCCATAATGGCGGCCTGATCGTCGGGCTCGGCTTCGAGGGACACCGTGCGGACACCAAGTGCTGGATGTACTTCCCGGAGAACAACAGCCCGTTCTACCGGGTGACGAACTTTCACAACTATTCTCCCCACAATGTGCCGCAGGGCGATACGGAACGCTCGTTTTCCCTCATGTGCGAGACCACCTATTCGGCACACAAACCGGCGTCTCCGGGGACCATCGTGGACGAGACGGTCCAGGGGCTGGTCAACAGCGGCATGATCGAACATGGGCAGAGGGAACATATCGTCAGTCGTTATCGGATTGATATTCCCTACTCCTATCCGGTGCCGACCTTGGGACGCGACAAGGCGCTCAACCTGATCCAGCCGTATCTCGAATCCAGGGACGTCTATTCCCGCGGACGCTTCGGCGCCTGGAAATACGAGGTGGGCAACATGGACCACTCCTTCATGCAGGGGGTGGAGGTCATTGACCGGCTCCTGCACGGCAAGGCCGAACAGACGGTAAACGGCGGTTCCTGATGCATATCGGCATGATGAAATCCCTGGACGCCGCGATCGGACGGCTGGCGGTGTCGCTGATGCCCCGACCGGCCATGAAGCCCAAGCCAGCTTCAATCGGCACCATTCTTCTCATCCGCCCCGGCGGCATCGGCGACGCCGTACACCTGATCCCCGCAATCGACGCCATCAGGTCCGCATACCCCGACGCTGCCATTGATGTCCTCGCCGAACAACGCAACAGCGCCATCTTCGGGCTTACCCCCCATGTCCGCCATATCTTTCGCTACGACCGTCCGGCGGAGTTGTTCCGCGCCCTGCGCACCGCTTACGATGCGGTCATCGACACCGAGCAGTGGCACCGGCTCTCGGCCGTGATTGCCCGCATGACCCGCGCACCCGTGCTGATCGGCTTTGCCACCAACGAGCGTGCGCGCCTGTTTACCCACCCTGTGGCCTATTCCCAGGATGATTACGAGAGCGACAGCTTTTTCAGGCTGCTTGCGCCACTGGGCATCGGGCAGCACGAGGTTTCCCCGCCCTTCCTCGCCGCTCCCCGCGAGGCGGCGGAACAGGCGGATGTCCTCCTGGATGGGGCCAAAGGGAGGACATTCGTTACGATCTTTCCCGGGGCCAGTATCCCGGAGCGGCGCTGGGGGGCGGAGAAATTCGGAAAAGTGTCGGAGATGCTTGCTACCCTGGGGGTCGCGATTGTTGTGGTGGGGGGCAGGGAGGATCAAGGACAGGGGGAGACGATCGTTGCCCATGGGGCGGGGCTGAACCTGGCGGGCCGGACGTCGTTGTCCGAAACCGCGGCGGTCATTCAGGAAAGCGCCCTGCTTCTGAGCGGCGATTCCGGGGTGTTGCACATGGCCGTGGGGCTGGGGGTTCCCACCGTGTCGCTGTTCGGGCCGGGGAGGGTGAAAAAATGGGCGCCCCGGGGTGAACGCCATCTGGTGCTCGACAAGGGACTTCCCTGTTCCCCCTGCACGACCTTCGGCACCACGCCCCCGTGTCCCATAACTGCCCAGTGCATGCGGGAGATCGCGGCCGATGAGGTCTTTAACGCCGTAACCGTCCTCTTGACCGCCACCGGAGGGCTTCCCTCCGCCTGCTGCAAAAGGGAGTGGATCGAACGCGCCGCTGCTTCTTAGCAGTTGTTGGAAAACTGAGGTTGTTCAAAAATAGTCAGATCGTCGCATCCGCAGAAGGCCCTGAGGAGGCGTAGCAGGCCTACTCCGCCGAAGCAGCTCTGGCTGCGAAGGCCGGGCGCTACGCCGCACGAAAGTGCGTTCGAGGACGAAGGCCTGATGGCTGTTTTTCAACAACCTCTCAGGCTTCGATGGGGGCCGGTTCGCAGAGATTCTCGGCGCAGTTGGCCTCGGCGCCGCAGGTGAAGCAGTAGAACTTGGGATCGGTGGTGATGCGCGCGATCTCTTCCGTTTTTCCGTTGCTTCTGAGCATGCACATATGGCTGTGGGTGGTCTCGCCGCAACGGCAGGTTGCTGCTGTCATGGTTTTCTCCTCCTTTGTTGGGATATGCTCTTTGTCTTATATACCAACTCCGCCATACGGGCAAGCGCCGGGCATGGCCGCGCGCCCCGCAAACCCGCTCACGAAAGTTTTTTTATTCGCAGACAACTCGCAAATATGGTACATTTTTTCGGTTAATACCTTTACTCCCCAAGGAGAACCGCCCCGATGCCATTCAAGCCGACATCCCTTCTCGTGACCGGCGGCGCCGGTTTCATCGGCTCCAACTTCATCCACTCCTTCATTGCCGCCAATCCCGGCTGTGACGTGACCAACCTGGATTGTCTGACCTATGCCGGCAACCTGAAGAACCTGACCGCGGTGGAGGACAACCCCCGTTACCGTTTTATCAAGGGGGATATTTGCGACGCCCCGCTGGTGGCGACCATCCTGAAGGAGCGGGCAATCGATGCGGTCGTCCATTTTGCCGCCGAATCCCACGTGGACCGCTCCATTACCGGGCCGGAGATCTTCGTGCGCACCAACGTCCTGGGGACGCAGGTCCTGCTGGAGGAGAGCCGCCGGCACTGGCAGTCCGGGGCGATCCCCGATTTCCGTTACCTCCAGATCTCCACGGACGAGGTCTACGGCTCCCTTGGTGAAACCGGTTATTTCACCGAACAGACGCCCCTGGCCGCCAACTCCCCTTATTCGGCCAGCAAGGCCGGCGCCGACCTGCTGGTGCGGGCCTATCACGAGACCTATGGCATGCCGACCCTCAACACGCGCTGCTCCAACAATTACGGCCCCTACCATTTTCCGGAAAAACTGATCCCGCTCATGATCCACAACATCATCACGAAAAAGCCGCTGCCGGTCTACGGTGACGGCCTGAACGTGCGCGACTGGCTGCATGTGCGCGATCACGCCGTGGCCGTAGAGACGGTCCTGAAGCATGCCGCCCCCGGGTCGGTCTACAACATCGGTGGCAACAACGAGTGGAAGAACATCGACATCGTCCATCTGGTCTGCGACCTGCTGGACGCGCGGCTGGACCGTCCTGCCGGAGAGAATCGCCGCCTCATCACCTTTGTCAAGGACCGCCCGGGTCACGACCGCCGCTATGCCATCGACGCCTCGAAGCTGAAACGCGATCTGGGCTGGGGGCCGGCCTACACCTTCGAGCAGGGCATCGCCGAGACCATCGATTGGTACCTGGCCAATCAGGAGTGGGTGGTCGGGGTCACCTCCGGAGCGTACCGTGACTACTACACGCAGCAATACGGGGGTAAGCCATGATCCTGGTGGTTGGAGCCAACGGCATGCTGGGCCGGGATTTGATGGCCCTGCTCGGCGACCGGGGGCGGGGTGTGGATATCGACGGGATCGACATCACCTCGCTGGAATCCACCGAACGCGTCCTCACGGCGGTGCGCCCGTCGGTGGTGGTCAACTGCGCCGCATACACCGATGTGGACGGCTGCGAGAGTAATCAGGAAACCGCCATGCAGGTCAATGGCGAAGGTGTTGCCCATCTGGCCATGGCCACCCGCACGATCGGGGCGCGGCTGGTCCAGGTCAGCACCGACTATGTCTTCGACGGCAGCAAGGGGGCACCCTACCTTGAGGACGACGCCCCCCATCCCCTCAACGTCTACGGCGAATCCAAGCTGGCGGGGGAGATGAACGCGGCCGTCAACCCCGATCACCTGATCGTCCGCACCCAGTGGCTCTACGGCCTGCACGGCAAGAACTTTGTCGAGACCATGCTGCGCTTAGGCTCGGAGCGGGAGGAACTCTCGGTGGTGGACGACCAGATCGGTTCCCCCACCTGGACCGTGGACCTGGCCCGCGCCATCCTGGCCCTGATCGAGAAGGGGTGCCGGGGCGTGTACCATGCCGCCAACGAGGGATATTGCTCGTGGAACGAGTTTGCCCGCGCCATTTTCCAGGAAGCGGGTATGCCGGTAACGGTCAACACCATGACCACGGAGCAGTTGAACCGCCCGGCGCAACGGCCGCTCCATTCGCCGCTGGATTGCGGCAAGTTGCTGCACGATTGCGGGTATCGGCCGCAGCCGTGGCGGGATGCGTTGCGCGCATATCTGAGCTTGAGAAAATAACGTGCACTAGCAGGCTGTTGATAAACTCAGGTCGTTCAAAAATAGTCAGATCGCCGCACCCGCAGAAAGCCCTGAGGAGGCGTAGCAGCGCTACGCCGCACGAAAGGGCTTTCGAGGACGGCGACGAGATGGCTGTTTTTCAACAACCTCATAGGGAGACGACATGGAACGGGGAGAACGCCCTTGGGGGGAATACGTCGTACTGGATGAGAACGCCAGTTACAAGATCAAGCGCATCGAGGTCAAGCCGGGACAGCGGTTGTCGTTGCAGAAACACCATCACCGCAGCGAACACTGGATCGTCGTGTCGGGCATCGCCAAGGTCACCTGCGGGGACGAAGAGTTTTTCGTCAATGTCAACGAATCCACCTTCATCCCTATTGGGAAAAACCATCGTCTCGAGAATCCGGGGAAGATTCCCCTGGTAATTATCGAGGTACAGAGCGGCGAGTATCTCGGAGAGGACGATATTGTCCGTTTTGATGATGATTACAACCGTTGCACTCTGCCCGATGCTGGTTAAAGCTCTGCTGCGACTATGTATGTCTAAGTATTGGAAATATATCGTTGTAGCTGTTTTGCTGCTGATGCTGCCTGCCTGCGCCACCACATCCACCACGGTTGTGGACGAGGAGGTCGTCACCAACAAACAGCCCATGGCAACCTACAAATCCCTGATCATCCGCGACTTCGAGCTGAACCGCGAATTGTACACCAGCGTCCCGGAGGGACGCATGAGCGAGCGCGAACAGCAATACGCCCGGATGCCCGCTGAACTGGCCGAGCAGATCGAACGCTATGTCCTGTCCCGGCATATCTATCAGGATGTGACCCGCGACGGCCAGATGACCGGAACGACGCTCGTGCTGAAAGGCCGTTTTACACGACTCGGGCGTTTTCGCATCTCCATCACGGCGACGCTTCACGATGGCGCAACGGGCCAGGAGGTTGCCTATTTCCGGCAAACCCTGTGGGATGTCTTCGACACCAGCGAGACACTCGGCAATCTGGCCCGGGAAGTGGCGGATTTTATAGATCGCATTCAATACAAGTGAGGAAGGGACTACCGTGTACATCGTGATCCTTGCCGGCGGTTCCGGCACCCGTTTCTGGCCGTTATCCCGTGCCGCGCGCCCCAAACAGCTCATCTCCATCACCGGGGACAGGACCATGCTCCAGCGGACGGTCGAACGGGTGCTGCCCCTTAACCCCAAGCGCATCCTGGTGATCACGAACCAGGTCCAGGCCGAGGAGACCGAGCTTCAGCTTTCCCGCTACCGGGGCGTGCCCATCGATGTCATCGCCGAACCGTCTGCCCGGAATACCGCCCCGGCCATCGGGTTGGCCGCTGCCATCATTGCCGCCCACGATCCCGCCGGGATCATGGCGGTCCTGCCGGCTGACCATTTCATCAAGGACGAGGAGGGGCTTCGGGAAACCCTGTTCCAGGCCCGCCATGCGGCACACAACGGTTACCTTGTGACGCTGGGTATCATGCCATCCCGCCCCGAGACCGGCTACGGCTATATCGAAGCAGATCTCGAACTGCGCGGCGACGGACCGTTCCCGGTACGCCGCTTTGTGGAGAAACCGCCGCTGGAACAGGCGGTCCGCTACCTGGAAGAAGGCAACTTTTTCTGGAACAGCGGGATGTTCATATGGCGCTGCGATACGATCCTGAGCGAGATAGCCTTCTATCTGCCCGACCTGGGGCGGGCTTTGGCAGGCATCTCGTTTACCGGCGATGTGTGGGAACTCTCCGACCTTGCCGCGCAGATCGCGGCGATGTACGACTCCACTGCCAGCGTGTCCATAGATTACGCCGTTATGGAGAAATCCACCAAGGTCCAGGTGGTGCCGGTTGAAATGGGGTGGAGCGACGTGGGAAGCTGGAGCGCCTTGCCCGAGGTGGTTGCCCCGGACGCCGCCGGTACGGTTTGCATCAACGCTGCCGGCCATGTGGCGATTGATTCGTCCGATTGCCTGATCTACGCCGATGGCAAGGTGGTGGCCACGGTCGGGGTGACCGGACTGGTGGTGGTTTCAACCCCGGACGCCCTGCTGGTATGCGACCGGGAGCGGGCCCAGGACGTGAAGAAGGTGGTCGAGCGACTGGCGGCACAGGGCCTTACGTCCTGCCTGTAGAGAGGGGGCGGTTCATGGCAGAAGAACATCCCGCTATCCTGATGACTCGGTTTGCACCTGCCGAGGTGGCTTCCAGCGCGGTTCTGGCGGAACAGCGGCGGGCCGTTCTCCTTGAAGAACTGGCGGACCCCCTCATCCAGGCCATGCCGGGTTATGTCATGCTGGTCAATGAGCAACGGCAGATCGTGGCCTTTAACCGCAACGTGCTGCGGCTTGCCGGGGCCGACGACGGGGCGGCGGTGGTCGGCAGGCGTCTCGGCGAGGCGATCAACTGCACCCACGCCGGCGATTTTCTGGGCGGGTGCGGCACGGGCGAGCATTGTTCGGTATGCGGCGCTGTGCTGGCCCTTCTGGACAGCCAGAAGAGCGGCGGGCAGGTCGTTCGGGAGTGCCTGGTAACCGTGCAGGGCAACGACGAGCTTGCCCTTGATATGCAGGCAACGGCAACGCCGATCCTTATCCATGGCCAGAAGCTCACGGTATTGGTGCTCCAGGATATCAGCAACGAGAAACGCCGCGAGGTGCTGGAACGTCTTTTCTTCCACGACATCATCAATACGGCTGGCGGTATTCATGGTCTGGCCTCCCTGCTGGCGGAACGGGAGGATATGTCCGAACATCTGCACGCCGAATACGTCAACTGGCTTGTGGCGCTATCGGGAAACCTGCTGGACGAGATTCAGGGACAACGCAACCTGCTGGAGGCGGAGCAGGGCGAGTTTGTGCCGGAATACTCACCGGTTGGGATTCGGACGTTATTGGTCGAGATCACCCAGCTTTTCAACCATCACGACAAAACCCCCGGCAGGCTGGTGGTTCTGAAGGACGGTCCCGATTTCATCGCCACCACCGATGCATCGATCATGCGGCGGATCATCGGCAATATGACGCTGAATGCCCTGGAGGCCACGCCGGCCGGAGGGGTGGTAACACTTTCAGCGGATTCGGACGGTTCCCGGGCAACCATCGAGGTGCACAACAGCGGAGTTATCCCGCCCGGGGTGCAGCTTCAGATGTTTAAACGCTCCTTCAGCACAAAATCATTGTCGGGCCGCGGTATCGGCACCTACAGCATGAAGCTGTTCGGGGAACGCTACCTCAAGGGCAAGGTTTCCTTCAGGAGCAACCAGGATGAAGGAACCATCTTTTCCTTTTCCCTGCCCCTTGGCTAGTGTGCGGCTCATCTGTTCGGCGGGCTGGCCGCACCGAGAAATAGCGGGTTTTTTTTGTCACATTTGTCAACCTGACGGTCAATATGGGTTGACTAGTCGGAGGTGTCGTGGGAATTCCTATTCAGCAGGAGTTGGAGCAGATCCGGGAGCGGGGGTTGTACCGCAGGACGCGTCTCATCCAGGGACGCCAATCGGCGTGGGTGGAGATGGCCGGAAAAAAGGTGTTGCTGCTCTGCTCCAACAACTATCTGGGGCTTGCCGACCATCCTGCTCTGGTCGAGGCGGCGGTGGGCGCCGCAAGGCAGTTCGGCGTTTCGAGCGGGGCCTCGCGGCTGGTGTCCGGGACCATGGAGCTGCATGAGCGCCTGGAGGCGGCGGTGGCCGCTTTCAAGGGGACTGAGGCGGCACTGCTCTTCAACAGCGGGTATGCCGCCAATACCGGCATCATTCCGGCGCTGGTGGGGCGCGGCGACGTCATCTTTTCCGACCGGCTCAACCATGCCAGCATCATTGACGGCGCTCTTCTGTCCGGTGCGCGGCTGGTGCGCTATCCCCACAACGATCACAACGCCCTGGCCCGATTGCTGGAAAAACACCGCGGCCAAGGACGCGCCCTGATCGTTACGGACGGCGTCTTCAGCATGGATGGCGACATCGCTCCCCTCGGAGACTTGGTCAGCCTCAAGACCGCCCACAAGGCGCTCCTGATGGTGGATGACGCCCACGGCAGCGGGGTCCTGGGGGAAGGGGGGAGGGGAACCGCCGAGATGCTGGGCATCGAGGACGGCGTGGACATCCGCATGGGAACCTTCGGCAAGGCCCTGGGGAGCTACGGCGCCTATGCCGCGGTGTCGTCTGAGTTGCGGGAACTGTTGCTCAACCGCGCCCGCAGCTTCATCTTTTCCACCTCCCTGCCGCCGGCGGTACTGGCTGCGTCCCTGGCGGCGGTCGAACTGGTCCGGTCGCCGGAAGGGGCGGCCCTGCGGGACCAACTCCGCCGCAACAGCGCCCTGTTCAGAAACAGCATGCGTTCGGCCGGGTTCACGCTCCCCGACGGCGACACCCAGATCGTGCCGCTCATGACCGGGGAAGCCGACACCACCATGAGATTTTCCGGGATGTTGCTGGATGAAGGGTTGTACGTCCAGGGGATACGGCCACCCACGGTGCCTGCCGGCGCCTGCCGGCTCCGTTTCACCCTCATGGCGACCCATGACCGCGGCGACCTGGAGTGGGCGTGCGACCGGGTCACTGCGGCCGGCCGGCGATTGGGGGTCATCTAGATGCCGTGGTATGAGGATACCCGCGGCGGGCGTCTCTGGTACCGGGAACAGGGGCAGGGACAGGCCTTGGTGCTGGTCCACGGCTGGTGCATGTCCTCCGCCGTCTGGCGCCTCCAGCTTGACCGGCTGTCCGCCAGGTTCCGCGTCATAGCGCCGGACCTGCGCGGCCACGGAGACTCCCCCCTGGGCTCCGCCGCGTGTCGTCTCGATACGTTTGCCGCAGATATCGCCGCGCTTTTCCGCCATCTCGACCTGACTGGCGCCATCCTGGCCGGCTGGTCTCTGGGCGCCCAGGTGGCGGTGAGCGCCGTACCCCTGTTGGGGGGGCGGCTGGACGGCCTGGCGCTGATCTGCGGAACCCCGCAGTTCACCTCCAGCACGGATTTTCCCCATGGGCTGGCCCCGGCCGAGGCGCAGGGCATGGCCCTCAAGGTGCGTCGCAACCTGCAACGGGCCCTTGAAGGGTTTATTGCCCGCATGTTCGTCCCGGGAGAGGTGGCCGCGAGCGGCCGGGAGGAGGAGATACGCGCCGTGCTGGATGCGGTGCCGGTTCCGGAGGCGGCCGTGGCGCTTCAATCCCTGGCCTCGCTCGCGGAGGCCGACGTGCGGGAACAGCTTGCGGCCATTGATCGGCCGACCCTCGTGATCAGCGGCGAACGCGACCCGATCTGCCCGTCCGCGGCTTCGGCCTTCATGGCACAGCAGATTCCCGCCTGTCGCCACGTGGTCTATGCCGGGTGCGGCCATGCCCCCTTCCTGACCCGGTGCAACGAGTTCGACGCCTGCCTGGTGGATTTCAGCCGGGAGGTGCGCGGCGACTATGTTTGACAGACGCAAGGTCGGCAGGTCGTTCCACCGCCATGCCGGCGCCTACGACCGTTTCGCCTCGGTACAGCAGCGGGTGGTGCGACGCCTTATGGAGCTGCTGGAAGGGCATGTTACCACAACGCCCCGCGCTATGCTGGACATCGGCTGCGGCACCGGGGCGCTGTCGGCCGCCCTGAAGGAACGCTACCCCCAGGCGCTCTGCTGTGGGCTCGACCTGGCGTTCAACATGGTCCGCCAGGCCAGCGTCAAAAGCGGCGCAGGGTGCCTGTTCGTCAACGGGGATGCGGAACGCCTCCCTTTCCGCAAGGGCGCCTTCGACCTGGTGGTTTCCGCATCCACCCTCCAGTGGCTCGACTCGCTGGATGACTGTCTCGCAGAATGCCGGAGGGTCGTCACGGAAGATGGGGTGATCGCCATGGCCTTCTTCGGGGGGGCGACCTTGTGGGAGTTGCAGGAGAGCTACCGCGAGGCGCTCGCCCGTCGGGCAGCGGGGAACGACCCTCGTGTCGGGCGTTTGCACCGGTTCATGGGGGTTGACACGGTGCGGCTGGCGTTGGAGAGGCTCGGTTTCGGGCAGGCGCTGGTGACCAGCGAGGTCGAGATGGACCTCCACCCCGACGTAGCGGGACTGCTCGCGTCCATCAAGGGGATCGGCGCCGGCACGGCGTCGCGGGGCGGCGGGGGCGGTCTCGGCTGGCGGGGGATTCTCAACGATATGTCGGAGATTTACCGGAGGCGCTTCTTTGCGGATGGGATGGTTCCTGCAACCTATGAGGTGATATACCTTATCCTGAATCCGTGATGCCTCCATGCCTCCGTTTGTCCGGAAGGCCTCGGCCTTTGCATCACGGATTCTGGACTAACGTTTGTCAAAGGGCGGCGATGATCTTTTTGGCCAAGGGGTGGATGACGCTGTAGTGCACCTCGACCCCTTCCCGTTTCCCCTCGATGATCCCCTTGTGCTTCAACAGGGCCAGATGCTGGGATACCGTGGCCTGCGGCAGGTTGAGGCACTCCCAGATATGCTTCACGTTACATTCCTGGGTACAGAGGCCGGCCACGATCTTGAGCCTGATCGGATGCCCCAGTACCTTCAAAACCTCTGCTTCGGCCGCAAACTGCTTATTGACGTTGAATTCCATGGTTTGCCTCAGGTAAAAAATGTTGAAAAAATATATATATTGATTTCTAGGCTGTCAAGGGGAAAGCAGCGGAGATAGCAATACTATCCAAAACATGTGCGGTCAGCGGGGAAAGATCTCCTTGCTCAGGTGGCAGGCTGCAAGGTGGCCGTCCCGCTTCTCTTCCAGGGGCGGGGGCGTGGTGCGGCATAGGTCAACGGCATACCGGCAGCGGGGATGGAAGCGGCAGCCACCGGGAATGGCCAGGGGTGAAGGGAGGTCGCCGGACAGAACGACCGGCGCGTGCCGGTGCCCGTCGGCGATGCGCGGGATGGCCGCGATCAGCGCCTCGGTGTAGGGATGCTGAACGTGCTCGAAGAGCTGTGCGGCCGGCGCGCTCTCGACGATCACCCCCAGGTACATGACCAGTACCCGGTCGCAGACATGTCGCAGGACCGAGAGGTCATGGGAGATGATGATCATGGTCAGGTGGCGTTCGGACTTCATGGTCTGGAGGAGGTTGATGATCTGCGCCTGGATGGAGATGTCGAGTGAGGAGACCGGTTCGTCGGCGATGATGATCTCGGGCGACGAGGCCAGGGCCCGCGCTATGCCGATGCGCTGGCGCTGGCCGCCGGAAAATTCGTCGGGGAAGCGGTCGGCGTGTTCCGCCTTCAGGCCGACCGCCTCCAGAAGCTGTAGCATTGCCGCGCGTGTCGCCTGCTGCGAACCGCCCCCGGCGATGACCAGCGGCTCGGCGACGGAATCGCCGATGCGCATGCGTGGATTCAGGGAGGAAAAGGGGTCCTGAAAGATCATCTGGGTCCCCCGGCGGAATCGTTCCCGTTCCGCCGGGGAGAGGGTGCGGACCGCCCTGCCGCAGTAGCGGATCTCGCCCCCGTCGGGGGGCAGCAGGCCGGCCAGGAGCTTGCCCAGGGTCGATTTTCCGCACCCGGATTCGCCCGCGATACCGACGGTCTCGCCTTTGGCGATCTCCACGTCCACCCCGTCGACCGAGGTGAGCACCCCTGTCTGCGAGGCAGGGCCGGCACTGACGTGGAACTGCTTGCGGAGTTTTACTCCGCTGAGAAGCGGCGGTTGTAGGGTCATAGGCGTTTCCAGCAACGTACGTAATGGCCGGGAGAAACCTCCTCCAGGTCGGGGATCTCGGTCCGGCAGGGGGGGGAGGCCACGGGACAGCGTTCGCAAAAGCCGCACCCGGTCAGGTGCCTGGTCAGGCCCGGGGGCTGTCCCGGCAGGGTGGCGAGCGGCTGTCCCGGCTGCGCGTTCTGGGGGAGGGATGCCAGAAGTGCGGCGGTATAGGGGTGCCGGGGGGCGCCGAGGAGTTCCGCTGTCGGGGCCGATTCCACGATGCGGCCGGCATACATGACGCAGGTCCGTTCCGAGCGTTCGGCCACAATGCCCAGATCATGGGTGATCAGCAGGATGCCCATCTCCTCCGACCTTCTCAGGGAGTCGATCAGTTCAAGGATCTGGGCCTGGATGGTGACGTCCAGCGCGGTCGTCGGCTCGTCGGCTATCAAAAGCGCCGGGCTGCAGGCCAAGGCCATGGCGATCATCACCCGCTGGCGCATGCCGCCGCTCAACTGGTGGGGGTAGTCGCGCATGCGATCCCCGGCCGACGGTATCCCCACCTTGCGCAGCAATTCGGCGCCATACTCGGAGGCCTCGCGGCGCGTCATGCCGCGGTGTAGCCGGAGCGGTTCCGCGACCTGTTCCCCGATGCGCAGGACCGGGTTGAGGGAGGTCATGGGTTCCTGGAACACCATGGATATCCTGCTGCCGCGGATGGAGCGCATGGCCTCCTCCGGAAGCGGGACCAGGTCGGTGCCGTCGAAGGCGATCTCGCCGGAGCTAATGAAGCCGGGGGAGGGGACGAGCCGCATGATGGAGAGCGCCGTCAACGACTTGCCCGACCCCGATTCGCCAACCAGGGCGACGGTGCTCCCCTTGTCCACCTCCAGGCTGACGTCGTTGACCGCCGTCAGGACTCCCTTGGGGGTCCTGAAGCAGGTGCTCAGGTGTTTGATCGAGAGCAGCGCGCTCATTGCCGACCCCGTCCGGGAGAGGCTTGGGCCCGTGACGGCGGAGGGGGCGCTATGTTCGTGTCGAGGCGAGTCATTGCGGCTGCAAGTGTAACCAGTCTCCCCCCACATTTCAATGGTAAATTTGGCAGCCGCCGGCCATGACGACCGCCGTGGCCGGATGTTAAAACAAATTGACAGGCAGCCTGTTTGTGTGGTCTTATCATCGAGTTTTGCAGCTGATAAAGATACGCATATTTCTGGTCGGATTGTTGATTGTGGCGGCCTTTGTCGTTTCAGCGGGACGCCGGAGCCATGCTGCGTTGCCGGCCGATACGATCAGGGTCGCAATCGTCAAGAATGCCCCGGTCATCACCGTGGACGGCGACGGCCTCCTGGCGTTGCGGGAGAACGGCAACCCGGTTGCCGTGAAAGCCCCCGCCACCGTCAGGGCGGGCCGGGACGACGTGGTGGTGGACGGCGTCCCCTGCCGCCGCCTGATCTTCTCGGCGGCTTCGGCGGTCTATATCAACGGAAAGCCGTACCGGGGGATTGCCGAGATAAGCTTCAACGACAGGGGGCTGCTGGCTGTCAACGAGTTGCCCCTTGAGGACTACCTGGTCGGGCTGATCAACTGCGAGATCTCCTCGGCCTGGCCGATCGAAGCGATCAAGGCCCAGGCGGTGATCGCCAGGACCTATGCCGTCAACCGGCGGGAATCCCGTCGCAATGCGCTGTATCACCTGGAATCGTCGGTCATCGACCAGGTGTATAACGGCTGCGAGATCGAAGACAACCGCGCCCGGCGGGGCGTTTCGGAGACGGCCGGCGAGGTGCTGACGTACAACGGCGCCGTCATCCAGGCATTCTACCACTCCAATTGCGGCGGCAAGACCGAGGCGGCGGAGAATGTGTGGGGAACGAGCATCCCCTACCTCAAGGGAGTGGATTGTCAGTACTGCCAGGTGTCGCCGTCCACCGCCTGGGACCAGAAGCTGACCCTGAAGGAGATAGAGGACAAGCTCAGGGCCGCCGGTTACAAGGCAGCGGGCCTGACCGATATCCGGGCCGGGGTCCGCAACAACCGCGGCAGGTTGAAAAACGTCGTCGCCGTGACCCAACGGGGCGAGGTTGCCGTACCCGGCGACCAGTTCCGCAAGGCGGTGGGATACGGGGTTATCAAGAGCACCAATTTCACCGTCAGGGTGGTGAACAATGATGTGCTCTTCTCGGGCCTCGGCAACGGACACGGCGTCGGACTCTGCCAGTGGGGCGCCAAACAACGCGCCCTGGAAGGTTTCTCGTACGCCGAGATACTTTCCTACTATTATCCCGGCACAGAACTGAAAAAGCTCTCTGACATTCGCTGAACGGTCGTAAGCTATGCTCGTCAAGGATTTCAACTACCACCTGCCCCAGGAACTGATCGCCCGTTATCCCGCGCCCGAGCGCGACGCGTCGCGCCTGATGCTTCTGGATCGAAGCACGAAGACGATCGAAGAGGACATCTTCTCCCGCCTGGGCAGCTATCTCCATCCCGGCGACCTGCTGGTGATGAACGATACGCGGGTCATTCCGGCCCGACTGTTCGGCACCAAGGAAACCGGCGGGAGTGTTGAGTTGTTCCTGGTAAAGCGGTTGTCCGATGACGGCGGCGAGTGGGAATGCCTGCTGCGCGGCTCGAAACGCTTTCGCGAAGGACAAAAGGTTCTGCTCAGCGCGGGGATGTCGGCGCGGGTGGTCACCCGCCAGGGGCCGGAGTCGTGGCGGGTGGCGTTTTCGGGCAGCGAACCCTTCGACGGATGGCTTGAGCGGGAAGGGCACATCCCCCTGCCTCCCTATCTCCAGCGCAACGACGATCGGCAGGACCGTGAGCGGTACCAGACGGTGATCGCCTCGAAGGCCGGGGCAGTGGCCGCGCCCACGGCGGGGCTCC
>Ga0207857_1000111_pt1 | contig 24953 bp, 20 predicted proteins | sample LuqExpMetageno22_FD_187780 | JGI IMG/M metagenome (GOLD analysis project Ga0207857, IMG submission 187780) | Tropical forest soil microbial communities from Luquillo Experimental Forest, Puerto Rico - Sample 22 (SPAdes) | ecosystem: Environmental > Terrestrial > Soil > Tropical forest ... | reverse complement strand
CCGCCGTCCTCGAAACTCCCTTTGTGCGGCGTAGCGCTGCTACGCCTCCGCGGGACTTTCTGCGGGTGCGACGATCTGACTATTTTTGAACAACCTGGGGTTTTCAACAACTTGTTAGGTTATTCATGTCCGGCCGGGGCGATTCGCGAATCGCCCCGCATCACGCTTTGATCTTCTTCGTCAGGCAGGCCATGTTTACCCCCAGGTCCAGCATCGTCCTGATCCCTTCCTCATCATCGCCCACATTGCGGCCGACGGCACAATTCAAATTCAGACCAGCACGTTTTTCCCCTCCTCCGTGATGTACCACCAGACCTCCTCCGGGTCATGGCCGGCAGGGTGTGGGAGCGGCGTGAACCTCCTCATCCCATCCTGGTAGAGATACGCCTTCACCACCCCCCGTTCCAGATGGGCAAGCAGTACCCCCCACACCTCACCACCGGTTACCTGGCGGCCCAGATCGGAAGAGACCGGGGCGAGGATGTCGGGGAGCCGTTCATAGTCGAGGCACACCCACTCGAGAACGATCTCTTCCAATTTCGTCATCATGGCGGCGCACTCCGGGGCGGACACGTTTACAGCCGTTTCTCCACCCGTTTCAGCAGGATGGAATTGAGCACCACCGACACCGAGGAAAAGGCCATGGCCAGCCCGGCATACTCCGGCTTGAGGGTTATGCCGTAGCGGGAGAGCATGCCGGCGGCCACCGGGATGCCGAGGATATTGTAGAACAGCGCCCAGAACAGGTTCTGCTTGATCTTGGCCAGGGTGGCCCGGCCGATGGCGATGGCCCGCGCCACGTCCGTCAGGTCGTTGCGCATCAGGACGATGTCGCCGGTCTCCTTGGCCACGTCCGTGCCGCCGCCGATGGCAATGCCGATATCGGCCCGGGCCAGGGCCGGGGCGTCGTTGATGCCGTCCCCCACCATGCCGGTGACCATGCCGCGCTGCTGGTATCCCCGGACCACCTCCTGCTTGCGCTCCGGTAGAACCTCGGCCTCGAAGCTGTCCACCCCGGCCTGTGCCGCCACGATCCCGGCCACAGAGGCCAGGTCGCCGGTGATCATGCAGGTCTGGATGCCCATGCGCCGGAATTCGGCCACCGCCTTGGCGGAACCGGGCTTGAGCGTGTCGGCGAAGGCGGCCACCCCCACCAGGGTCGTGCCGGCCGCCACATAGATCAGCGACTTGCCCACCCCGGCCAGTTCCCCGGCCTTGTCGGCCAGCGCCTTGAGGCTCACCCCCTCCTCCGCCATCAGCCGCTCGTTGCCCACTGCCAGGCGAAAGCCTTCATGGGTGCAGGTAATGCCGAAACCGCCCCGTTCCTCGAAGTCTGTGGCCGCGCCCGGCTTGATGCCCGCCTCCTCGGCCGCCCGCACCGCGGCCTGGGCCAGGGGGTGGGTCGAATGGATTTCGGCCGTCATGAGGCACTCCAGCAGGCGTGCCGGGTCCACCCCCGCCACGGCGGCCAGGTCGGTCATGGTGGGCGTGCCGATGGTCAGCGTGCCGGTCTTGTCCAAGAGGAGCACCTGCATGCGGGAGATGGCCTCCAGGGCCGAGCCCTTCTTGACCAGGATGCCCCGGGCCAGGGCCACGCCGCTCCCCACCATGATGGCGGTGGGCGTGGCCAGCCCCATGGCGCAGGGGCAGGCGATCACCACCACGGCGATGGCAAAGCGGAAGGCCGGCAGAAAACCGGCGTGGAACGTATAAAACCAGATGGTGAAGGTCGCAAGGGAGAGGAGCAGCACCACCGGCACGAACCAGCCGGAAACCGCGTCGGCAAAGCGCTGGATAGGGGCCTTGTCCCCCTGGGCCTCCCGGACCATGCGGACGATCTGGGAGAGGAGCGTGGCCTCCCCGACGCGGGTCGCGCGCACCCGCAGGACGCCGCTTTTGTTGATGGTCGCGCCGGTCACCGCGTCGCCGGCCTTCTTCTCCACCGGCAGGGACTCGCCGGTGACCATGGACTCGTCCACCGCGCCGCTTCCGTCGATGACCTCGCCGTCCACCGGGATGGCCTGGCCGGGCCGCACCAGCACCACGTCGCCCACGCGGACCAGGGAGGCCGGCACCTCCCGCTCCCCCTCCTCCGTCACCAGGCGGGCCGTGTCGGCCTGGAGGTGGAGCAGCTTCTTCAAGGCCTCGCCCGCCTTGCCCCGGGCCCGGGCCTCCAGGTACTTGCCCAGGCGGATGAAGGCGATCAGCATGGCCGAGGTTTCGAAGAACACCTCCCGATGGGGGCCCAACAGGCCGGCATAGGCGAGAAGCGAATAGAAATAGGCCGCCGAGGTCCCCAGGGCCACCAGGACATCCATGTTGGCGCTGCGGTTTTTCAGGGCGCTCCAGGCGCCGCGGTAAAAGGTGAGGCCGGCCGAGAACTGGACCGCCGTGGCCAGAAGCAGGTTGAGCTGCATCACGGCCCGGTTGGAATGGATGCCCATGGTGAGCATGATCGGCAGCGATGCCGCCAGGGAGAAGAGGAACCAGGTACGTTGCCGGCGGAGCGCGTCGTCGGCCGAGGTCTCGGCGCTGCTCAGTTCCACCGGTGTGTAGCCGGCCTCGTGAACCATGGCGAAGATATCCGCCATGCCGAGCTGGTGCGGGTCGAAACGCACGAACCCGGTTTCGGCCGCCAGGTTGACGATGGCGGCGCTGACGGCCGGGTTCTCCAGCAGCTTCTTCTCCAGCCGGTTGACGCAGGAGGCGCAATGGAGGCCGCGAACGCCGAAGGTCAGCTCATCGGCCGGCTCGGGACGGATCACGCCGTAGCCGAGCTTTTCGACGCGGCCCGCGATCTCCTCCAGCGAGACCGCCGCTTCGTCGAAGCTGACGGCCAGCTCTTCCGTGGCAAGGTTGACGGCTGCCCGGGAGACGCCGGGCTGTTTCCCGATCTCCTTCTCGATCCGGGCGGCGCAATTGGCACATGACATGCCGGTGATCTTCATATTGGTCGTGGTCATAGGCGGACTTTCCGGGGAGGTGCGACACGTCACCTTCTCATACATTATACGGCAGGATCAACGAAAGCGGGTATCGGTCAGGAACACTTTGATGGGTTAAACCCGGAAAAAACATCTGCCACAACGTGTCTCCGAGGCCGAATTGCCGCTTGTATGAATCAAGAGGCCGTTGAAAAGTTCAGGTTGTTCAAAAATAGTCAGATCGTCGCACCCGCAGAAAGCACTGAGGAGGCGTAGCAGCGCTACGCCGCACGAAAGGGCTTTCGAGGACGGCGGCGATATGGCTGTTTTTCAACAACCTGTTATTCCCTGTCAATCGCCGCCGTGCAGGTGCCCCCAGGTTATCTTTATGGCGGCGGCAATGGGCAGGGCCAGCAGGATGCCCCAAAAGCCCAGCAGCTCTCCCAAGGCCATGACCATGATGATGGTCACCAGCGGGTTGAGGTTCATGGAGCTCTTGAAGACCAGCGGCTTGATGACGTACCCTTCCAGGAAGTAGACCACCCCGAAGGCGGCGGCGGTCTGGGCCAGGCTGGCCATGGTCTGGTACTTGAACCAGGCGAAGAACAGCGCCGGCAATGCGGCGATGAACACCCCGATGAAGGGGAGCACCGAGGCAGCGCCGGCAAAGAGGCCGCTGATGATGGGGTGCGGGACGTCCAGGATGAAGAGCGCCGCCAGCGACAGGATCGCCACGATGATGGACACGATCACCTGGCCCCGCAGGTATCCCCCGATGCTGGTGTTGACCTCGCGGCCGATGTGGAGCATCATGTCGCGCCGCTGCTCGGGAATCCAGGAGGCAACGGTTTCGATGATGGTCTGTTTGTAATAGAGCATGAAAAAGACCAGGATCGGGGCGAGGACGATATTGAAGATATTGAAGAATATCCGGGTGGCAAAGACATAGACCCAGGCGCCGGCCTTCTCCGCGGCGGTATCCAGGTTGGCCGAAACCTTGTCCAGGATCCACTCGATCTCCTCGGAGCCGTAGCGGTCGGGAAGCCGCGACTTCCAGTCCAGGGCAGCCTGCTTGATCTTCTGGATATAGGTGGGCAGTTCGTGGAGGATGCCGTTCCAGCTGATGGTCAGCTTGGGGAGCATGAAGGCGAAGAAGAAGACGATCAGGACGGTGAGAACAACGTAGAGCAGCCCCAGGGCAACGAGCCGCTTCATGCCGCGCCGTTCGGCCTGCATGAGCAGCGGATCGAGAAGATAGGCTATTATCCAGGAAAGCAGGAAACAGGAGATGGTGTGCTGCAGGGCGTAGCCGGCGGCTGCCAGCAGGCAGAGCAGCAGGATGGCGGCGATCAGCCGCCCGTAATCGTTTCGGGGAGCGATCTGGTGTTCATGGTGGTGCGCCATGGAGGCCTTCCTTACATGCGCGATGAAAGCATCGCTTCCGTATCGACCGTGAACAGGTTGTTCTCCTCCAGCCAGTTTTTCACCCTGCTGGCGAGGAAAGCGTCCTTCATCGCCGTGAGGCGTTCCTCCTCCTCCGGGAAAAAGGCGAGGATCTCGTTGATGTTGCCGTAGGGCTTTCTGCCGGCCAACGAGCCGTCCAGTATGGTGCGCAGGCCCGTGTCCTGGATGGCCCCGATGAAGCCGGACATGAGCTGCCGTTCGACGCCGTAGTCGAAGCGGGGAATCTCCAGGAAGCGGTCCCGGCCGGTGTCCATCTGCCGCCAGACCTCGTCGTCCTCCAGGGTGGTAGGAACGAAGAATATCTCGCCGGTGTAGCGGTCAAGGAAGTAAACCCGGTCGCTTTGTCCGCTGGTGAAGGCATCCATCAGCTCGTCCCAGACAATTTCCACATTATGTATAATAGCCATATCGACTGTTCCTCTTATCCTGTTGACATATCACGCAAGTGACAGCACAATCCGCACCATGCGTACCATCTTCCTGGCCGATGCCCACCTGAAAGCGCTGACGGACCCGAATTACCGTCTGCTGCTCCGCTTCCTCGACTCCCTGAAGGGGAATACGGAAACCCTCTTCATCATGGGAGACCTGTTCGATTTCTGGCTGGGCTTCCCCTCCCACCCCTTCCGCCAGTACGACGCCGTGCTGGAGGCGCTCCTGGACCTGACCCGCAGCGGCTGCCGCATCGTGTACTTCGAAGGCAACCACGACTTCCATCTCGGCGCGGTCTTCAGCACGCTGCTGGCGGCCGAGATCCACCCCGGTCCGGCCGTGGTGACGGTCCAGGGAAAGCGGCTTCTTTTATGCCACGGCGACCAGATCAACCGCGCCGACCACGGCTACCGCCTGCTGCGGCTCCTGCTGCACAACCGCCTGGTTGCCGCCGCCGTCCGCCATTTTCCCCCATCGCTGGCGCTCGCGGTCAAGGAGCGCCTGCAACGCACCAGCCGGGCCAGCTACCAGGCCAAACAAGAACGCTGGAACTACCGGGAGATCATCCGCGCCTTTGCCCGTTCGGCGCAGCAGCAGGGGTACCACGGACTCGTCACCGGCCACTTTCACCTGGCCTTCCGCGAGGAGCTGCCCTCCCCACCCTTCACCATCCTCTCCCTGGGGGACTGGATGGGGCAATTCACCTACGGCGAGATGCGGGACGGCGAACTGCAACTCCACACCTACCGGCCGTAGATCGAGCCTAGGGCCTATTTCCTGAAAAACTCCTCAAGCGCCTGCTCCCCTACTTGCGACGACTTGATCTTCCACCGGTCCTGGTTGATGACCAGCGCCACCAGCGCTATGCGCGGCTCATGGGCCGGCGCGTAGGCGGCAAACCAGGAGTAATGCCCTTTGGGGTCGGTCCCGTCGATCGACCCGGTCTTGGCGGCGATATCGATCCCGGCCAGCATCGGGCGGCCCCGCCGGTCATGGAAGGCCCGCCGGGACGTGCCCCTGGTGACGGTATTGGAGAGCATCTGGGTGAGGGACGCCGCCGTCTCGGGCGATACGAGCCGGCGCAATTCCCGGGGCTTATGCTCCTCTTTCTGCCCTCCGGCGCCATCGACAACCTTGTCGGTCAGGGTCGGCGCCATCATCCGCCCCTGGTTGGCGATGGCCCCCATGATCACCGCCGCGTGCAGGGGCGATATCTTGACCTCATGGTCGAGGCCCGCCCCCATCAGCATCAGGGCATGGCCCGGCTGGGGGTCGCTGGCCCGGCTTTCCTTGACCGGGACGCCCGGGAGAAGCGACTGATTGAAGCCGAACCTGCGGACATACTCCATGACCGAGGCCTTGCCGACGATATCGTTGGCCATGCGGCCGTACACGGGGTTGATGGACTTGCCCAGGGCATAGCCCACATCCATGCGGTTGTTGCCCCTGGGCTTGATATCCCAGTAACGGGGGTTTTCCGAATAGGGGCCTCCCCGGAACTCCACCACCGTTTCAGGGGTGATCTTCTTGTTCTCCAGGGCGGCGGAAGCGGTGATGATCTTGAACAGCGACGCCATGGGGTAGAGATCGAAGAAGGAGGATTGTGTCCACTGGGGATCGACGGAAGAATAGGACGTCATGGCCAGGATCCGGCCGGTCGACGGTTCAATGGCCACAAACACCCCGAAGGGCACCTGCTTTTGGGCCATGAAATCGTGAACCCGTTTCTGCAGGTCGTCCCGTATGGTGTAGTGAAGGGTATCTCCGCCCGCACTACGGGCCGTCAGCCGGCCATCGGTCGCGACCGCCGTATCGAAGAGGCGCACGGCCGCCTCGAAACTGCCGCTCGTGGGAGGTTTCGCAGCCTCGGCCGTCTTGATGTCGGGGGTTGAGTGGGAATGGAGCCATAGCGTCACCGCCTGCACCACATGGGGCGATTTCTGGTACACGACGGCGCAGACCGGCGTCAGCGCCAGCACGATGGCCAGAAACAGGAGGAGATGCTTGAGCTGTTCGCGGCGCTTGCCCACGGGCATGGGCAGCCGCAAACCGGTACGCTCGCCAGAATCCTTGATTCTCCTGTTGCTGCGATTGAAGCCGAAAAAACGGAAGCCGGAAAATTGTTTTTTTCTGGTTAGATGTTTAAGGTCCTGCATGGCATTCCGGGACTATGGCCCTGAGTAAGATGATGAGACTATACCGCCAACGGGCAGCCTTTGTCAACGAATGCGGGCTGCCAAGCGCCCGGCGCTCAGAAGGTTGTTCAAAAATAGTCAGATCGTCGCACCCGCAGAAGGCCCCGCGGAGGCGTAGCAGCGCTACGCCGCACAATTTCACTCGTGAAATTGGACCGCGAAGGCGCCCGAAGGGTGAGGCCAAAGGCCTCAGTCACAAAAGGGCCTTCGAGGACGAAGGCCTGATGGCTGTTTTTCAACAACCTCTCAGAAGGTGTTGATCCGGTGGATGAATGCCAGAAGCAGCCCATAGTGATGATGATCGAACTTCATGGTTATGCGCGGCAGGTCGATCAGGTCCGGCTGATCGACCTCTTCGGGCAGGGCCCCGCAGCAGTTGATATGCTCCCCCTCCTGGAGCAGCTCGGGGAACTCTTCCTCCAGGGTAGTGATCTGTTCCGGGGAAAGCGCCTTGTTCAGCCGGATGATGAGGTGGTGGTCGATGAAGCGCATGGAATGATAGACGCGGTAAAAAGTCTCGATGGCCTCGACCGCTTCCTGTACGTTCTTGGTTATGGTGAACAGGGAAAAATCCTCGCCGGAGATAAAGCCCTTCACCAGGAGGCTCTGCTTGACAAAGGCGAAGAACTGCTCCCAGTAACCATCCTCGTCGTCAACCAGGATCAGCGGCTTGGGCGAGGTCTTGCCGGTCTGGATCAGGGTAAAGACCTCCATGGCCTCGTCCAGGGTGCCGAAGCCGCCGGGAAAGACGGCAATGGCGTCGGCTTCCTTGACAAAGGCCACCTTGCGGTTGAAGAAATATTTATAGGTGATCAGCCGCGGGTTGCGGTACATGACCGGATTCGGCTGCTGTTCGAAGGGGAGGCGGATATTGACGGCAAAGGAATTCTCGCTGCCGGCCCCCTCGTTGCCGGCCTGCATGATGCCGGGGCCGCCCCCGGTGATGATCATATACCCCTTATCCGCCAGTGAACGGCTGAAGTGGACGCACTTGCGGTACATCTCCTCATCCTGCCCGGTACGGGCAGAGCCGAAGACGGTGACCTTCTTGCGGTCGCGGTACGGGCCGAAGACCCTGGCCGTGAACCGCATCTCGCGCAAGGTGCGGTTGATCAGCTTGAGGTCGGCCAGATAATCGACCTCCTGCCCGATCTTGAGGGTTGACAGGATCATCTCGCGGATGATCCCGGCATGGTGGACGTCGCCGGTGGCCTCGATCAACTGGTTGATCATCCGGTCGATCTCGTCGTTGGGTCGGGAGAAGCTGAGTTCCATTACCACATCCTTCCGAGGAATTCGGGATTCGAGCGAATGCACCCTAGCACAGGTTCGGACGCAAATCAAACGCCGCAACAAGGGTGCAGCCGGCCGGTCGTGACATCAAACAAGCATCTTGCATTCGGGGGGGACGTATAGTAGTATTTGTTTTCTTTTTCTGCCGCCACTAGGGCACTTATCCGCGAAAACCAATCCAGTCCTCATCCGGAAACTCCGGATGAGAGACTAATTGTTTTTAATTCGGAAACGGATGATTTTTCGTCATGGCAAGGAAATCGAGGGATTGCGCGGAGGCGTACGTCGGTACGCCGCACAAGCAAGCCTGAAGATTGACGCCGCCATGGCGGAAAAGGGCCGGTTCCGGATGAAAACCAATCTATCCAAGGAGTATCTCGGCCATGCTGGACTTCATGCGCAAGAAGAAGGAATCCATCATCATCAAAATAGTGTTCGTCGTCATCGTGCTTTCCTTTATCGGCACCATGTTCCTGGTGTGGGGCAAAGGGAGCGAAGGTATCGGCGGACGGAGCGGTTACGCGGCCAAGGTGGACAACACCAAGATATCCCTGGAGGACTACCAGAACGCCTATCAGCGTATCCGCAACATCTACCAGCAGATATACGGCCAATCCATCACCCCCGAGATGGAAAAGATGCTGGGGCTGAAAAAAGTGGCCCTGGATACCCTGATCGACAACGTTCTGGTCGCCAGGGAAGCCAAGTCCATGGGGATCAAGGTGTCCAAGGAAGAGGTGCAGAATTCCATCGAGGCCATGCCCACCTTTCAGAAAGACGGCAAATTCAATTTCGACCTGTACCAGCAGCTCCTGAGAAGCAGCCGCCTGACCCCCAAGGATTTCGAGGAGGGGCAGAAGCATGACCTGCTGCTTTCCAAGGCCCGCCAGGCCGTCAAGGACAAGGCCACGGTCAGCGACGACGAGGCCCTGGCCCAGTACAAAAAAGAGAACGACAAGATTGATCTGGAGTATGTGTCCTATGCGCCGAGCGAGGTGATCGCCGAGGTGAAACCGACCGAAGCGGAGCTCAACGACTATCTGCAGAAAAATCAGAACGAGTTCAAGACCCCTGAAAAAGTGGCCCTCTCCTACGTCATGCTCGACCCGGCCTCCCAGGCGGCAAAGCTGACGGTTTCCGAGGAGGAGATCCAGACCTTCTACCAGAAAAACATCGACCGCTGGCAGGGCAAGGACGGCATCCTGCCCCTCAAGGACGTAAAGGACAAGGTCAAGGCCGACGCCCTCAGGCAGAAGGCCGCCAAGCAGTCCTTTGAACTGGCCGCCGACGTCCTGTACAAGAACATCAAGTCCGGCGACCTGAAACTGATCGCCGGGCAGTTGGGCCTCAAGGTGCAGGAGACGCCGCTGTTCGACGCGGCTACCCCGGCGGCCGCCCTGGCGGGTGAGACGGCCGTCATCAAAAAGGCCTTCGAGCTCAAGGAGGGTGAATTGGGCGGGCCGGTGGAGGCCGCCAAGGGCATCTACCTCATCAAGGCCAGGGAGCGCAAGGCCTCGGTCGTCCCGCCGCTCAGCGAGATCAGGGCGGCTGTGGAACAGAAGGTCAAGGCCGCCAAGGCGGTGGAACTCGCCAAGAAAAAGGCCGCCGACGCGGCTCGCCAGCTGGCCGCCAAGGCGGCGCTCAAGACCCACGCCACCGGCATCTTCGGCTTCTCCGACAAGGGCAACATCCCGGATATCGGCAACGCCCCCGACCTGCTGGAGGCGGCCTTCAAGCTGACCGCCGCAGCCCCGGCGGCCAACGAACCGTTCAAGGTCGGCAACCGCTGGTATGCGGTGCGCCTCAAGCAGCGCATCGAAGCCCCGAAAACCGACTTCGAGAAGAACAAGCAGCAGATCAAGCTGAAGATGCTGCCCAAGAAACAGGAAGAGGCCCTGGCCGCCTGGACGAAAGGGCTGAGGGACAAGGCCAAAGTGGAGATCAATCAAGCGCTCATCGCTGAAAAATAGGAGAGATGCCATGTCACAAACCGTTTTGCAGACCGATTTTCCCGGCCTGAACCTTATAGCCCGCGGCAAGGTGCGGGACATCTACGACCTGGGGGACACCCTGCTGCTGGTCACGTCAGACCGTATCTCGGCCTTCGACGTCATCATGAACGAGCCGATTCCAGACAAGGGGTTCGTGCTGACGCAGATATCCGCCTTCTGGTTCCGCCAGATGGAGGACATCGTCAAAAACCACATCATCTCCACGGATGTGGCCGACTACCCGGCGGCGTGCCGTCCCTACGCCGACGTGCTGGCGGGGCGTTCCATGCTGGTCAAGAAGGCCAAACCGCTGCCGGCCGAGTGTATCGTGCGCGGCTACGTCTCCGGTTCCGGCTGGAAGGACTACAAGGCCACCGGCTCCATCTGCGGCATCAAGCTCCCGGCCGGCCTCCTGGAGTCGGCCCAGTTGCCGGAACCGATCTTCACCCCCTCCACCAAGGCGGAGCTGGGCACCCACGACGAAAACATCTCGTTTGAGCAGATGGCGGCCATCTGCGGCCCCGAACTGGCCGAACAGGCCCGCGACTATACCGTCAGGATCTACAGCCGGGCCCGCGACCTGGCCGCCCAGAAGGGGATCATCATCGCCGACACCAAGTTCGAGTTCGGCGTCTACGAGGGCGAGCTGATCATCATCGACGAGTGCATGACCCCGGACTCCAGCCGTTTCTGGCCCAAGGACCTGTACCAGCCGGGCGGCCCCCAGCCCAGTTTCGACAAACAGTTCCTGCGGGACTACCTGGAGACCCTCGACTGGGGCAAGACGGCCCCCGCGCCGCCCCTGCCGGCGGAGATCGTCGAAAAGACCGCCGAGAAATACCGCGAGGCGCTCTTCCGCATCGCCGGCATCCGCGTATAACGCACCACCTCCCTGCCGCAACAAAAGGGCGGGCCGATCGGCCCGCCCTTTTGTTTACAAATCTTAACGCAACCGTTGTGGAAATTTTACCAAGCTGCGCTATGCTGATAGAGTCTCATGACAAGTCATCACGTATACGGCGGGGAGAAGGCGGCATGAAACTGGACGAGATCAGGGAAATAACGAAGCAGCACCATATCAAGGCAGGCAAGATGAAAAAGGCCGAACTGATACGCGCCATCCAGCAGGCCGAAGGAAACGAACCATGCTTCGATTCCGGCACTGCCGCCGCGTGCGGCCAGGAAGCCTGTCTTTGGCGTGAGGATTGCGACTGAGGAAACGGGCCGAACGGGGCGGAGAACCGGGGCGGCGCTCCGGGAGCAACCGCCCTGCGGGTATCATGGCGCCGTGGTGGCCTGCAGGTACTTGCCCAACTCCGCGTCAACCTTGGCGATGTGATTGATCAGCCACTTGAGCAGCATGTTGTTGGTCTCGGTCACATGATGGACAGCCACCCCGTCCGACGCGATCTCGTCCTTCAACGTCTTGAGCCGGGCAATGAACCCGTCATGCTCTTTTTTATGGGCGGCATAGCCGGGATAACGGCAGTTTCTCTGAATACCCTCTTCATCGCTGAAATGGCTGACCACGTACTCGTCGAGGAACCCGAGAAGCCTCCGCAACTCGGCCATCCCCTTCCCCTCCTCGCAGGCCTTGAGCAGGCTGTCGAAACGGGACAACAGCTCCTTATGTTGATTGTCGATCACCGGCACGCCGATTGCCAGTGACTCTCTCCACGCGATTCCCATGCCCGCTACCCCTCTTTGACGCTCGTAAAGTACAAGCCGGCTGATCCGACTTATTTTTTGGGTTTCCTTTTACCCTTTTCCTCCTGTTTTTGCAACACCTCCGCCATCCGGCGCAAACGGGCATCCACCAGATGGTACAATGTCCCTTTGGGAAACGCCCCGTTCCGGGCGCGCGTCCCGGCGGCCATGCCGGTCAGGATCTCGATCCCCTGCTCGATGGTTTCCACGCTCCAGATGTGGAATTGCCCGGCCGCGACCGCCGCCGCCACGTCGTCGTGCAGCATCAGGTTCCGTTCATTGGCCCTGGGGATCATGACCCCCTGGCGCCCGGTCAGCCCCTTGGACTTGCAGACGGCGAAGAACCCCTCGATCTTGTAGTTGACCCCGCCGATGGGCTGGATGATGCCGCGCTGGTTGACGCTGCCGGTCACCGCGATCCCCTGCCTGATGGGAACGCCGGACAGGGCCGACAAGAGGGCGTACAGCTCGGTGGAGGAGGCGCTGTCCCCCTCGACGCCGTCGTAGGACTGTTCGAAGCAGATGGAGGCGGACAGCGACAAGGGGTGCTCGACGGCAAAGGTCCCTCCCAGGTATCCGGTCAGGATCATGACCCCCTTGTCGTGGATCGGGCCGGAGAGCTTGACCTCCCGCTCCACGTTGACCATGCCGGCCTGGCCGCTGTAGACCCGGGCGGTAATGCGCGAGGGGCGGCCGAAGGTGTGGTCGCCCAGGGAGATCACCGACAGGCCGTTGATCTGGCCCGCCACTGCGCCGTCCGTATCCACCATGATGGTGCCGTCGTCGTACAGCTCCTGCAGGCGCTCTTCGATGCGGTTGACCCGGTAGAGTTTCTCTTCGGCCGCACGCTGCACATCGGCGCCGCTGACGATGGCATGGCCGTCCTTGCGGGCCCAGAACCCGGCCTCGCGGATGAAATCGGCGATCTCCATGAACTGGGAGGAAAGCTTTTCCTGGTCCTCCACCATGCGGGAGGTATATTCCAGCAGACGGGCCACGCCGCTACGGTCGAAGTGCAAAAGCTTCTCGCAGCGGCAGTGGGTGGCCACGAACAGGGCATAATCCCGCATGATCTCCGGCGTGCGGGCGACGCGGTTGTCGAACTCCGCCTTGACCTTGAAGAATTTGCGGTAGTCCGGGTCCAGGTGGAACAGCAGGTAATAGATCCAGGGGGAGCCCACCAGGATGATCTTGGCCTGGAGCGGCACCGGCTCCGGCTTCAGCGACACCATGGTCATGAAACGGTACTGTTCCAGCACATCCTCGATCCTGATCTCGCCGGTCCGGATGCAGCGTTTGAGCGAGTCCCAGACAAAGGGATTGATCAGCACCTCCCGGGCGTCGATGACCAGGTAGCCGCCGTTGGCACGGTGCAGCGCGCCGGACCTGATCATGGTGAAATCGGTCACCGCCACGCCGCCGTACTGCATCACGTGCTCGATGCGGCCGAAGAGATTGTTGTAGGTGGGATTGGATTCGAAGATGACCGGCGCGCCCGTGGCCTCCCGGTTGTCCACCAGCACGTTGACCTCGTAGCGCTCGAAGGTCGGTTCCTGGCGCGGCATCTTCAGCCCCGGGATCTGGGACTGGGGCACCTGGGGCTTGAAATCCTCCAGATTGTTGAGGATATCCTCCTGCACCGCCTCCAGGTAGGCCAGTACCCTGGGAAACTCGCCGTACTTCTGGCGCAGCGGGTCGAGACGGTGCCCCAGGCACGACATGCCCAACTCCCGGTCGGCCTGGGAGAGCGCGTCCTTGGTCGCCTTTTCGCTCTCCCGCACCTGGCGCAGCACCTCGTTCAAGCGCTCCGTCAACTCCTTGCCGTCCTTCTCCAGCTTTTCGCGCTTTTTCTGGGGCAGCGCCTCGTACTCCTCCTGGGTGTAGTTGCGCCCCTCCTTCTGGGGTACGACCACCAGCCCGGAGACCGTTCGCTGCAGGGTGAACCCGCGCTTCTCGCATGCCTTCTCAAGCGTCTGGAACAATTCGCTGTTGGTGGCCTGATAGGTCTCCAGGACCTCGGTGCGGCGGTTCTCGTACTCCCTGCTCTCCAGGGCCTTGGGGATATCCTCCTTGAAGGCTTCGATCAATTCCTTCATGTCCGCGGCCAGTTCGCTCCCCCGGCCGGCCGGCAGGGACAGGGACACCGCGGCGTCGTGATCCTTGAAGTTGTGGACGTACAGCCAGTCGCACGGCTGCGGTTCGTCGGCGGTCCGTTTTTTAAGGATGCTGCGGATGGTGGAGGCCCGGCCGGTGCCGGTTTCGCCCGAGATGTAGAGATTGAAGCCGGTGCCCTGCATGTCGAGCCCGAACTCGATGGAACGCAGGGCCCGTTCCTGGCCGATGGCGTCCTCCAGGTCCGGGAGTTCTTCGGTGGTTTTGAAATCAAAGGCGGCGGGGTCGCACTTCCAGCGGAGCTTTTCAGCGGGGACGAGCAGTTTGGTAAGTGGCATCGGGCGCTCCTTATTTAAATCTTGGAAAAAGCAGTTCACCACGAAGACACAAAGGACACAAAGAATGATTTCATCTGGTTATATGACAATTTCATAATTGGCGGGACGTACCTTTTGGGTGACGATTTTTTCTCCGCCAAGTTTGTGAATCCTTTGTGCTCTTTGTGCCTTTGTGGTGAATAATTGCCGTTGTTGGGTTAACCGTGAGGAGCCAGGAGCGGGACCGGGTGCTCCAGGACCCGGCGCAACTCGGCCAGGAACCTGGCTGCATAGGCGCCGTCCACCACACGGTGGTCGCTGGACAGGGTGACCCGCATGGTGGGGGCCACGGCGAGCTGCCCGTTCCTGACCGCAGGGCGTTCGGCCGCCGCGCCCACCGCCAGGACGGCCACCTGCCCCGGCATGATCAGGGCGTCGAATTCGTCCACCCCGTACATGCCCAGGTTGGAGATGGAGAAGCTGCCGCCCGACATCTCATCGGCGGTCAGCCTGCCGCTTCTGGCCCTGTCCGCCAGGCGGGCGGCCTCGCGTTCGATCTCGACAGCCGCCAGGCGCGAGCAATCCCTGACCACCGGCATCAACAGGCCGTCGGGCAGCGCCACGGCGAAACTGATGTTGACCTGGCCGCCGGCAGCGTCGTTCCGGCCCCCCATGAGCAGCGGGAACCCCGGGAGGACGACACCGCAGGCCTTGATCAGGAGGGCGTGGTAGCCGACCTGCCCGTCGCTCCCCTTCAGTTCGCTGACCACCTCGCGGCAGGCCTCCATGCCCACCTCCACCGTAGCGGTGAAATAGGGGATCTCCTGCCAGGACCGGGTGACCGTGGCGGCAATGGCCTGGCGCATGGCGCTCGGCCGGGCGGCGGGTGGCGCGGCCTCCTGCGGGCCAGCGGAAGCGGCGCCTGCGGCCGGAACGGGCGCTGCCTGCGGCTCGGGCGTCCCTGCTGGAGGGGGCGCCACCCCCAGGTCCTCCTGGAGAATCCTCCCGTCCGGGCCGCTGCCGCGCACCTGGGAGAGGTCGATGCCCATCTCCCGTGCCATGCGGCGCACCAGGGGCGACGCCTTGCCGCGGTCGTCCCCCTCCTGGCCCGGCGGCGTGGGAACCGGCTCCGCAGGCTGGGGCGGAGGGGGAGGCGCAGCCGCCGTCGGGGCGGGCGTTGCGGGTTCCGGGGGCACAGCCGGGGCCGGCGGTGCGGCCGGCTCCGCGGCAGCAGGCGCGCTGGCCGCCGCAGCCGCTTGGGGGGACGCCTCGGCCTCGGCCGCCGCTTCACCCGGTTCGCCGATCAGCCCGAGCACCGCACCGACCGGGACGTTTTCGCCCCCCTGCACCATGGTCTTGAGCAGGACGCCCGAGGCAAACGCCTCCAGTTCCATGACCGCCTTGTCGGTTTCCACCTCGGCGACCACCTCGCCCCGTTCGACCCGCTCGCCCACATTCTTGCGCCAACCGATGAAGCTCCCCTCGGTCATGGTATCCGACAGTTTGGGCATGGTGATTTCCGTTGCCATGGCGCGTTGTCCCTTTCTCCCCCTCTGGCCGCAGAACGTGCCGGACGGGCGTTTTCATTTCAAGATGCGATCGAGATGGCGCTAATATCAACCACCCCCAGCCCCTCCTTATCAAGGAGGGGAGCTTATAGTCCCCCTCCTGATTCAGGAGGGGTTAGGGGTGGTCAGGTATCAGCCTGAATGCCTTTTGGAATCAATACCTGCCGCTCGTGACGTCCTTCACGGCCTGTATGATGGTCTCCTGCCGGGGGATGCAGAGCTTCTCGATCTTGCGCGAGTAGGGCATGGGCACGTCCAGCCCCGAAACGCGCCTGACCGGCGCCTGGAGGAGATCGAAGCAGTTCTCGAAGATCCGGCTGGCGATTTCGGCCCCCAGGCCGCAGGTGCGCCAGCACTCCTCCACCACCACCGCCCGGCCGGTCTTTCTGACCGAGGCCAGGACGGTATCGTCGTCCAGGGGCGCCAGGCTGCGCAGGTCCACCACCTCGCAGGAGATGCCCTCCCTGGCCAACTCCTCGGCCGCCTGCAGGGCCAGCACGGTCATGCGGGCGTAGGCCACGATGGTGACCTGCTCGCCCGGCCGCTTGACCTCGGCCTTGCCGATGGGGATCAGGTATTCTGGGTCTTCCGGCACCTCCCCCTTGCTGTTGTAGAGCAGTTCGTGCTCCAGGAAGATGACCGGGTTGTTGTCCCGGATGGCGCTCTTCAGGAGCCCCTTGGCGTCGGCCGGCGTTGCGGGGTAGAGCACCCGCATGCCGGGGCAGTGCATGAAAAAGGTCTCCAGGCTCTGGGAATGCTGGGCCCCCAACTGGCTGCCGCCCCCTCCCGGCATGCGGATCGTCATGGGCACGACCGCCTGGCCGCCGAACATGTAGTGGATCTTGGTCATGTGGTTGACGATCTGGTCCATGGCCAGGAGGGCGAAGTTGACCGTCATCAGCTCGGCCACCGGCCTCAGGCCCCCCATGGCGGCCCCCACGGCCACGCCGACGATGGTATTCTCCGAGATTGGCGTATCCTTGACCCGCTCCTCGCCGAATTCGGCCAACAGCCCGCGGGTGACCTTGAAGGAGCCCTCGTACAGCGCCACATCCTCGCCCCACACCACCACCGAGGGGTCGCGGCGCATCTCTTCCTTGAGGGCCAGGTTGACTGCATCGCGATAGGTCATTTCAGACATATATACTCACTCCTTTAAAACTCAAGAGCTTTCACCACGGAGGACACGGAGGAAACCAGAGAAAGGCAAAAACAAAACCAATTGATGTATTGAATTTTCGGGACCTTGATTTTGTCTTTCCTCCGTGCTCCTCCGTGTCCTCAGTGGTGAGCGCTTTTCAGACATAGACATCGCTGTAGACCTCGTCATCCTCGGGCCAGGGCGATTCCTCGGCAAAGGCCACCGCCGCCTCCACCCGGGCCCTGCACCGCTTCTCGATGGCGTCCAGGGCCTCCCGGGTGGCGATCCCCTCCTCCAGCAGCCGCCGGGCAAAGTTGGGCAGCGGGTCCCGGGATTTCCACAGCTCGTGCTCGGCTGGCGAACGGTACTTGGCCGGGTCGGACATGGAATGCCCCCGGAAACGGTAGGTGGTGGCCTCGATGAAGTAGGGCCGGCCGGTCTCCCGCACCTTCTCGGCGGCGTACTTCACCGCCTTGTAGACCGCGATCACGTCCATGCCGTCCACCTTTTCCGAGGGGATGTCGTAGCCGCAGGTACGGCGGTGGATGGACGCCAGGGCCGAGGAGCGGTGCACCTCGGTGCCGATGCCGTAGAAGTTGTTCTCGCAGACGAAGAGCACCGGCAGCTCCCACAGCTGGGCCCAGTTGAGGGATTCGTGGAAGGTCCCCTGGTTCACCGCGCCGTCGCCGAAGAAACAGGCGGTGATGCGGTCCTCGTTCCGGTACCTGGCACTGAAGGCGAGCCCGACGGAGAGGGGGAACTGGCCGCCGACGATGGCGTAGCCCCCCATGAAGTTCAGGGTGGGGTCGAAGAGGTGCATGGAGCCCCCCTTCCCCTTGCAGATGCCGGTGGCCTTGCCGAACAGCTCGGCCATGACCCGCTTCGGGTCGGCGCCCCGCACGATGGCCTGGGCGTGCTCGCGGTAGGCCGAGAGGATGTAGTCGTCCTTGTGCAGGCCGGCCGTCGCCCCCACCGCCACGGCCTCCTGGCCGCTGTACAGGTGCAGGAACCCGGTGATGTTGCCTTTGGTGTACTGCTCGGCGCAATGCTCCTCGAATTCCCGGCACAGGACCATCTGCTCGTAAAACCTCACCAATTCCTGATCCGGCAAAACCATGCGCAGCTTGGTTTCCATCATTGCCTCCGCTTTGGTCACTTAGCAGGTTGTTGAAAAACAGCCAGATCGCCGCCGTCCTCGAAAGCCCCTTTGTGCGGCGTAGCGCCCGGCCTTCGCAGCCAAAGCTGCTTCGGCGGAGTAGGCCTGCTACGCCTCCGCAGGTCTTTTAGCAGAACCGTTCCGGTTCTGTCCCTGCGGGATGAACTCCGCTGCGCTTCGTCACCGATAATCGCCGGAGGCGATTATACTGCGGGTGCGGCGATCTGGCTATTTTTGAACAACCTGGGTTCTTTCAACAGGCTGTCGAACACCCAGTTACGTCGGCCCGCCGGGCGGCCTCCTGTTGGATGCCCTCGATGGCTGCCCCGATCTCCAGTTTACCATTGAGGGTGCCTGCCAGGCGAGGGATATAGTCGCGTTCCAGCAGCAGGCGGTAGGACGAGGCAAAGCCCAGGTCCAGGGCCCAGGATATCTGCAACAGCTTGAAGTCGTTGAGGACCCGGCACTGGTCCAGCCTGACGACCCGCTGTGCCAGCAGGCCGTCCCGGCAGGCCGGCGTGCATCCCGGCAGATCGGGCAGGTCCAGGGTGGCGGCGGAGGCCCGCTCTTCCTCGGGCAACGCGAAAAGATCGAGAAATATCCGCCAGATGTCCAGCTTGTCCGCGTCCCGGATCAGCCGCATGAACAGCCTGGTGGGCGAGCTGACCCTTTCGGGCAGCGCCAGCACGTTGTGGAGGCGCACCGCCTCCTCGATCAGGAGGCGCTCGGCCGGGTCGATGCCGTCCAGCAGGTTGTGCTCGCCCACGACCTCCACCGAGAGCCGGGCGTGGTTGTCGGAGTCGCTGTCGCGGAAGGTGCGCCAGCGGCGGTACTGGGGAAAGCGACCCACGTCGTGCAGCAGGGCGACGGTCGCCGCAATGCGGGATTCGTCGGCCGAAAGCCCTTCGCCCGCCGCCAGGGTATCGCTGATCGCGCATACCCTGCGGGTGTGGTCGATCTTGAGCTGGATATTTCTAAGCCCTTCCGGGTCGGTATCGAGAAAGGTGCGGGTATAGTCGTCGAACCATCGAGAGATACCCGCAACACGCTGTTGTTCCATGAATCTTCCGGTTCTCGCCAGGGGCGTTGAAATTGCTGAAATAATACTGTAATCTGCTGCAAAGTCAAACGCCATATACCGGTTCCAAATCAAGGATGAAATCAAGGCGGCGAGGATTGAGGCGACGAAGGCGTACCGTATCGTACGTTGAGGAGCCGAAGACGAGCCCACGCCGATAGCACCTTGATTTGGAATCGGTATCCCGGAGTACCCATGCAGCCATCCCTATTGCCTGACATACACGACCCCCAGGAGAGTGCTCGGGCCAGGGCAGAGGAACTCCGCCGCCTGATCGAGCACCACAACCGCAGGTACTACGTTCTGGATGCGCCCGAGGTCAGCGACGCCGAGTACGACGCCCTGTTCCGCGAGCTCCAGGCCATCGAGGAGCAGCACCCCGAGCTGGTGACGCCCGCATCCCCGACCCAGCGGGTCGGGGGCGCAGCCCTGGACAAATTCGCCCCCCTGCCCCACCGCCTGCCGATGCTGTCCCTGGAAAACGCCACCAACGAAGAAGAGATCAGGGAATTCGACCAGCGGGTCAAAAAGGTGCTGGCACTGCCGGCCGACGCTGAGGTGGGCTATGTCTGCGAACCGAAGATGGATGGTCTGGCCGTGGAGCTGGTGTACGAGAACGGCGTACTGGCGGTTGCCTCCACCCGCGGCGACGGTCTGACCGGCGAGGACGTGACCGCCAACATCCGCACGATCCGCTCGCTCCCCTTACGGCTTTCCGGCGCGGACGCCCTGCACCTCATGGAGGTGCGGGGCGAGGTCTACCTCTCCCTGGAGGCCTTCCAGCACATCAACAGGGAGAAGGAAGAGGAGGGCGAGCCCCCCTTTGCCAACCCGCGCAACGCAGCCGCCGGCTCCCTGCGCCAGCTCGACCCCCGCATCACCGCCCGGCGTCCGCTCTCCGTATTCTGCTATGCACCGGGCGTCTGCGAGGGAACCACCTTCGACTCCCAGCAGGAGTTCTTTGCCTGTATCGGCGCCCGGGGGCTGCCGGTCAACCCGCTGGTGCGGCCGGTGACCGGGATCGAGGCGGCGGTGGCGTATTACCGCGAGATGCAGGAGCGCCGGGAGACGCTCCCCTACGAGATCGACGGCACGGTCATCAAGGTGGACTCCTATGCCCTCCAGCGGGAGTTGGGCGAAAAGAGCCGTTCGCCCCGCTGGGCCATTGCCTGCAAATTCCCGCCGCGCCAGGCGGAAACCGTTGTGGAGGCCATCGTCCCGTCGGTCGGCCGGACCGGGGTGATCACCCCCGTGGCGCACCTGCGGCCGGTGGTGATCTCCGGGGTGACGGTGGCCCGCGCCACGCTGCACAACTGGGACGAGATCGCGGCCAAGGACATCCGCATCGGCGACACCGTGGTGGTGGAACGGGCCGGGGACGTCATACCGGCGGTGGTCAGGGTGGTGACGGAACAACGCACCGGCCGGGAGGAACCACTGCCGCCGCCCCGAACCTGCCCGGAATGCGGCTCGGAGGTGGTCCGCATCGCCGACGAGGTTGCGCTGCGCTGCATGGGGCTTTCCTGCCCGCCCCAGATCCGCGAATCCATCATCCATTTTGCCTCGCGCAACGCCATGGATATCGAGGGGCTGGGGGAGAAGTTCATCGAGCAACTCCTCTCCCTGGGGCTGGTGCACAACGTGGCCGACATCTACCGCCTGACGAAAGACGATTTCATGCGTTTCGAGCGCATGGGGGACAAACTGGCCGCTAACCTCCTGGCAGCCATCGGGCACAGCAAGCAGCGGGAACTGGGCAGGTTCATCTTCGCCCTCGGCATCCGCCATGTGGGGGAACGGACGGCCAAGACGCTGGCCCAATCCTTCGGCAGCCTGGAAAGCCTGGAGGCGGCCACCATGGAAGAGCTCGTAAGCATCCGCGACATCGGCGCGACCGTTGCCCAGAGCATCCGCACCTTCTTCGACAACCGCGACAACGTGGCCGTCATCCGACGCATGCTGGAAGCGGGCGTGGCCCCGACCGCGGAAGAGAAGCGGGTCGGCGGCAGGCTTACCGGCAAGAGCTTCGTGTTCACCGGGTCGCTTACGGCGTTTACCCGCGACCAGGCCCGCAGGATCGTCGAGGACGAGGGGGGGCACGTGGTCGGCTCCGTCTCCCGGAAGACCGACTACGTCGTGGCCGGCGAAGAGCCGGGCAGCAAGCTGGACAAGGCCAGGGAACTGGGTGTTGCCGTACTCACGGAGGCCCAGTTCTCCGAACTTGTGCACAAGACGGACTGATATGCCCCTGAATTCGTGATGCCTGCACGGCGGATCGAGCGACATGCCGGGGTCCAACGCCGCCCGGAAGTGCCATGTCGGCTCTGTCGCGGGTCCTCCGTCACGGCGGTGCCCCGGCACACAAAGCCCGGACAGAGGCATGCAGAGCGAGAGGAACCGTGAAGGCATCACGGATTCTGGGAATTCCCAAACCGGAGTAGTGAATGGAACGACACCTGGACAAAGCAGCAATGATGATCAAGGCCCGCAAGCTGTTCAAGGACGTCAGCGATCTGCCGACCATCCCGGTGATCGTCTCGCGGGTCATCAGGCTCCTGGACAATCACGAATCAAACCCGGACGAGATCGCGGACCTCATCCTTTCCGACCAGGTGCTGGCAGCCAGGGTCATCCGGGTGGTGAACTCCCCGCTCTACATGCCGGGGAGCAAGATCACCTCGGTGAAACGCGCCCTGCTCTACCTGGGGTTCAGGAGCGTGCGCGAGATGATCCTCACCAGCTACTTCGTGGACGGCTTCAAGGCCCAGGAACAACCCTTCGACATGAACGTCTTCTGGATGCATTCCTTCGGCGTCGGCTCCATGTCCCGCCGCATCGCCGAGATGGTGGGGTACAACGACACCGAGATGGCGTACATGGTCGGCATCATCCACGACATCGGCAAGGTCTTTTTCGGCCATTACCTCAAGGAAGAGTACGGCGAGATGCTCGCCCACATCAATTACACCCGCTGCACCACCTACGACGCCGAGATGGAGTATTTCGGCACCACCCACAGCGAGGTGGGGCTCTGCCTGGCGCAGCGCTGGAACTTCCCGCCGGTGTACTGCGATGTCATCGCCCACCACCACACCTCGGAGCTGGCCATTGAAGACCCGCTCCTGACCGCCATCGTCACCCTGGCCGACTTCTTCTGCCTGGCCTACACCATCTCGGACAGCGTGGCCCAGGCCAGCAAGCCGGACCGATCGGAAGAATACGCCTGGGGCCTGCTCAGGCAGCATTCGCGCCATCCCCTTCCCGACAACCAGGGCGACTTCTTCTTCATGCTGTCCGACGAATACGTGGAGGTCTTCCGCGAGGTGAACCAGCTCTTCAACACCATGACCACGGCATGAAAGAGCGCCCATGACCGCCCGGCTGATCGTATCCCTTGTGACCTTTCCGGGCATCGTGGCCCACGAATACGCCCATGCCTGGGCCTGCCGGCGGCTAGGGATCCGCGTCGTCAAGGTCTGCTACCTGCGCCTGGGCAACCCCTTGGGATACGTACTCCACGAACAGCCGGCATACGCCGTGCAGCACATCATGGTGGCGGTCGCCCCGTTCTTCGTCTCCACCCTGGCCGCCCTGGCCGTCAGCCTGCTGACGTCATTCTTCGTCACCAGCCCGTGGGCTGCCGAATACCGGGATATTGTCGCACTTGCCGGCGCCTGGCTCAGCTTCTCCCTGGCCCTGCACGCCTTTCCCAGCAGCGGCGACGGGGATGCGCTCTGGGATGACGTCACCAGCCCCGGCGTGAGCCTCCTTGCGAAGCTGCTGCTCGCGCCGGTGGCGGGCCTGATCCGGCTCTGCCAGGCCGGCGCCGCCATCTGGCTCCACGCCCTGTTCGCCGTGGCCGTGGTGGCGCTGCCGCCGGTCATGCTGGTCGCGTTCGTGGGATAACCCGCTGTTTCCACTCCATATCACTGATCCAGGAGGTGCATCATGTCGGACGAGACACCGGTTTCATGTTCCAAGTGCAGCGCCGTGTGGCAGAAGTGCGGTACGACCAACTGCTGGAGCGGCGACCCGGACAGTGCGCCGCCCAAACCGGGCAACTGCCCGTCCGGCGCCTATGACGACGTGGTGAAGGGGGCGTTCGAGGAATACCGGGGAGAGAGCGAGGAGGCCCGCATCGCCCTGGTGGCGGCGCGGGTGGAAGGGCTCTGCTACCAGAGGACGGCGGGCAGCGACGCCATCATGCCCCGCTGGACCCGGGTGGAGGATACCATCGCCTTTGCCAAGCTGATGGGATACACGAAGATCGGCATTGCCACCTGCATCGGCCTTCTGGACGAGGCGGACCGCCTGGTGGCCATCCTGAAGGCCCAGGGGCTTGAACCGCTGAGCGTCTGCTGCAAGGCGGGAAGCATCGACAAGCGGGAGCTGGGGCTGGGTGAAGAGGACAAGGTCAGGCCCGGCACCTTCGAGCCGGCCTGCAACCCCATCGCCCAGGCCGAGATCTGCAACCGCCTCAAGACCGACATGAACATCATCCTCGGCCTGTGCGTCGGCCATGACATGCTCTTCAACAAGCGCTCCGCAGCCCCGGTCACCACCCTGGTGGTCAAGGACCGGGTCACGGGGCACAACCCCATTGCCGTGCTGTACGGACAGAATTTCTACTACAAGCGGCTGCAGAAACAGGAGATGAAGATTTAATAGTTTTTACAGTTTTTTAAGAGCTTGGAAATATCGTTATAAATTACAATATTACAGCTTGACATCCCACACTTGACCCGCTAATCTTTAATACAGATTAAGCGGGTTTTTTAATTTTCATCCTACCCATAACCTACCCAAGAAACATGGTCATAAACAAGGGTAGGATGAACAGGGAGATGGCATATGCCAAAACTAAGCCTCACACAACGGGAGATAAAGAAGATCGTGCCGCCAACAGTCGGGAGGGTTGATTATTTCGACACGGAGTTGAAAGGGTTTCTGCTTCGGGTTTCTGCTGGCTATCAGAATAAGAAAGGGGAAGAGCAGAAGGGCGCCAAGGTATTCTATGTTCAGGCGGACGTACTGAACCCGGCGACCGGCAAATATCAGACGCGCAAGGCAAAGGTGGGTGCATACGGCGAGTTGACGCCGGAAGAGGCCCGAGAGAAAGCGCGGAAGTTGTTGCAGCAGCTCAAGTCAGGACAGCCAACCACACCCGTCAGTGTCCCTACCCTGCGCAGGATGCTTGAAATCCATCTTACAGATAACCGCTTCAAGCCTGCAACTGAGCGTGCCTACCGCTCCGAGATTCCCGCCAAGTTCGGGAGTTGGTTGGATATGTCGTTGAATGAAGTTAGCCAGATACCACCGGACGTTATTATCGACCGCTTTAAGCAGATCGAGAAAGGCAACGGCAAGATGGCGGTAAAGAACTCCTTTGGCAAGCTGCAAGCCGTGTTGAACTATGCCAAAATTAAGTATCCCTCTGCCGTGCCACAAAACCCCTGTTCCGTTATTGGCAATGCCGGACTATGGCCCAAGACGGGCAGCAGGGATGACTGCCTGAAGGGAAACGACTTCAAAATTTTTGCTGAGGGCATCAGGGCATTCAATGAGATCACACAGG
>Ga0207857_1000110_pt1 | contig 25398 bp, 26 predicted proteins | sample LuqExpMetageno22_FD_187780 | JGI IMG/M metagenome (GOLD analysis project Ga0207857, IMG submission 187780) | Tropical forest soil microbial communities from Luquillo Experimental Forest, Puerto Rico - Sample 22 (SPAdes) | ecosystem: Environmental > Terrestrial > Soil > Tropical forest ... | reverse complement strand
AAAAATAGTCAGATCGTCGCACCCGCAGAATGCCCTGAGGAGGCGTAGCAGCGCTACGCCGCACGAAAGGGCTTTCGAGGATGGCGGCGAGATGGCTGTTTTTCAACAATCTCAGCCTGTCATGGCCACGACCTCTTCATAGGTCGTGGTCCCTTCCAGCATCTTCTGGATGGCGATCTGGCGCAGAGAGGCCAGGCCGTCCTCGCGGGCGGCGGCCAGCAGGTCTGCAAGCTCCACCGAGTCGGTAACCAGCGCTTTGACCCGCTCCGACATATCCAACACCTCGAAGATGCCGGTACGCCCCTTGTAACCGGTGGAGCGGCATTCCTTGCACCCCTCTCCTTCCCAGACCCTGCACGCCTTTTTCCCCAGTTGCAGATAGTTGCGTTCGTCGTGGGTCAGTTCGCGTTCACGCTTGCAGTGGGGGCAGATCCTGCGCAGGAGCCGCTGCGCCATAATGCCGATCACCGTGGCAGAGATGAGGAATGACGGTACCCCCAGGTCGAGCAGGCGGATAATGGCCGAGGCGGAATCGTTGGTATGCAGGGTGGAAAGCACCAGGTGCCCGGTCAGGGCCGCCTGTACGGCGTTCTCGGCGGTCTCCCGGTCGCGGATCTCGCCGATCATGATGATGTCCGGGTCCTGACGCAGAATGTTGCGCAGGATGGTGTCGAAGCCGACGCCGATTGCCTGCTGCACGCCGATCTGGTTGAACTCCTCCATGACCATCTCGATCGGATCCTCGACGGTGATGATATTCACCTCGGGGGACGACAGGGAGCGCAACGAGGAATACAGGGTGGTGGTCTTGCCGCTGCCGGTCGGGCCGGTAACCAGGATAATGCCGTTGGGGCGCCGGATGAATGAGTTGTAGAGCGTCAATTCGCGGGGATAGAACCCCATGCTGTCCAGGTCCTGCAGCAGGATATCGGGATCGAAAACCCTGATGACCACCTTTTCGCCGAAAGCGACCGGAACGGTCGAGACGCGCAGTTCCACATCCTTGTTGTTGGAGCTGGTCTTGATCCGGCCATCCTGCGGGCGGCGTTTTTCCGCCAGGTCCATGCGGGAGAGGAGCTTTATGCGCGAAACGATCGGGGCATGGAGCGGCTTGGGGATCATATGAATATTGTGCATGACCCCATCGATCCGGAAACGGATCAGGGATTTCTCCCGCTTGGGCTCGATATGGATGTCGCTCGCGTTCTGGTCGAAAGCATACTGGAGCAGAAAATCGACCGCAGTCACTACATGCTTGTCGTTGCCTTCAATGTCGTGGTGACCCTTGAGCTTGAAGAGCTGTTCCAGGTTTCCCAGGTCAACGCCGGCCGATGCTTCGGCCTCGGCCGCCACGACCGACGCGCGGAAGCCGTAGAATTCGCGCAAAATCTTGAGGATGTCGCTTTTGGAACTGAGGACGCGCCTGATCTCGAGGCGGTGCGCGGCGGCCAGTTCCTTGGTCATGGCATCGTTGAACGGGTCCGCCACAGCCACCGTTATCACCCCTTTGTCCTCGGCAACGGCGACAATGAGGTTCTTGAGGGCGAAGGGACGGGGAATGTGGGCGGTCACCACGTCAAGATCAAGCTTGAGGGGGTCTATCTTGAGGTAGGGCATGCCCACGGCAGCGGCCACAACCTCGGTAATCATGTCTTCGGTAAGAAATTTCCCGGGAGTTTCGGAGAGTTCGAGATTGAAGGAGGTGATGACCTCCACCGGTGAGATGAACTCGGCGCCGTGCTGGACCCTGCGCGATGCACCGGCCTGATGGAAGGCAAACAGCTTGCTTTCCTGGGCCTTGCCCCGCGAAAGGATGTCCTTCGACTGCTCCTGGGAGATGAGTCCCCGGCGCTGCAGCAGCAGGGCGCAGTTTTCAAGGGTCAATCGGTTCGGTCCGGCCATGGTCCCATCAATTCGTGAATTTATTTTTCTTAGCTGCCTCGGCCTTCTGGGTCTCTATCCGCTTGACGACCTCTTCCACCACCTGATCCGGCGAGAAGCTCGATACCGCCGGGATCTGGCCCGTCACCACCCCTTCGGGTTGAACAGGCTCGCGCTCCTCTGCCTCTGGCCGGTAATGGTGCACCGGTGGCGGCGTTTCATCCTGGTACTGGGTCATGGCGTCCATCAGGCTGCGCAGCAGCCGAATCCCCATAAATACCGTGATCGCCAGCACCGCGATGTCCTCACGCCAGTACGCCAGGCTGAGGTGCGTCGTCATTGAACCGGCCAGGAGTCCCGCCGATGCAATCAACAGGCAAAAGGCATTGCCGATTACGGTTAATTCAATATCCTGGTGCTGCTTTTTCCCGACCGCCTCGCTCGCCATGGTGACCTCCTGCCGTTGCCGTTACCTTTACTGATCGGCAACCGTGGCTGCCGGCTTTAGCTTGAAGCGCAACATGGCCCACGCCTGCATGCGATCCATATAATAATACACCACCGGGGTGATGTACAGTGTCATGAGTTGGGATACCAGCAGGCCGCCGACCACCGCCAACCCCAGCGGTCGCCGGGCATCCGCCCCTGCGCCGATCCCCATGGCGATGGGCAGGGTTCCCATCAGCGCCGCCATGGTGGTCATCATGATCGGGCGAAAGCGGACCAGGCAGCCTTCATAGATGGCGTCGATGGGTGTCTTGTTCTCCTTCCGCTGGGCCTCCAGGGCAAAGTCGATCATCATGATGGCGTTCTTCTTGACGATGCCGATCAGCATGATGATCCCGACGAAGGCATAGAGGTTCAATTCCTTGCCGAAGATCATCAAGGTCAACAGAGCCCCCATGCCTGCCGAGGGGAGGCCGGAAAGGATCGTCAAGGGATGGATGTAGCTCTCGTACAGGATGCCCAGCACGATGTAGATCACCACGATGGCCAGGATCAGCAGGATCGTCAGCCCCTTGGTGGACTGCTGGAAGGCCTGGGCGGTTCCCTGGAACGCGGTGGTAATCTTGACCGGCAGGGTCTTGGCCGCCTGTTTCTCCACGGCCGAGACCGCATCCCCCAGCGGTACCCCCGGCTTGATGTTGAAGGATATGGTCACGGCGTTGATCTGCCCCAGGTGGTTGACCGAAAGGGGGCCGAGTGTGGGCCGGAACGAGCCGAGTTGGCTGAGGGGGACCAATTGCCCCGTGCCGGAACGGACGTAGAGCAGCGACAGGGCCGCCGGGTCCAACTGGTACTGGGGCTCCACCTCCAGGATCACCTGATACTGGTTGGTGGGGGCATAGATGGTGGAAACCTGGCGGCTGCCGTAGGCGTAGTAGAGGGCATCCTCCACCTGCTGGGCGCTGATCCCCAGCGCCGCGGCCCGGTCCCGGTCGATGTCCATCTGGATCTGCGGGTTCTTGATCTGCAGGTCCGAGGTCACATCCTGCAGCATGGGGAGTTCGCGCAGCCTCTGTTCCAACTCCGCGGCCCCCCGGTAGAGTTCGCTGGTATCGGGGGAAAGCAGGGCAAACTGGTACTGAGCCTTGGCAAGCGTCGCGTCCAGGCGGATGGGGGGAGGGTTCTGCATGAAGCACATGATCCCCGGCACCTGGGCCAGCTTGGGACGCAGATCCTGTATGATCTGGTCAGGGCCCTTTTTCCTCTGACCGAGCGGCTTGAGACGGATGAACATGAAGCCGCTGTTGGTGCCGACCCGGTTGCCGGCGGCGCCGGCGGAGGACATGAACGCCTCCACGTCCGGGCTCTGGTTGACGATGGCTGCCAGCCGCTTCTGATGCTCCGCCATCTCCTGGAAGGATACCCCTTGGGCCGCTTCGGTAAAGGCAAAGATACTGCCGGTATCCTCGCTGGAAAAGAGTCCCATGGGCATCTTCATGAACATGATCACCGTCGCCACGGTGGTGACGGCGATCAGGGCGATGACGGTCCTGCGCCACATGAGCACCGCTTTCAGGGTCCGCTCGTACAGGTGCAGCATGCCGTCGAAGAACCGCTCCATGAAATTGTACAGGCGGCCGTGCTTCTGCCCGTGGGCAGGCTTCAGGAAGCGGCTGCAGAGCATGGGGGTCAGTGTGAGGGATACGAGACCCGAGATCAGGATGGCCATGCTGATGGTCACGGCGAACTCGTGGAGGATGCGCCCCAGCATACCGGGCATGAACAGCACCGGGATAAAGACCGCCACCAGCGAGATGGTCATTGAGATGATGGTGAAGCCGATCTCCCTCGAACCGCTAAAAGCCGCCTCCATGGGCCTTTCACCCTGTTCCATGTGGCGCACGATGTTTTCCAGCATGACGATGGCGTCGTCCACCACGAACCCGACCGAAAGGGTCAGGGCCATCAGGGATATGTTGTTGATGGAGAATTTCAGGGCATACATGGCGGCAAAGGTGCCGATGATGGAGAGCGGCAGGGCCAGGCTGGGGATGACCGTGGCCGACAGGTTGCGCAGGAACAGGAAGATGACCATGATCACCAGGCCGATGGTCAGCGCCAAGGTGAACTTGACGTCCTGCACCGAATCCTTGATCGCCTCGGAGCGGTCGTAGAGGACCTCCATGTTCACCGAACCGGGGATCTGGGTGCGAAACGCGGGCAACAGCTTCCTGATGCTGTCCACCACCTCGATGGTGTTGGTGCCGGGCTGGCGCAGCACCGCCAGCACGATGGCGCGGTTGGAACCGCCCGCCTTGTTGTACCACGCCGCAATCTTGTCGTTCTCCACGCTGTCGATGGACGTGCCGATGTCCCGCACCCGCACCGGCGCGTTGTTGCGGTAGGCGACGATGGCCGGCTTGTACTCCTCGGCGGTGAAGAGCTGTCCCGATGCCTGGATGGTGAGGGCCCTGTTCTGGCCCTGCAGGATGCCGGTGGGCATATTGACGTTGGCATTGGCCAGCGACCCGGCCACCTCGTCGATGCCGATCTTGCGCGAGGCCAGGTCTTTGGGATTGACCCGCACCCGCACGGCATATTTCTGGGAACCGTAGATCAGGACCTGGGCCACGCCGCTGACCATGGAGATGCGCTGGGCCAGGAGGGTGTCGGCGTATTCGTGCACCTGGTTCAACGGCAGCGTGGGGGAACCGAGCGCCAGGTACAGGACCGGTTGGTCGGCCGGGTTGACCTTCTGGAAGGTGGGTGGCGTGGGCATGGACGGCGGCAACTGGCGGGCGGCGGCGGCAATGGCGGACTGCACGTCCTGGGCGGCGGCGTCGATGCTCCGCTCCAGGGCGAACTTGAGGGTGATGATGGAGATCCCCTGCCCGTTGGTGGAGGACATGGTATCGATACCGGCGATGGTGGAAAACTGCCGTTCCAGGGGCGTAGCCACGGCCGAGGCCATGGTGTCCGGGTTGGCGCCGGGGAGTTCGGCCCGCACCTGGATGGTGGGATAATCCACGTTGGGCAGGTCGTTGACCGGCAGCTTCTGGTAGGCGGCGATGCCGAACATCAGGACCGCCAGCATCACCAGGCTGGTCATGATGGGGCGTTTGATGAAGAGCTCCGAGATACTCATCTGGCCGGGACCGCGCCTTTCTCACCGGCCCCCGCCGGCGACGGCGCGGCGGGCGCCTTGGCGGGCGGCTTGATCTCCACCCTGGCGCCGGGTATGACCCGCACCTGGCCGTCGATCACCACCTGCTCGCCCGGCTGGAGCCCCTTCTCGATGACCGTCATCCCCTGGCTGGCGGGACCGGCGCTCACCGGCCGAAGTTCCGCCGCCAGGTCGGGCCTGACCACAAACACGAATTGGCCCTGCTGGCCTGTCTGCACCGCCTGCGACGGCACCACCACGGCATTCTTCCTGACCGCCAACGTGATGGAAAGATTGACGAACTGGCCGGGCCAAAGCCGTTTCTGACCGTTCTCGAAGGTCCCCTTCAGTTTGATCGTGCCGGTGGCCACATCGACCCCGTTGTCCAGAAACGTTATGATGCCCTTTTCGACCAGCCCCGGCTGGTTGGGCACCTCGGCCTCCACCATGACCTTGCCGTTTGCCATCTGCCGTTTGATTTCGGCCAGGTCCTTTTCAGGTATGGAAAAGGCGGCAAAGATGGGGGTCAGCTTGTTGATGGTCACCAAGGCCGAATCATTGGCCTTGACCACGTTGCCCTGGTTGATGGTCAGCACCCCCAGTCTGCCGCTGATGGGGGCGGTTATGGTGCAGTACGAGAGCTGGGCGCGGGCGTTCTCCACCTCGGCCCGGTCGGACGCCACGTTGGCCTCGGCCGATTCCGCCGTGGTCCGGTACCCTTCCGCCTGTTCCTGGGTAACAATCCCCTCCTTGACCAACTGGCGGTAGCGTTCGTAATTGTCCTTGGCGTTTTTCATGATGACCAGGTCACGGGCCAGGGCGGCCTCGGCCTTTTTCAGCGCAGCCCGGAAGGAACGGGGGTCGAGCTGACACAGAAGGTCGCCCTTCTGCACGTCCTGTCCCTCCCTGAAGGCAACCCTGGTGAGCTCTCCGCTGATCTGGGTCCTGATGGTGACGCTCTCGGACGCTTCCATGGTGCCGATGGCTTTGAGGAGCACCGGCACGTCCCGCTGGGTGGCGCCGGCCACGACCACCGGCGCCGGCGGGCGGGGGGGAGGAGCGGTTTTCTTGCCGGAACAGGCGGGGAGCAGGAGCGATAAACCGGCCATCAGTGCGGCAGTATTGGTGCGAAGCGGCATATATCGGACCTCGGACAGGATGGTCAAAATTGTGAAATGATTGTGAAATAGTTGGTAGATATAGCATACAATATCAATAAAAAGCATTACTAATAACCTGAATCCGTGACGCATCCCTGCCCCTGTTTGCCCGAAAGGCCTCAGCCTTTGCCTCGAAGGAGATGACGACAAAGCCCCTTCATCCGACGGATGAAGGGGCTTTGTTACAACGAGCCACCGGGCGAAAAAAAGCGGCCGCTATTCTCTCACATACGTATCCATATCCGTTTCGTGCACCATCCTCATAAGGCGGGCATACTCGGACTCGATCATCAGATAGTGGTTGTGGGTCTCCCTGGCGTTCAGTTCATACACCGCCCGCACCCCGGCATCGTCAAATCGCGCCGCGGTTTCCAGCAGGGTCTGTTCCAGGTTCTGTTCGCGTTCCATGGCCAACTCCATGGCCTTTTGCTCGGTGAAATCCTTGCCCATGATCCGGGAGATCGATGCCATCCAGCTCGATTCATTGTCGGGCGGGGCATCGAGGAACGCATCCAGGGACGGGATATCGTTTCCCTGGTATATCCGGTAAAAATGCCCGGCATGTTCCCGTTCCTCCCGCGCCAGAAGTTCAAATGTCCGGCGGGCCTCAGTGTCGTTCATCTGTTGGGCACCCACCTGGTAAAAATTCATGGCATTCTTTTCCGTCTGGATCGAACGTTTGACAGCCTCCTGAACGTCTATACTCATGGTGACGGGTCTCCTTTCGTGGGGGGTCGGGGTCTGGCGATTAACAGATATATACACTACCTTTTAAGTCTTGTTTGTCAAGCGATCATCGCCGAAAAAATCCAAAGCGGTTGACAGCCGCGACGGGCGGCGTGTAAAAAGGTGTGAGATTTGGTTCCCAAAGGAGGCCAGCCGTGGCACAGGACGTCAACAAGGTCATCTATTCGATGATGCGGGTGAGCAAGTTTTACGACAAGAAACCGGTCATCAAGGACATATCCCTCTCCTACTTTTACGGCGCCAAGATCGGCGTACTGGGCCTGAACGGTTCGGGCAAGAGTTCGCTGCTCAGGATCATGGCCGGCGTGGACAAGGATTTCAACGGCCAGGCCGTACTCTCCGCCGGCTACACCGTGGGCTATCTGGAGCAGGAGCCGCACCTGGACGAATCCAGGACCGTGCGCCAGGTGGTGGAGGAAGGGGTGCAGGAAACGGTTGACCTGCTTGCCGAGTTCAACGCCATCACCGACAAGTTCTCCGAGCCGGATGCGGATTTTGAAAAACTGTGCGAGCGTCAGGCCGAGTTGCAGGACAAACTGGACCACCTGGACGCCTGGGACCTGGATAGCCGCCTGGAGATGGCCATGGACGCCCTGCGCTGCCCGCCGGGCGACACGCCGGTCACCGTGCTCTCCGGCGGCGAGAAGCGCCGCGTGGCGCTCTGCCGCCTGCTCCTGAAAAAGCCGGACATCCTGCTTCTGGACGAACCGACCAACCACCTGGACGCCGAGACCGTGGCCTGGCTGGAGCACCACCTGCACAACTATGCCGGCACCGTCATCGCCGTGACCCACGACCGCTATTTCCTGGACAACGTGGCCGGCTGGATCCTGGAACTGGACCGGGGCGAAGGCATTCCCTGGAAGGGGAACTACTCCTCCTGGCTGGAGCAGAAGCAGAACCGCCTGGCCCAGGAGGAAAAGCAGGAGAGCGACCGCCAGAAGACCCTGCAGCGGGAACTGGAATGGATCAGGATGTCCCCAAAGGGACGCCACGCCAAGTCCCAGGCCCGCATCAGCGCCTACGAGCAGTTGGTGGCCCAGGAGAGCGAGAAACACGCCAAAGACCTGGAGATCTACATCCCGCCCGGACAACGTCTGGGCGACATCATCATCGAGGCGGACAACGTGGCCAAGGGGTTCGGTGACCGGCTCTTGTTCGAGGGGATGAACTTCCGGCTGCCCCGCGGCGGCATCGTGGGGATCATCGGCCCCAACGGCGCCGGCAAGACGACCCTGTTCCGGATGATCACCGGCCAGGAACAGCCCGATTCCGGTTCGTTCCGCATCGGCGACACCGTACAGCTGGCTTACGTGGACCAGAGCCGCGACGCCCTGAACCCGGACAGGAACATCTGGGAGGAGATCTCCGAGGGACAGGACGTTGTCCAACTCGGCAAGGTGGCGATCAACTCGCGGGCCTACGTGTCGCGCTTCAACTTCTCCGGGTCGGACCAGCAGAAAAAGGTAGGGATGCTGTCGGGCGGCGAACGCAACCGGGTGCATCTGGCCAAGATGCTCAAGAGCGGGGCCAACGTGATTCTTCTGGACGAACCGACCAACGACCTGGACGTGAACACCATGCGCGCCCTGGAGGAGGCGCTGGAGAATTTCGCCGGCTGCGCCGTGGTCATCAGCCACGACCGCTGGTTCCTGGACCGCATCGCCACCCACATCCTGGCCTTTGAGGGGGATTCCAGCGTGGTCTTCTTCGACGGGAACTATTCGGAGTACGAGGAAGACAGAAAACGGAGGCTGGGCGCGGCGGCCGAGCAGCCGCACCGCATCAAGTACCGCCAGCTGACCAGGGCCTGACGCCCGGCAACCAGCTCCAATCCCCGAAACAGGCAGCCCCGGTTTACGTGAACGGTTCACGGATGGCCGGGGCTGCCTGTTTTTGTGGCGTGCCCTACCCGATGTCTGTCATGCGATCCTGTGACGAGCCACCGATGGCAGATTATGGGTCACGGATAGTGAAATCCGGTATAAAATAATAAAAAAACCGGTTGCGGCGTTCCCGGGTGGTACGCATGGGGAAAGGAGAGATGACATGGTAACGGTAGCGTTGTTTGTCAAACTGGTAGCAAAACCGGGGAAAGAGGCGGACGTGGAAAACTTCCTGCGCGGGGGGGTGGCGGTGGTCGCGGAGGAGCCGGCAACCACGGCCTGGTTCGCGATTCGGATCAATCCTTCGACCTTCGGCATCTTCGACGCCTTCCCGGACGAGGCGGGAAGGGAGGCGCATCTGGCAGGGCGGGTCGCTGCGGCGCTGATGGCCAAGGCCCCCGACCTGCTGGCCGAACCGCCGGTGATCGAGAAGATCGACGTCCTGGCCGCCAAGCTCCCCGGCTAGGCGGCTCGAAGCGACAACACTAGCGGCCCCTTTCGAGGCTGGTCCTCATCAGGTCGGCAAAGGCCGCGCGGGTTTCGGGGTCGGCGATAGGGGCAGCCTGTTCGGTAATGAACGTCTCTTGCCGCTCGCTCAGGACCTTCGGGGGCGCCGGTTCCTCCTCGATGGCAGAGGGGGCGGCTTTTTCGATCGTACCCGGCCGGAGAACGATCTCCTTGATCAGCACCGCCCCGAGACGATCATTGAGCTTTTCTTTCATCATGGCGGTGAGGAACCGCAGTTCCTGCATCCAGGCCGGGCTCGCCACGGTCACGGTCAAGGTGCCGTTGATGATCCGCAACGGCTGCGCCCGCGAGGCTACCGTCTGGCCGACCACCTCGGGCCACAGGCGCCAGATCTCGACCTCCCGTAGACGCTCCGTCAATCCGAGCCCTGCCGACTGCTTCCGGAGCAGGTCCGGCAGGAGTTGGGGGAAGCGCATTCTTGCCCGTCTAGCCATTCTGCTTTCTCCGCCGGTTAATGATGCCGCCCACGATCTGGCCGGCCACCGACCCTCCCAGGGTGAGCGGGATGGCATGCCAGCTTATGCCGGCAAAGATACGCAGTGCAACGATGACGGGTATGGAGATATGGATCAGAATCCACCACATGGGGGAAAATTTTTTATAGTTTTCACGCAGATAACCGCACGGAATATTGATGATAAACGCCAGATAGACCAAGCCGACGACACTCAAAGACTCTTGCATGCGCTACTCCTTTCGCGCATAGTAGAAATTCGTCTACGGTTTGTCAATCTGCTTATGGTTCAACAGGATGGGAAGATGGAGAAACGTCTTATGGTACAGGAAGGGCATGTGCTGGCGGTATTCAATTCCGGCCACCGGGTGATGAAGGCCGAGGGCATCCTCAAGGCTCTCGGCCTGCCGGTGCTGCTCATCCCCGCCCCCCGCCAACTCCAGACCGACTGCGGTCTGGCCCTGCGCTTCAGCGAGGATGTCCGGGAAGAGGTCATGCAGGCACTGGAACGGGAGGAATTGCTGCCTGCCTTTGTCAGCACCTACCGGGGCGGGCTCTTCGTTACCACCTGGGTCAACGAGACGGATGCCCCGCACATTACCTGAGAAAGAAACCAAAGAGGTGCTAGAATATGATTACCATCAATTGCAGGAACCTGGCCTGTCCGGCCCCGGTGATTACGGTGAAGAAGGCACTGGAGGAGCAGACCGACCTGCGGGTTCTGCTGGATGACGGCGCGCCGCGGGAAAATGTCAGCCGCTTTGCCCGCAACCGGGGCTGCCAGGTCTGCGAAGAGCAGGACGGCGACGGCTGGGCCTTGACCATCACAAAAGGTGAACAAACGCCAAAACCGGCTGCAGGCGGAACCAGCGGCGAGAGGGTCGTACTGATCACCTCCGACCGCCTGGGGGACGGTCCGGAAGAGTTGGGACGCCTGCTGATGAGAAATTTCATCCATACCCTCCTGGAGACGAGCGACCTGCCGGCGCGCATGCTGTTCCTCAACACCGGGGTGTTCCTTACCACGGAAGGTTCGGAGGTGCTGGAGGCGCTGGAAAAGCTGGCGGGCATGGGGGTGGAAATCCTCTCCTGCGGCCTCTGTCTGGATTTCTTCAAGCTCAAGGACAAATTGAAGGCCGGCGCTACCACCAACATGCTCATGATCGCGGAAAGCCTGCTCTCGGCAGGCCAGACGATACGGCTTTAAAAACAAATAGTTCTTGACAGCTTTCTTATGGGTACTTTATAGTAGACCCCTTTTGGAATATTCTGTACCGCGGGACTAAATGTAACGACGATGTTTGACAGCCTCTCGGAAAAACTCGAATCGGTCTTTAAAAAACTCCGCGGCCAGGGGGTAATGACCGAGGAAAACATCAAGGAGGCGTTGCGTGAGGTTCGCCTCGCGCTCCTTGAAGCGGACGTCAGCTTCAAGGTCGTCAAGGACTTCGTCGAGAGCGTCCGCATCAAGGCCGTCGGCACCGAGGTCGTACAGAGCCTGACCCCCGGCCAGCAGGTCATCAAGATCGTCCATGACGAACTGGTGGCCGTCATGGGCGGCAACGAGGACAACAGCCTCAACCTGGCGGCAAAACCGCCGGTGGCGATCATGATGGTCGGCCTCCAGGGTGCCGGCAAGACCACCACCTGCGGCAAGCTCGGCAGGCACCTGAAAGGCCTGAGACGCCGTCCGCTGCTGGTCCCGGCCGACATCTACCGCCCGGCGGCCATCGAGCAGCTTACCACCGTCGGCAAACAGCTCGGCCTTGAGGTGTTCAACTCCTCGGCCGACCAGAAACCGGTGGACATATGTTCGGCTGCCATGGGTTTCGCCGAGTTGAACGGCTACGACACGGTGATCCTCGACACCGCCGGACGGCATCAGATCGACGATTTCCTGATGAACGAACTGGCCGAGATCAAGGCCGCGGTTTCGCCGATGGAAATCCTCTTCGTGGCCGACGCCATGACCGGCCAGGAGGCTGTCAACGTCGCCGGCGGGTTTAACGAGCGGCTGGATATCACCGGCGTGGTCCTGACCAAGCTGGACGGCGACGCCAAGGGGGGCGCCGCCCTTTCCGTCAAGGCGGTCACCGGCAAGCCGGTCAAGTTCGTCGGCCTGGGCGAAAAGCTCGACGCCCTGGAGGTGTTCCACGCGGACCGCCTCGTGTCGCGCATCCTGGGCATGGGCGACGTGCTCACCCTGGTGGAGAAGGCCCAGTCGGTCTTTGATGAAAAAGAGGCGGCCCGGCTCCAGCAGAAACTGAAGAAGAGCCAGTTCGACCTGGAGGACTTCCTGGCCCAGCTCCAGCAGATCAAGAAGATGGGATCGCTGGAATCGCTCATGGGCATGATCCCAGGCATGGGCAAGATGATGAAGCAAATGCAGGGAGCCCAGCCCAGCGAGAAGGAAATGAAACGGATCGAGGCCATCATCCGTTCCATGACGCCGGGTGAGCGGGCCAACCACGGCATCATCAACGGCAGCCGGCGCCTGCGCATCGCCAAGGGGAGCGGCACCACCGTCCAGGAAGTCAACCAGTTGCTCAAGCGCTTCACCGAGGCGCAGAAGGTGATGAAACAGCTTCAGAAGCTCGGCCCCAAGGGGCTCCTCAAGGGGATGGGGGGACTTGGCAAGGGGATGCTTCCGTTCGGATAGACACCATACCGCGTTACCGGTTTACCTAAATTTCACAGCAGGAAAGAATCAGGAGGAAACACGATGGCAATCAAGATCAGGCTTGCACGGGCAGGCGCCAAGAAAAGACCCTTTTACCAGGTGGTTGTTGCCGACGAGCGCAGCCGCAGGGATGGACGTTTCATCGAGAACGTGGGCACCTACGACCCCACCAAGAATCCGGCCGCGATCAAGCTGAACGTCGAAAAGGCCCAGGCTTGGCTGGAAAAAGGCGCCCAGCCGACCGACACCGTCCGCCAGCTTCTCAAGAATGCGGGCATCCTGGACAAGGCGGCAGCACCGACGGCATAGCGAGTGTATCCACCCCGGTCCGCCGGTCATTCTACATGAGCAGAGGATACCGACATGAAAGCACTTGTTGAAACCATCGCAAAGGCATTGGTTGACGATCCGACTCAGGTTAAGGCCGCAGAAGAGACCGAAGAGGATACCCTGGTCATAAAACTGACCGTCGCCAAAGAGGACATGGGCCGCATCATTGGCAAGGAAGGCCGTACCGCCAAGGCGATCCGCACGATCCTCAATGCCGTGTCCACCAAGGACAACAAGAAGGCTATCCTCAAAATCGTAGAATAATGGGTGATGCGGACGAATTGATTACCGTGGGCAGGATCAGCGGGACCCATGGGATCAAGGGCCAGCTCAAGGTGTATTCCTATTCGGGCAACCTTGAGAGCCTGCGCGCCGCGCGGATCGTCATGCTGAGGAGCCCTGACGGCGCAACGCTGCGGGAGCTCAGCATCAGGAGTGTAAAGCCACACACCGGCGGCTTCATCCTCAGCCTGAAGGATTATGACGACATCGACCAGGCACTTCCCCTGGTGGGGAGCGACCTGTGCCTCAGGCGCAGCCAACTGCCGGAACCTGAGGACGACGAGTATTACTGGTGCGACCTGATCGGCCTTCGGGTCGTGACTGCCGATGGGGCAGAACTCGGAACCCTGGCCGACATCTTCGAGACCGGAAGCAATGATATTTACGTGGTGCGCAAGGACAGGCAGGAATACCTGATCCCGGCCATCGCCTCCGTGATCAAGAGCGTTGACGTGGCGGGCGGCACCATGGTCATCTCCCCGCTGGACGGTCTTCTGGATTTATGATTTTCGATATTTTGACCCTCTTCCCCGGGATGTTCGCCGGTCCGTTCGACGAGAGCATCATCAGGAGGGGTAAAGACAAACAGCTCATTGACATTGCGTTGCACAACATCCGCGACTGGGCGACCGACCGGCACCAGACCGCCGATGACGCCCCCTACGGAGGCGGCGCCGGCATGGTCATGAAGGTGGAGCCGTTGGCTGCCTGCATCGAAGCGGTAAAGGCCAGCCGGCCAGCCTCTACGGTGGTGATGACCTCCCCCCAGGGCAGGCGCTTCACCCACCAAGTGGCGGCAGAACTGGCACGGCGCGACGGTCTGATCATCATCTGCGGCCGCTACGAAGGGATCGACGAACGCATCCGCCGGTTGTACGTGGAAGACGACATTTCCCTGGGCGACTATGTCCTTTCCGGCGGCGAAATAGCCGCTATGGCCATGGTGGACGCCGTAACGCGGCTCGTGCCCGGCGTGCTCGGCTGCGATGAATCGGCTGAAACCGACTCGTTCTGCGACGGCCTTCTGGAGTATCCCCAGTACACGCGTCCGCCGGAGTTCAGGGGCATCAGGGTGCCGGAGGTGCTGCTGTCCGGCAACCACGAACTGATCAGGAAATGGCGGCGCCGCGAATCCCTGCGCAAGACCCGCTCACTCCGGCCCGACCTGCTGGAGGAGGTCGCCCTCACCAAGGAAGATCGCGCACTCCTGGCCGAAATCGAACGGGAAGAGAACACGTGACTGCCGACAGGGTCAACCTGGCCATAGCGCTCCTGCACCACCCGGTCTACAACAAGCGGCGCGAGGTGGTCACCACCGCCCTGACGAATCTGGACCTGCACGATATCGCCCGTTCATCGCGCACCTTCGGACTGGAGCGCTTCTATATCGTGACCCCGTCCACCGAGCAGCGCAATCTGGCGGAGCGTATCACCGGCCACTGGCAGGAAGGATGGGGTGCGGACTACAACCCGGATCGCCGCGAAGCGCTCGGCATCGTCCGAATCTGCCCCGACCTGGCAGCGGCGGTCAGCGACCTCCAGGCCGCCTTTGCCAAACCGGTCAAGACGATCATCACCGGGGCGGCGCGACGCGCTGACAGCATCACCTTTGCGGCCTTCGGGCAGATGCTGGCCGAGGCCGACCAGCCGCACCTGCTCCTGCTGGGCACCGGCTGGGGCCTGACGGATGAATGTTTCGCAGCGGCGGATCACGTCCTTGAGCCCATCGCGGGCACGGGATCATACAATCACCTCTCGGTCCGTTCGGCGGCGGCCATCATGCTCGACCGCCTGAGGGGAACACAACAAGAGGCACTTTAACAGGAAGCAGATACATAGAGGAGGAAGGCATTCATGAACACCATCGATACTCTGGAATTCGAACAGATGAAGAAAAACATCCCCCCCTTCAAGGTTGGGGACACGGTCAAGGTGCAGGTCGCGATCGTTGAAGGCGACAAACGTCGTCTCCAGGCCTACCAGGGCGTGGTGATCGCCCGCCAGAACGGCGGCATCCGCGAGTCCTTCACGGTGCGCAAGATCTCCAACGGCATCGGCGTGGAGAGGGTATTCCCGCTTCACTCCCCCAGCATCGAGGCCATCGAGGTCGTTACCCGCGGCCATGTCCGTCGCGCCAAGCTCTACTACCTGCGCAAACTGCGCGGCAAGGCTGCCCGCATCCGCGAGAAGAAGTACATCGCCGAAGCCTGAAAAGAAACCCCAGTCTGCTGAAGAAGCCCCGCCCAGCGGGGCTTCTTCGGTTCAGGGGCCGCCCATGCGCCAGACCGAACTCTTTGCCGCCGCACCCGTGGATACCCTGGCCCTTGAGCACCACGCCCGCAGCCGGGGGTATGCCCTGATCGCCGGGGTTGACGAGGCCGGACGCGGTCCCCTGGCCGGTCCCGTGGTCGCGGCAGCGGTCATCCTTCCCGAGGGACTTCGCATCCCCGGGGTGGACGACTCGAAGAAGCTTTCCCCGGAAACCCGGGAGCGCCTTTTCGACGTCATCCACGCCCAGGCTCTGGCTGTCGGCGTCGGTATAGGCAGCCCGGAGCTGATCGACCGGATCAATATCCTGCAGGCCACCCGCCACGCCATGCGGGAAGCGGTGGCCGCCCTGTCTCCCCAGCCCGATTTTATCCTGATCGACGGCATCACGCCGATCGACTCGCCGATCCCCCAAAAAACCGTCAAAAAAGGGGATTCCCTCAGCCTTTCCATCGCAGCCGCCTCGATCATCGCCAAGGTCACCCGCGACCGCCTGATGCGGGAGTTGGATGCCTTGCACCCCGGCTATGGTTTTGCCGGCCACAAGGGGTACGGCTGCGCCGCCCACCTGGAGGCCATCCGGCACCTGGGCCCTTCTCCGGTCCATCGCCTGAGTTTCGGCGGCGTCAAGGAACACGTCCCATGTCCCTCTTCCTGATCACCTTTTTAAGCCTCTACGGCGGCATGCACGCCTATGCCTTCCTCAGGCTGCGCGCCGCTTTCCTGCCGAACCATACCGCCACTCTGGTGCTGGCCGCATGGATGGTCCTGATGTGCGTCGCCCCCATACTGGTGCGCCTGGCCGAAGGTGCCGGCCTGGAACGGAGCGCTCTCTTCCTGGCATGGCCCGGCTACACCTGGATGGGAGTTCTCTTCATCTTCGTCTCGACCCTTTTGGCATGCGATGCGCTCCGGCTGATGGCCTGGCTGGCCAACCGCCTCCTGGGGACCGCCATCCCCGGGCTCATGGTCCCCACCATCACCTTGGCCGCCCTGGGTCTCACCCTCCTGGCCGGCGCCTACGCATTCTATGACGCCCGGCGCATCAGGACCGACCATGTCACGGTCACCACCCCAAAGCTCCCGCCGTCGGCCGGCCGGATCAGGATCGTGCAGATCTCCGATGTCCACATCGGGCTTCTGTTCCGCGAATCCCGCCTGAACGGCATCCTGGCGGCCATCCGTGCCGCCCGGCCCGACATCCTGGTATCCACCGGCGACCTAGTGGACGGCAGGCTCAGCCGCGAGGACATCATCTCCCACCAGAACAGGCTGGCGGACATGCTGGCGTCGGTCGCGGCGCCCGGCGGGAAGTTCGCGGTGACCGGCAACCACGAATTCTATGCCGGCCTGGACCAGGCGCTGGCCTTCACCCGCACGGCCGGGTTTACCGTCCTCCGCAACCAGGCGGTCCCCCTCCCCAACGGCATTACCATCAGCGGTGTGGACGATCCGGCCGGCCGCCGCCTAGGGGTTCCCGCCCCCCGCCTTTCGGAGCAGGCGCTGCTCGGTTCCGTTTCCGAAGGCCGTTTTCAGCTGTTGCTCAAGCATCGGCCGGATGTGCCGGCCGCCAGTGACGGGCTTTTCGACCTGCAACTGTCCGGCCACGTCCACAAGGGGCAGATATTTCCCTTTTACCTGCTGGTGCGTCTCCAGTACCCGATCCCCTGCGGAACGTCCGCCACCCCGAAGGGCTCGCTCATTCACGTCTCCCGCGGCAGCGGCACCTGGGGGCCGCCGTTGCGCCTGCTGGCGCCTCCCGAAGTGACCGTCATAGACATCGTCCCCAAGGGATTGCAGAACCCCTGACACGCCATTGTCCAGGTGACTGCGGGTGGAGCGCGCGCCACCACCGTCAGCCGCCCTGCTCCCGATACGGGGCAAAATGGGCCGTCGGGAGGAAAATGCATTGATTTCTCCGACTTCAAAAGTGTAAGCTTTAAGGCGAAATGCACCTGTCAACCGTGAGGGCCCCATGACCCAAACAAGCACCATCAGCCCGGCCATACTCCCCCCCATCGAGAGTACGGGACTCATCTCGGCGCTCCTCTTGAAAGACGGCGTCATTGATGAACGACAACTTTCCTACGCCACCAGGGTTCGCTCGAAGCTCACCACTCCCCGAACCATGATGGACACCCTCCTGGACCTGGGCTACGTGACCCAGGAGCAACTCCAGAAGACCTTGCGCAGCAACCAGATGAACATCCGGCTCGGCGACCTTCTGCTGGAACTGGGCTACCTGAGGGAGACGGACCTCCAGCAGGCCCTGGGGATTCAGAAAGAGCTGCAGGGCAAAAAACGGCTCGGCGAAATCCTCGTGGAACGGGGCTTCATCGAGGAACGCCGACTGCTGGAGACCCTTGCCTACCAACTCGGCTATCCCCTCATCGAACTGAGCTTCGTCACCCTCGACCGTTCCCTGCTTTCCGCCATACCGCTCAACGTGTGCCGGGAGCATAAATTCGTGCCGGTCAAGCGCGACGGCAACGCCATCGTCCTGGCGGTTTCCGACCCCCTGGACCAGAGGGCCCAGGATGTGGCCAGGAGCATTCTGGGGCAGGGGGTCAAGATCGCCATCGCCCCCCGCGAGTCGATCCTGGAGAATCTCGCCGCCCTGGAACGGACATCGAGCCGCCCCCCCATCTCCGACGAATCCACCATCATCGGCATGATCAACACGCTCTTCGAGGAAGCCATCGAGGAGTGCGCCAGCGACATCCACATCGAACCGCTGAAGGACCGCCTGCGCATCCGGTTCCGTTGCGACGGAGTCATGCAGCAGCACAAGGATTTCCCCAAGGAGATCGCCCCCCAGTTCACCAGCCGGATAAAGGTCATGGCCCAGGCCGACATCGCCGAGCGGCGCCGCCACCAGGACGGCCGCATCCTGTTCGCCAGCGCCAAGCACGGCATCAACCTGGACATGCGCGTCTCCTTCTTCGTCACCATCTACGGCGAAAAGATCGTGCTCAGGCTCCTGAACAACAAGGGGACCCTGCTGGACATCAGAGAGATCGGGATGGCCCCGCGCATGCTGGAGCATTTCATCTACGAGGCCCTGGAGGTCCCCACAGGGGTCATGATCATCACCGGCCCCACCGGGTCGGGCAAGACCAGCAGCATGTACAGTTGCGTCAACTACCTGAACAACATCAATACCAGCATCATCACCGCCGAAGACCCGGTGGAATACATCATCGACGGCATCACCCAATGCTCCATCAACCCCAAGATCGGGGTGACCTTCGAGGAGACCCTGCGGCACATCGTGCGCCAGGACCCGGACGTCATCGTCCTGGGCGAGATTCGCGACCACTTTTCCGCCGAAACCGCCATCCAGGCCGCCCTGACCGGTCACAAGGTGCTGACGACCTTTCACACCGAGGACAGCATCGGCGGCCTGATCCGCCTGATGAATATGGAGATCGAGGCATTCCTGATCTCCTCCACCGTGGTCTGCGTGGTGGCGCAACGGCTGCTCCGGCGGGTCTGCCCCGACTGTGCCGAAACCTATATCCCCACCCCCCTCGACCTTTCCCGCCTGGGGGTGTCGCCCAACGATCTGGCGGGAGCAGAATTCAAGGTCGGCCGGGGGTGCAAATCGTGCCGCTTCAGCGGCTATCGCGGCAGGGTCGGCATATTCGAACTGCTGGTAATGAACGAAATGGTCAAAAACGCCATCCTGAACAACAAGAGTTCTTATGATATCCGCAAGATCAGCATTGAAACGTCGGGCATGGTGACGCTCGTTGAGGATGGCATTGTGAAGGCGGCGCAAGGCCTGGTCTCCATGAAGGAGATCATCACCGACCTTCCGCGCTTGGGCAAGCCGCGCCCGCTTGGTGAGCTTCGAAGAATACTGGGAGTTACGCAATGACCACGGAAAAACCCCTTGTAGAACTTATCAGTGACCGACTTGACGGGGACCTGCGCTGCCTGCCGGTCTTTCACCCGGTGGCGGTTAAGCTCCAGCAGATGCTCCTTGGCCGGGACTTCCGCATCGAAGAGGTCATCCAGTTGATCAGCGAGGACCAGTCCCTGGCCAGCCAGGTCCTGAAGGTGGGCAACTCATCCTTTTATACCGGACTCTCCAAGGTGGCCACCATCAAGGATGCCGTCATCCGGCTGGGGGCCCAGGAAATAGCCAACCTGGTCATGATGGCGTCCCAGGTGGAACAGTACCGATCCTGCGACCCGGTCCTGGACAAAGCCATGCAGCGCCTGTGGGACCATGCGCTCTCCTGCGCCACGGGCGCCAAGTGGCTCGCCTCCAAGACCGGCTATTCCTCCCTTGCAGCCGAGGCCTTCATGGGGGGGCTGCTGCACGATATCGGCAAACTGGCGATCATCAAGGCTCTGGATGAAATCCTGCAAGCCAGCGGGACCAAGGCCAACGTCTCGGAGATTCTCATCAATGAGATACTGGATACCATGCACGAAGACGTGGGGCACCGCCTGATGTCCTCCTGGAGCCTCCCCGAAACCTACTGCACCATCGCCGTCAACCATCATAAATCCGGGTATGACGGCAACGATACCCTGCTCGTCATCGTCAGGCTTGCCAACCTGGCCTGCCGCAAAGCGGGCAAGACGCTCAGACCCGATCCCGCGGTAGCCCTGGTCGGCGCGGCCGAGGCACAATTCCTGGGGGTCAAGGAGATCACCCTGGCTGAGCTGGAAATCATCGTCGAGGATGCGGGGACGCAGGCGGTTTAGGGGCGGGGCACGGTTTTCACAAAAATTTTACTTTTTCCGCCACAATTTTTTCACATTGCCCTGGTAAACTAGCTGAAAGCGGTCACTCGTCGGGATGTTCGGCAACAAGAGTTGGAAAGGAGGTTTGTATGGGGAAAAAGATACGGAATTCCATCGAAATCGTTGTGGAACAGTTTCAAAATCTTCTCGAGAAATGCCTGCAAACCAAGGATGAACATGAAAGGGTCATATTGGTCCGGAGGCTCGTCAACCTGGTTGGGGTCATTCAATTCCTGATCTCGGTGCAAAAAGTCACGCCCCACGTCTAACACCTGAAACCAAACAAACAAAAAATAGAAAAAAGCCGGGGCCTGGGACAGGCCACCCGGCTTTTTTTTGCGGTTCTATGTCGCAAGCGGCGTCAATTTTTGAGGTAACGCGCCACGGCCCGGTTATGTTCCTCCAGCGTGCGCGAAAAGTAGTGGGTACCGTCCTGGCGAGCCACGAAATAGAGGTAGTCGGTGCGGGCCGGGTACAGGGCGGCGCGAAGGGCGTCCGCTCCCGGATTGCCGATGGGGCCGGGTGGAAGCCCCCTGACGAGGTAGGTGTTGTACGGTGAACGGCGGCAGATGTCCGCCTTGGTGACTTTGCCCGAAAAGGCCCGCACCCCGTAAACCGCAGTCGGATCGCTCTGCAACGGCATTCCCAGCCTCAAGCGATTGTAGAATACCGAGGAGATCAGCGGCTTTTCCTCGGCAGAAACCGCCTCCTTTTCGATGATCGAGGCAAGGGTCACGATCTCGTCGGGCGACAACCGCCCTTGTACCTGCTCGCCCGCGGTCACATCGGCGTAAACCTTCCGGAAGCGGCCAACCATCTGGGTGACCAACTGCTCTTCCGTGCCGTTACGCGCCAGATTGTAGGTGGCCGGAAAGAGATATCCCTCCACGCTGGCGGCACGAATGCCCAGGCGCTCCAGCAGGGCGGCGTCGCGGCACACGGCCAGAAACGCGTCCCGCTTGAAATAGCCCTTCTGCTCCAGCATCTCGGCGGCCTGGTAGACGGAATATCCCTCCGGCAGGGCAAAACGGCGGTAATCCACGTCGCCTGTCGCCAATTTGCGCAGGATATCGCCCGGCGTCATGGCGTCCGTGAAACGGTAGTCGCCCGCCTTGAGACGGTGCGCCTGTCCCCGCAGGCGGGCGAGGAGTATGAAGTGCCATGAACTGCGGATAATGCCGTCCTGCTTGAGCTCTGCCGCCAGCTTCTTGATGCCGCTGCCCGGCGGAAACGAGACATCCCGGACAATGGCCCCTTTTCCCGGCGGGATGAGGGTGCATACCAGATACCAGCCCAGCAGAAGCAGGAGACCGACGCGGACACAGGGAACCATCAGGGTTTTCGATGTGGGGTTGAACGGAAGCATTGACGCCATTATGGGGTGTTTCCGGTTATCAGTCAAGCCCGTGGGCGCGCCTTGACATCGGGTGTGAATGTTGTTACAAAAAATCGACAGATTCGGAACGCTCGGGTGCAGCAGCGGAATCAACCGGTTAAGGGACGGCGGGAGGGAGATCATGCAACAGTTCGAGGATATCCGCGAAGTGTTCGACTTTGCCATCGAAAAGGAAGAGGCATCCTTTCAGTTGTACACCAAGGCCGCCGCCATGGTGACGTCAACCGCCAGCCGCAAGATGCTGGAGGAGATGGCGGAACAGGAGTTGGGGCATAAACGGCTGTTGCAGGGTATGGACCGGGAAAAGGTCCATGAATACCGCTTCGTCAAGGTGCCTGACCTGAAGATCGGCGATTACCTGGTGGATGTGGAGTACCGGGACGACATGTCGTTCCAGGAAATCCTGGTATTTGCCATGAAGGCCGAGGAACAGGCCGCCCGACTCTACAGCGAGGCCAGCCACATGACCGACGTTCCCGAGATCCAGCGCATGCTTCTGATGCTGGCCAACGAGGAAAAGAAGCATAAATTCAACCTGGAATCACTGTACGACGACAGGATACTGACCGAGAACTGACCAAAATCACAAAGAATCCAAACGTCACAGGCTGACACCTGCCACAGAGACACAGAGACACGGGGGCACACAGAGAAAAGCAAAAACCTGTTTTTCGGTAATCAATCGGAAATCGTTGTTTTTTTTGCATGCCTTACCCTTGGTTTTCTCTGTGTCTCCGTGTCTCTGTGGCAGGCTTGGATTCTTTTCTGTGTCTCTGTAGCCCCTATTTTCGCTGTGAGGATCGTATGACGTTTCCCGAGCAGGTCCACCTACCCTTCAATTTTTCGCTCATCAAAGAGAGTTTCCGATTGTGCTACCCCTCGCCGCAGGAGCCGGGGGAAGACGGCTATTGGGCCATCATGCAGGGCAACAGCGTCCTTCTGACACAAGACCCGGACGGCCTGGCCCTGCCCCAGGGCGAGCTGCCGGCCTGGCTCCAGCCGAAAGACACCCCGCTCTTCATCGGCCTCTGGCGCGGCAAACCGTTGCGCACCTTTACCGTCGGCAGCGACCTGCCCTTGCAGCCCCCCTTCGAGACAGAAGCTTTCAACGCCCCTGAACAGCGCCTGGACATGCCGACCCTCACCGTGAGCGGCCTTGCCAAGCAGATTCTGCACTGGGATCGGCAGAGTCGCTGCTGTTCCCGCTGCGGCGCACCCACCGAACCCCTGTTCGGCACCTGGGGCAAACGGTGCACCGGCTGCGGTGCAGAGCATTTTCCCCATATTCACCCCTGCGCCATTGTGCTGGTGAAAAGGGGCGACCACCTGCTCCTCACCCGCAAGGCGGAATGGCCGGCGGGCAGGTACAGCCTGGTGGCCGGCTTCCTCGATTTCGGCGAGTCCCTGGAGGAATGCGCTATCCGCGAGGTCAGGGAGGAAACCGGAATCGGGATTGAGAACGTCCGCTACGTGGGGAGCCAGAACTGGCCCTTTCCGGCTCAGCTCATGGCCGGCTTCGTGGCCGACTACGCCGACGGCGAGATCACGGTTGACACGAACGAACTGGAGGACGCCCGCTGGTTCCCGCTGGACGGCCTCCCCTCGCTCCCGCCGAAGCGCAGCATCGCACGCTGGATCATCGATAACTTCAAAACGCCCACACCCTGCCCCATTTGAGGCAGTCTCTCCTCCCTGTCCGCCGGAACGCGCCCGTTTGCGGCCATCCTGCACACGGCACGTTCTTTGCGTTATATAAACCTGAATCGAGACATATCACCGCCCCTTCAGGGGCAAGGAGGCTGTTATGCGACGCATACTCTGGATAGTCCTCATGCTGCTCACCATCGTACCCCCATCCTGGGCGCTGGGCGGGATCATCAGCCCGGCCCGGGTGCGCATGCAGGCCGGCGACGTCTATTTCCGCACCCCCGGCGACAACGACTGGCTGCCGGTTGCCGTCAACACGCCGCTCGACGAGGGGGATACCGTCTGGTGCCCCGACGGCTCCCGGATCGAAATCCAGTTGAACGACGGTTCCCTGATCAGGATTGATGGCGGCTCCGTCCTGGATCTGCTCGCCGTGGAGGAAGGCTTCACCCAACTCCACCTCTCCTCGGGGCGCATGTACGTGCACACCGTCAGCAACGTCAGGGATCGCAGCCTGCAGATCGATGCCGAGGACACCACGGTGCTCCCCGCCGACCGCTCACGCCTGCGGATCGACATGCTGCCCAACAGCGAAGAGGACGTCTCCATCTTCAAGGGCTCGGCCTACGTGGAAGGAAACGGCAGCCGCACCAGGGTGCGGGCCGGCGAGCAGATCTCCCTGGAAGAGGGGCATAACGAACTGCTGGCGCTCAATCCCCCCGACGACTGGGAACGCTGGAACGTGGGCCGGGACCGGGACATGGTCCGAAGCACGCGTTCGGATGCCTATCTCCCCGAGGAGATCAGGGGGTATGGCGGTGAACTTGATGCCAGCGGCGAGTGGGTCAGGGTGCCCGACTACGGCATGGTCTGGCGTCCGACGGTAATCCTGGCCGACGACTGGGCGCCCTACCGGAGCGGCCGCTGGATCTGGAAAGGCGACGATTATGTCTGGATATCCTATGAAAACTGGGGATGGGTGCCCTATCACTACGGGCGCTGGATCGTGGTAAGCGGGCGCGGTTGGTGCTGGGTCCCGCCCGGTCGTGGCGATGTCTATTGGGGGCCCGGCTACGTGGGGTGGTACCGCACCGGAGACCGCGTCGGCTGGACGCCGCTCGCACCGGGCGAGACCTACTACGGACACCGTTCCTATGGCCGCAACAGCGTCAACATCAACATCACCAATGTTAACGTCAGGAACACCACCGTGGTCTACCGGAACAGCCGGGCGCCGGGCGGGGTAACCGTCGTTCCCCAGAATGATTTCCTGCGGGGGAGGACCGTGACCCGTCCAACTGGCGGAAGAAACGCAGCGCTCCCGCCGGCGGCCGTCTCGGTCGGCAGTCCGCGCATCCAGCCGCTCCGGGAATCGCGCATGCCGGTGGCCAAGGCCGTCCCCCCGCGGGTCGCACCGCCGGAAATGAAACGGACGGCACCCCAGGAGTTGCGACAACGCTTCCCGCGGATAACGCCGCAAGCGCCGCAGGCCCATTCCCCGGCACCGGTAAAAACGCCTCCGGCAACAGCGCCCGCGCCAACGGCAGCGCCTTCGATGCGGGACAGAAAGAGCGCCCCGGTCGTTCAGCCGGCAGGCAGAACAACACCGACTGAAACCCGCGCGCCTGCTTCCCCGGCAACTCCTGACCGGGAGAGACGATTCGCCCCGCCGCCGGCGGAGCCCCCTGTAAAAACGGCTCCGGCGGTCAGGACCGCGCCGGCTGAAACCCACACATCCCCTCCTCCGGTATCTCAGGACCGGGAGAAACGG
>Ga0207857_1000109_pt1 | contig 25429 bp, 23 predicted proteins | sample LuqExpMetageno22_FD_187780 | JGI IMG/M metagenome (GOLD analysis project Ga0207857, IMG submission 187780) | Tropical forest soil microbial communities from Luquillo Experimental Forest, Puerto Rico - Sample 22 (SPAdes) | ecosystem: Environmental > Terrestrial > Soil > Tropical forest ... | reverse complement strand
CCGGCATTTTGGCCCAGTGGTGGGGGGCAAAGGCGGCCGAAGGTTTCTTTCATGAATTTGCAGGAATGGTCGTATTCCTGCTTGCAATCATACTCCTGGTGATGGTGGGGGCTCTGGTCAAGGGGAGGCCCGGAAGCGACGGGAAGGCGGTGTACGGCGACGTTCCACCCGCAACAGCCGAGCCGGCTCCCGTACCCCGTATTCGAAATTATTACGCCGTGTTCGCCATACTGATCGGGGTGGCGCTTTACATAAACCTGTATAGTAATGTGTCGGTGCCGCCAAACCGTCCCTTCAGCGAGTTCCCAATGCAGGTGAAGACATGGCAGATGGCAGGGCAATCCGAATTCAGCGCCGATGTCCTCCGTGTTCTCAAGCCGACCGACTATGTCTATCGCCAGTACAAAGGTGCCGACGGCAAGGCGGTGGCCCTTTATATCGGCTTCCATGGCGGCGGCAAGGAAAGTGGGGGAATTCACTCTCCCAGGAATTGCCTGCCGGGAAGCGGTTGGTACGAAATATCCAGGAAACGCGGCACATTGGAGACCCCTTCCGAAGGACGCATAAAACTGGTGCGCAGCGTCTATCAGAAAGGCGAAAACAAGGAGCTGTTTCTCTATTGGTTCCAGGCTCGCGGCTACTCGATGAATGACGAATTTTCCCTCAAACTGGCTGAAATGACCGGCTCATTGTTTCATCGGCGTCGCGATACAGCATTTATTCGTGTGTCGGTGCCGTTTGAGGGCGACGACTCAGCAGCCATCTCCCGGGGGGAACAGTTTGTGCGTGATATCAACCCGGCGATTCAGGAGTTTCTCCCCAAGTGACATTCATTCCCCAGGAAAGGAAGTTGAAAAAATATGAAACGTGACCGCGTCATTTCCGTTGTGGGCCTCGGCTATGTTGGACTACCGGTAGCGGTGGCTTTCGGCAAGGTGCGCAAGACGGTTGGGTTTGACATCAATCCGGTTCGCATCCAGGAACTCCGGCAGGGCCATGACAGGACCGGCGAGGTTTCACGCGACGACCTGCAGGCGGCCGATATTCTCTTCACCGATGCCATCGAAGAGCTTGCCACGGCGGATTTTCACATTGTTGCCGTACCCACGCCGGTGGATGATGCCAATCAGCCGGACCTCACGCTGATCTACAAGGCTTCGGAAACCGTTGGCAAGGCATTGAAGCGTGGCGACATAGTGGTGTATGAGTCAACGGTTTATCCCGGGGTGACCGAAGAGGAGTGCGTGCCGGTTCTGGAACGGGTTTCGGGGCTTCGTTGCGGGTCTGGTTTCACGGTGGGCTACAGCCCCGAGCGCATCAACCCGGGGGATAAGGAACACACGTTTTCGAAGATCAAGAAGGTCGTCTCAGGTCAGGATGCCGACACGCTTGAGATAGTTGCAAGCGTTTACGGATCGGTCGTGACGGCAGGGGTTCACCGGGCCACTTCCATCAAGGTCGCGGAAGCGGCAAAGGTCATCGAAAACACCCAGCGTGATCTCAATATTGCCCTGATGAACGAACTGGCGTTGCTATTCGACCGCATGGGGATAGACACCAATGACGTTCTGGAGGCGGCGGGCACAAAGTGGAACTTCCTGAAGTTCAGGCCGGGCCTGGTGGGTGGCCATTGTATCGGCGTTGACCCCTACTACCTGACCCACAAGGCGGAAAAGATCGGCTATATTCCCCAGGTAATCCTGTCCGGGCGCAGAATCAACGACGGCATGGGTAAATTCATCGCCCAACGGGCGGTGAAAGAGATTATCCGCGCCGGCCACAGTGTGCTGGGAAGCGTCGTGACGGTTTTGGGGCTCACCTTCAAGGAGGATTGCCCGGACCTGCGCAACTCCAAAGTGATTGATATCATCATGGAACTGCAGGATTACGGAATCTGCGTTCAGGTCTGCGATCCCCTTGCCGATGTCGGTGAAGCGGCTCATGAATACGGCCTCCAGTTGACTCCCCTGGAGAAGCTCAAGCCGGCGGTCGCCGTTGTGGCTGCGGTGGCCCACAAGCAGTACCGGCAATGGTCGGCAGGGGATATGAGGCGGCTCATGGGCGAGAACCCGGTGCTTATTGATGTTAAGGGGATGTATGATCATCCGTCAATGGCAGCGGCAGGAATTCGGGTCTGGAGATTATAGCACGGTTTCCCGCCATTGCCGGTTATCACCTGGATAACAACGCGCCGCTATCCGCTTTTCCCTGGGCAGGCATCGCTCGTTTGCCGTAATGATACAAGCTTCCTGCCTGCTCCACGGAGCATCACCCCCATCCGACGACGAGGTGCGTCCCCTGGCGCACCACCAACTCCGCAGTGCGCCCGCGCCGCACCAACGTGCAGAAATCGTTTGCCATTCCTGCGACTCCCCGTTTTCCACCACACTTCCATAAGTAGACGTTTCTGGTAGCAAACCATCTCCGTCACCTCTCGACGTGATCGGAGTTCACGCTTGCCCCCTGTCGGCCTTCTTTACAAATTCACATTCCGCTTCCCATTCTAATGTTAAAAATGAGTTAAAATAGTGTGTTATTAATTTGGCACGGAATCTGTACTAATTTAATTTCGTAAATTCAGACGGAATACTCCATATCGATACCACATAAAAAAGGAGAAAAATCATGAAACGGCTAATCCTCGTTCTGGGTCTGATCGCATCGACGGCCATTGGCCAGGTTGCACATGCAACGCCTTCGACAACAACGTATGCAGACACAAGCTTGAACTGGGCCACGTGGACCGCAACCTCTAACAACAGTGCCGACCCGTATGGCACCCCGGATATCGTGTCGACGTCCGTCACCATGGATACGGGCAAGCTCCTGAACGTCACGTTCAATCTGGCCAGCAACAACGTCAACGTCGCTTCCGGCGACCTTTTCATCGATACCGGCGCCAATCAAACCTGGGATTATGTGGTCAGGTCATTGGGCACGACATTGAACGGCAGCGCTGTTCTTGGCCTTTATGCCATCAACGTGGGCATACACGATACGAACGCCTATACGATGTCATCGGATGGCGGCTTGCCGGTCACGTACTACCGTGCCGGCCTTCCGGTCGGCTTGCTGGCGACGCCGGGTTCATCCTCGCTGCTGGGCACCATTGCCTATACGGCGGGCCCGACCGCAATATCATTCGACTTCAGCAGCGTAGCGCCCCTTCTGTTCTTCAATTCCGACTTCATCATCGGTTACGAGGAAACCTGTGGGAATGATATCATTTATCAGGATGTTCCCGTTCCCGAGCCGGGTACGATGGTGCTCCTGGGCGCCGGCATGTTGTGCCTGGTGGTCTACAGCAAACGCCGGATGAGCAAATCAGCATAATTTAAGGCTAACTACCGAGCCTGTGAAAAAGGCGATGCTCATACCAGGCATCGCCTTTTTTGTCGATAAAGTTTACGCTCCATCCGGCAATCCTTCGAAAGGCTTCATTTCTATAAGAGAGTTGGTTTTTGTGACCCGTTTGTGCTACATCATTCTCTAACGTTTAAAGCGAAAAATTAAATATGAGATATTATAAAAACAACTGCCTGATCGTTTGGGGGTAGAACAGGAAACATGGCCGATTGCCGGTGCAACAGGGGGGTAGCAATCCAATGGGCTGGCATATCTTCAGGGCTGGCATAATGACGAGTATGCATCGGCCCTCACGACCGGGGCAGAGCGTGAAGCCTCCCCTTCATGACGAGCCGTGATCCTCTGTAAAGTGAACATGCGACTGATATGATTCATATGAGCAATGTAATCATTTCCATAGCTGCCGTCATCACTTTGCTGGCTGGTGCTGGGTATGTTCTCCATAAGGAACGCTCCAGTGCCGGTCTGTCTCTTTTTGCCGCCCTGACAATTACCGCTTTGCTTGAACTGTTCGACGTGCTGTCGCTTGCCCTGCCCGAGGATGCCTTTTTCTGGAAAAAATGCGCATTGATTGTCGAGTCGCTGCTTCCCCTGTTCTGGATTCTCTGCAGTCTTACGTTTGCCCGCCAGTCCGGCCCCTGGAAGATCGGCCTGATGCCCAAGGCAGCCGTAGCTTCCCTGTCTCTGTTCCCCGTGTTACCCCACCTGCTTCCCCTGAATGCTTTTTTTTATGCCCCGGATTTCCCAGGCGAACGGCTTCTCTTTCTCGGCAATGCCGGCTTTTTCTTTTATATCGCTATCATGGCCTGCCTGGTGATAGCGCTCATCAATTTTGAAAATACGCTTGCCAATGCATCCCCCGATGCCCTCTGGAGGATCAAGTTCGAGCTCATCGGGCTCGGCACCATACTGACGGTGCAGATCTTCTACTACAGTCAGGCATTGTTGTATCGATCGCTGAACATGAATTATCTGCCGTTACGCTCCTTCCTGTACCTGGTTGCCGCGGCGTTGATGGCCTATTCACTCGTGTGCCGCCGCGGAAAGGTCCGCATCCAGGTATCCCGACAGGTCGCTTTCAAGTCCGTGGTTCTGTTTGCCGTGGGAGTATATCTGGTCATGCTCGGCCTTTTAGGCGAAGGGATGAAGTATCTGGGGGGCGCCTTCCCCCGGACAATGACCATCTCCCTCGCATTCCTGGCAGGGATAGCCCTCCTGATCCTGCTTCTCTCCGAGAGGGTCAAGCGAGAGGTCAAGGTCATACTGCACAAAAACTTTTACCAGAACAAGCATGACTATCGGACCCAGTGGCTTCGCTTTACCGAACAGCTCTCCACCTCCAGATCGGGTGAGGAACTCCTTCAGCGAATCCTTGCGGCATACTGCGACATATTCGGGATAGAGGGAGCCACGCTGTTTCTCTACGAGGAAGAGCAGGGCGGATACTGTGCAACGGCATATTATGAAATGGATCCGATCCCCGGCGCTATCAGCCCGGATAACTCACTTGTCAGATTCATGAAAGCGCGCGCATGGGTCGTCAATGTGAAGGATGGAAACCCCGACATCCTGAGGGAAAACGAACATTTTTTCGGTGTGAATGGTATATCTTTCATTATTCCCCTCTTTGATGGCGAACGTCTTGAAGGGTTCATCACCTTGGGGCGCGTCATCAAAAAGGATGAAGTATACATCTATGAAGATTACGACTTGATGAAGACTATCGCCCGTCAGGCCTCCCAAGCCATATTGCATCAACGGCTTTCGGACGAGATCGCCCAGGCGCGCGAGATGGAGGCTATTGGCAATGTTGCCACATTCGTGGTGCATGATCTGAAAAACCTTGTGGCAACCCTTTCCCTGATCGTTGATAATGCCGCCAAGTACATGCAGAATCCCGATTTTCAGAAGGATATGCTTGCTTCGTTGGGCAACACGGCCGAGAAAATGCGGGTTTTGATCGGCAGGTTGAAAAATTTGGGGGATAAAAGCCTGTTGAACCTCCATCCTGTCGATCTTCTGGAATTGGTTTCCAGGACCGTCCAGGTGGTTACGGATGGGAGGATCACGGTGTCGGGAAATACCGAGAAGATTCTTGCCGATGGCGAAGAGATCCAGAAGGTTGTCATGAATCTCCTTGTCAATGCGGTCGAGGCCTCGGACCGCCAGCAGCCGATACATGTCGAGATAGGCAATGGCGGGGGCGTGCCCTTCATCCGGGTTTCCGACCAGGGGTGCGGCATGTCGGACCATTATATCCGCACCACACTGTTCAAGCCTTTCAGGACGACCAAGAAACAGGGGCTCGGCATCGGTCTGTACCAATGCCGCAAAATTATCGAGAGCCATGGGGGAAGGATCGAGGTTAACAGCCAGGAGGGAAGTGGGTCGGTCTTTACGATATGGTTTCCCGTCGGTAGGGAGATGAGACCGGATTTTTCTGTGGACTCCGCATGAAAAGGAACAGCGTATGGAACATATCTTGATCGTTGATGACAATCCGGACATTCGCCAGCAACTTAAATGGGGCCTGGGCGAGGAATACGAAATCCTGCTGGCCGGCGACGCCCCCCAGGGGCTTGCCGCCTTTAAAAAGCACCAGCCGGGTGTGGTGATTCTCGACCTGGGGCTTCCCCCCCACGAAGACACCTCGGTTGAAGGTTTTCGTTGCCTGGCGGAGATGCTCGATCACAACCCGAACGCCAAGATCATCATGCTGACCGGCAACAGCGAACGGGAAAATGCCTTGCAGGCCATCCAGATGGGGGCCTATGATTTTTATCCCAAACCGCCTGTTCTCAGCGAACTCAAGGTGATCATCGGTCGTGCCCTCCACCTGGCCAACATTGAGGAGCAGAACCGGGCCCTGCAACGCTCCCTTGAATCGAAATCGACGGTTGCGGGGGGGATAATCGGGCAGTGCGCCGAAATGCAGACGGTGTACACCACGATCAAGAAGGTGGCGTCGTCCGATGTTCCCATCTTGATAACGGGTGAAAGCGGCACGGGAAAAGAGCTGGTCGCACGCGCAATCCAGGAGGCCAGCCTTCGGAAAAACGGCCCGTTCATCCCGATCAATTGCGGGGCGATCCCGGAAAACCTCCTGGAGTCGGAGTTTTTCGGGCACGAGAAGGGATCATTTACCGGCGCGCACTCGACGGTTCAGGGAAAACTCCAGTACGCCCACAAAGGGACCCTGTTTCTCGACGAGATCGGCGAGCTTCCGGTCAACCTTCAGGTCAAGCTGCTGCGCTTTCTTCAAGAAGGCGTCATTCAGCGAGTTGGCGGCCGGGAGGATATCGTGGTGGATACCCGCACGATCTGCGCCACCAACGTGGATATCGCCAAGGCCATCAACGAAGGAAAGTTCAGGGAAGACCTGTATTACCGGATCGGCGTCATTACGATTGCCCTGCCTCCGCTGCGGGAGCGGGGTGACGACGTTCTCCTGCTCGCCCATTATTATCTGCGGCTGTTCAATGACGAACACAAGAAGCGGGTGCGTCGTTTTGGTGCGGCAGCCATGAACTTCCTCAAGAGTTATGAATGGCCCGGCAATGTGCGCGAGCTGAGGAACCGGGTCCAAAGGGCCGTCATCATGAGTGACTCCTCGGCCATCGAGCCGGCGGATCTCGGTTGCAACGGCAACCTGCCGGCCCTGCCCGAACCGCCCCGGGATATCATCTCTCTCAGGGAGGCCCGGGACAGGGCAGAGCGGGAGGTTATCTCGGCGGCGATCGAACGCCAGCACGGCAATATCCTGAAAGCCGCCGAAGAGTTGGAAGTCAGCAGACCGACGCTGTATGACCTGTTGAAAAAGCACAGCTTTATCGATGGAAGCCGAAAAGGGGAAGCGGGGTTCAGCGAACAGTGACGTCACTGCGAAATGCAGCCCTTGTCCGTTACCTGCCTTTTGCCGTCTTCATGGCGTTCATCGGTTTCGAGGAGGTGTTCCGCCTGCTTGCGGGGAAGGGGATGGTGACGGTCACCGAGGCCACATTTTATTATCTCTATCCGATAAAAACCCTGGTCGTTGCCTCGCTGTTATACCGATACCGAAAAGAGTACGCCGAAATTTCCCTCAAGGACCTGGCGAACCTTCCCGTTACGTTTGCCGTCTGCTGCGTGGGGCTCGTGGTGTTTGCCCTTTGGATCCGTATGGACTGGCCGCTTGGCGCCCCGAGGGCTCCCCAGGGTTTCAATCCCGGCCTGCTGCCGGGCCGGGATCTTCAGGTTGTCATGACGGTTGTCAGAGTTGGCGGCGCCGTTCTGGTCGTTCCGATCATGGAGGAGCTTTTCTGGCGTTCGTTTTTCATCCGCTACCTCATCAGCAGGGACTTTTCACAAGTGCCCCTCGGACTCTTCACCCTGCCGTCCTTCCTGATAACGGTCCTCCTGTTCGGTTCCGAGCACAATTTCATCTTTGCCGGAATGATGGCCGGGGCCATCTATAACGGCATTCTTTACCGGACCCGCAGTCTCGCTCACTGTATACTTGCCCACGCGGTCACCAATCTCGCCCTTGCCATGTATGTTTTGTCTACCGGGAAATGGTACTTCTGGTAAAAGAGGTCGTCACCTGATCCTTCTGCCTGGCAGGAACCGTCGGGCCGGACCGTTTTTGCCCGTTTTCCCGATCCCTTCCGCCATGGTCGTCGTTCAAGAGTTCTCAAGGCCCGGCATGGGCATTCACAGGTACTCCTCAAAATAATCGAGATCCTTGTGGAACGTCTCCTGTAACCTCCACAGGGAGAGGAGCGCAACCGCCATGCAGATGGCCCCGACCCAGAGCGCTCCCTGCTGGATGCCGACCATCTTGCGGAACAGCTGGAACAGCATGGTTATGGGCACCACCATGCCGCGCACGAAGTTGGGGACGGTGGTTGCCACGGTGGCGCGCAGGTTGGTGCCGAACTGTTCTGCGGCAATGGTGACAAAGATGGCCCAGTAGCCGCTGGCAAAGCCGAGAAAGGTACAGACCCCGTAGAAATAGGCCGTTGAAGCGCCGAGAGCGGTAAAATAGGCAACTATGCCGGCCACGGTCAGCATGAGGAACGTCAGGATCACTTGCCTGCGGCTCTGCAGCAGTTGACTCATGAGGCCGCTCGCAAAATCGCCGAATACCAGCCCGAGATAGCAGAACATGACGGCGTTGCCGGCGCTGATGCTACCTTGGACTCCCAGGGTGCGTGCGAATTCAGGTGAGAACGTGATGAGGATACCCACGACGAACCACGTGGGAACACCAATGAGGATCGAATGCAGGAAGCGGAAGAAACGATCCTGGCTGGTAAACAGGGAAAGGAAATTGCCCCGCTGCACCCCGGTGGTCTCCATCCCCTTGAACATCCCGGACTCCGCTACCCTGAGCCGCAGGAGGAGGAGCAGCAGACCGAGCGTGCCGCCGATGAAAAAGGCGGTGCGCCAGTCAAACCCCTTGGCGACGAAGTTTGCCAGAATAGCCCCGGAAACCCCCACCGAAGCAACGATCATGGTCCCGTATCCGCGCAAGCTCTTGTGCAATACCTCGCTGACCAGGGTGATGCCCGCCCCCAGTTCCCCCGCCAAGCCGATACCGGCAATGAAGCGCAGCAGGGCAAACGCGCCGATGGAGGCAACCATGCCATTGGCCAGGTTGGCCAGGGAGTAGAGGAGGATCGAGGCGAACATGATCCTGAGCCGCCCCTTGCGGTCCCCCAGGACCCCCCAGATGATGCCGCCGATCAGCATGCCAGCCATCTGCATGTTCAGCAGAAACACGCCGTCGTCGATGAGTTCCTGGCCTGTCAGGCCGATGCTCTTCAGGCTCGGGATGCGGATGATGCTGAACAGCACTAGGTCGTAGATGTCGACGAAGTATCCCAGCGCAGCCACGATGACCGGCAGGCTGAAGATGCTCGCGGCTTTTCCGTGGGCCGGGTCTGGTGCGGAAACGGTATCTGGCATGTGCCCCTCCCTGTTGGGCTGTTTCAGGCGAACAGTATCCGCAAGATGCCGGAAAAAGTCAATGGAGCGGCTCCGGGCGATCCTGCCGGGGGGAGAGCCATTGCCAGAAGGGTAGGGACGGCGCGGGGGCAACAACGCCCAAGGTGCTGTTATTGTGCTTTTGCCTTGCCGTCTGCGGGGGTTCAGTGCTAATTTAGGCAGAATTTGAGAGATGCAACGGAGGCTTTTTGTGAGTATGTTCCGCTACCTGACTGCGGGGGAGTCCCACGGTCCGCAACTGACGGCCATTATCGAAGGCCTTCCGGCCGGTGCCCGGCTCTCCGCCGACAGCATCAACTGGGACCTGGCGCGGCGCCAGCAAGGTTACGGCCGCGGCGACCGGATGAAGATCGAGACGGACACGGTTGCCATCCTGTCGGGCGTGCGCTGGGGCGAAACCCTCGGTTCCCCGGTGACCCTCGTGGTGCGCAACCGCGACTGGGAAAACTGGGAGGAAAAAATGTCGCCGTTGGCGGCACATCGTATGGATGGCATTGCGGTGACCCGGCCGCGTCCCGGGCATGCCGACCTGACCGGGGCCCTGAAGTATGGGCACGTGGACGTACGCAACATCCTGGAGCGCTCCAGTGCCCGCGAAACGGCCGTGCGCGTTGCTGTGGGCGCCGTGGCGAAGGAACTTCTGGCCGAGTTCGGCATCATGGTCGGCGGGTTCGTGACCGAGGTCGGGGGGGTTGCGGCGCAACGCCCCGATCTGCCGTTGGAGGAGTTGTGGAGCATTGCCGCGCAATCGGAGCTCTTCTGCTGCGACCGTGATGCCGAGACGGAGATGAAACGCCTGATCGATTTCAGCAAGGCCGATGGCGATACTCTGGGCGGGGTTGTGGAGGTGCAGGTCAGCGGCGTCCCACCCGGCCTGGGCAGCCATGTCCAGTGGGATCGCAAATTGGATGCCCGCCTGGCCATGGCCCTGATGAGTGTCCAAGCCATCAAGGGGGTCGAGGTCGGTATCGGCTTCGACGCCGCCCGCAGGCCGGGCTCCCGGGTGCATGATGAACTGTTCCGGGATGAGGGACGCCTGGAACAGGGGGCGGCAACCGCCTATTATCGCCAGACCAATCGCGCCGGAGGTATCGAGGGGGGCATGTCAAACGGCGAGGTCATCGTGCTCAGGGCAGCCATGAAACCGATACCGACCCTTTACAAACCGCTCCGTTCGGTGGATATGCAGACCCGTGAACCGTACGAGGCGGCTGTGGAGCGTTCCGACACCTGCGCGGTGCCGGCCGCCCTGGTTGTGGCCGAGGCGGTTGTGGCCATAGAAATCGCCAACGCCTTTCTGGAAAAATTCGGCGGTGATTCGATCTCCGAAATCCGGCGCAACTATGAGGGGTACCGGACCCAGGTGAGCAATGCTTGACCGTCCGCTGATCCTCACCGGCTTCATGGGGGCCGGCAAAAGCAGTGTGGGGCGCCTGCTGGCAGGCAGGCTCGGGTGTCCCTTCATTGACCTGGATGCCGAGGTTGTCGCCATGACGGGTGACTCCATCAACGAGATCTTTGCCAAGGAAGGGGAGGTGGCCTTCCGCATCCTGGAGAGCGCGTGCCTGGAGCATGCGGTGCGCCGGGGAGCGGCGGTGATTGCAACCGGGGGCGGCGCGGTCATTGCGGATACGAACCGCATGCTGATGCGGTCATCCGGGGTGGTGGTCAACCTGACGGCTTCGTTCGACCGGATCATGGAGCGCCTTGCCGGTGCCGCAGACCGGCCGCTGTATGCCGGCGACGACCCCGCAGAGCGAGCGAAGGCGCTGCTGGAACAGCGGGAACAATTTTATAACGACGCTGATATTAGAATTGACACGGATGGGAAATCCGTGGAAGATGTGGCGGCAGAGATTCTGGGGTATTTAAGGGGTTTGGCAGCGTGAGCAGCGTCGTAACCGTCAACCTGGGGAAAAGCAGTTATGAGATCCAGATCGGCAGCGGTTCACTGCCGACGCTCGGCCAGAGGTGTGCCTCCCTCGGCCTGACCGGCCGGGCGGCGGTGGTCACCAACCCGACGGTCAATGCACTGTATGGCGATACGGTGCAGCGCTCCCTGACCTCGGCCGGTTATGCGGTTACGCTGATCGAAATGCCCGATGGCGAAGAGTTCAAGAATTCCGCCACCCTCAACAGCGTCTATGACGCCCTGATAGAGGCCGGTCTGGACCGAAGGTCGTTCATCGTCGCCCTTGGCGGCGGCGTCGCTGGAGATCTGGCTGGTTTTGCCGCGGCGACGTTTCTGCGTGGCATACCGTTCATCCAGGTGCCGACGACACTCCTGGCCCAGGTGGACAGCAGCGTCGGGGGCAAGACTGCCATCGACCACCCCCGGGGAAAGAACCTGATCGGCGCCTTTTACCAGCCCCTGCTGGTGTTGGTCGATGTGGAAACCCTGGCAACGCTGCCACAACGCGAGTACCGCGCAGGCCTTGCCGAGGTTGTCAAGTATGGCATTGCCCTTGATGGTGCCTTCTTCGGCTATCTGGAGCGGAATGCAGAGGCCCTGCTGGCGATGGAACGGGAGTGCCTCATGGCGGTCATCCGCCGTTGCTGTGAATTGAAGGCCCAGGTGGTCGAACTGGACGAAAAGGAAACCGGCCCCCGTGAAGCGCTTAATTACGGCCATACGCTGGGCCATGCCCTGGAGACCCTGGCCGGCTACCGTAGCCTGGTGCATGGGGAAGCTGTGGCGATCGGCATGGCGCTGGCGGCGCGTATAAGCTCCCTGCGGGAAACCTGCCGGGAAGATGACGCGACCAGGATAACCGCGCTCCTCGGCAACCTTGGCCTTTCCGTCACGCCACCGGCGGTGGAGCGTGCCCAGCTTTTGGATGCCTTGCTCAAGGACAAGAAGAACCGGGCAGGGACCATCAACTTCATCTGCAACCAGGGGATCGGCAACTATACCGTTGCACAACTTTCACCGGAAGAACTACTTGCGCTAAGCGGGCTGGGGGTGTGATCATGCAGCAGGACAGCGGGTCATTCTGGACGGAGATCAAGGCCTTCGAGGAACGCCTTGCGGCAAACCCCGATTCTTTCTGCTTCGCCCGACTGGCGGAGATCTATCTCAAGGTCGGCTTGACGGACGATGCGCTCCATGTCGCCCGGAAAGGCGTGACAAAGCATCCCGGCCATATCGCCGGCCAGCGGGCCCTGGCCCTGGCCTGCCATGCCAAAGGGTTGACGGATGAATGCCGGGCAGCGCTGGAGCAGGTTGTTGCGGCGATGCCCGAAGACGGCGATGCCCTGAAGCTGTTGGGACGGATCTATGCCGGGTCGGGGAACGATCGCGCCGCCATCAGGGTTCTGAACACCGTGTTGGACCTGAACCCGGATGACGAAGAATGCCGCCTCGAGTTGGAAACCATCGAGCGTAACGGCCCGCAGGCCGCAGTCGCCGGATTCGAGCCCGCCGCCGGGGGATTGATCCCCCCCCCGCAACGCCGGGAGGCGGAAGCCGTTGCCTTCGATGATGAAGAGGAGATCATCGAGGACCTGGAAATCCTGGAGTTGGACGAAGGCGACCTGGTCGAAGAGGTGTCCCCGGGGGACGAAGAGGAGGTGGAGCAGGCCGAGGCCGTTCACCACGATCCGCTTTCCACGACAACCCTTGCCGAGCTTTACGTACAGCAGGGCTTTGTTTCCAGGGCGCTCGAAATCTACCGCTCCATCCTTGCCGATGACCCGGCGAACAGCGTTGCCCTGGCGCGGGTTGCCGAACTTTCGGCAGTCGGAGCGGAGCAGGAAGGACCGTGGGGAGATGCCGACCAGGTAACGCCAGACGCCCCGGAACCTGCAGACTACGCCGCCGAGGTAATGCCTGTTGGTTCGGAGTCCGCAGCATATGCCCCCGGCGAGCTGCGGTTCGAATCCCCACCTGCGGCATCTGCGGTTGCCGATACGGGCCTTCAGCCCCGGGGAGAGGCCGACAATGCCCTTGCAACCCTTGAGGAGTGGCTTGAAAACATCAGGAGGATCAAGGCATGTCGATAAGGGATACCCTGAAAGATATCGTTGAGAATGTTGAAGGCGGTCTGGCGGCGTTGATCATGGCCTATGACGGCATCTCCATCGACGAGGTAACGGTTCCCCAGTCCGAGTTTGATCTCCAGTCCCTGTCGGTGGAATATGCGACGGTCCTCAAGGAAATCAAGCGTGCCGCCGAACTCGTCAAGGCCGGCGCCATGGAAGAGGTTTCCATAACCACCAACCGGACACGGGTGGCCCTCCGCGTTCTGAACGACGACCTGTTTGCGGTCCTGATCATGACCCGGGACGGCAATTTCGGCAAGGGGCGCTACCTGTTGCGCCTCAAGGCGTACGACCTGGCCCGGGAGTTGGCCTGACCATGAAATTTCTTGTCCTGCACGGTCCCAACCTCAACCTGCTCGGCCGTCGTGAACCAGAGGTCTATGGTTCCCTGACCCTGGACGAGATAAACGCCTCCCTCGATGAGTTGGCCGCCGAACTGGGGTGTTCCGTGGCCTTTCTGCAGTCGAACTCTGAGGGGGCCCTGATCGACGCTATCCATGCTTCAGCGGGGTGTTATGACGGCATTGTCATCAACCCGGCGGCCTATACCCACACCAGCGTTGCCATCCGTGACGCGCTGGCGTCGGTGGGCATCCCGTTTGTGGAAGTTCATCTTTCCAACATCCACCGCCGCGAAGAGTTCCGCCACAGGAGCCTGACTGCCGCGCTGGCACTCGGGCAGATCTGCGGTTTCGGACGCGACAGTTATCTGCTCGGATTGCGGGCGCTTTTTAGTTATGGTAAAAACCGTTAGCCAGTCAGGCACGTCGATTTATTCCCACAACAACTAAAACGACGACGGGTTGTTCAAAAACTGTTTGTGGTGATGGTTTCATTTATGCTAAAAAACAGGCGCTCTCATCTGGTCCGGTTCTTTGAAGATTATTCGCTGGATTGCATCCTGTTCACGAATCTGCACAATATCCGTTACCTGTGCGGTTTCAGGGGATCGGAAGGCGCCCTGCTCCTGACGCGGGACGGGGGGTGGTTTCTCTGCGACTCCCGGTACACCACCCAGGCCACCGCCGAGGTGGGCGATGCGGCAATCCTGGAATTTACGTCCAAGCAGGAGACGATTGCCGCGCTGGTCAAGGAACAGGGCTTCTCGCGCATAGGCTTCGAGGCGGCCCACACCACGGTGGCGTTCTTCACGACGCTTTCTTCCGCCCTTGAAGGCTGCGAACCGGTGGCGCTGGGGGCTGAGCTGGACGATATCCGCTCCCGCAAGGATGCCGACGAGCTGCAACGGCTTTCCGACGTTGCGGCGCTTTCGTCCGCCGCCCTCATGGCGATCAGGCTGCTTTTGAAGCCGGGTACCAGGGAGACCGAGATCGCCCTGGAACTGGAGCTGGAGATGCGCCGGCGCGGCGCCGACGGCAGGGCGTTCGACTTCATCGTCGCCTCGGGAGTGCGCGGTTCCATGCCCCACGGCGCCGCCTCGGAGAAGAGGCTTCAGGCGGGTGAACTGGTAACGATCGACTTCGGCGCCATCAAGGACGGCTATCATTCCGACGAAACGGTGACCGTGGCGGTCGGCGACCCCGGCGAGCGCCAGCAAGCCATCCACGAGATCGTCAGGACGGCGCACGACATGGCCATTGCCGCGGTTAGGCCCGGCATTTCCTGCAAGGAAGTGGATGCTGTGGCGCGTGAGTACATACGGGAGCGCGGTTACGGCGACTACTTCGGGCACGGCCTGGGGCATGGCGTCGGCCTGGAGATTCACGAAAAACCGGTGCTCTCCCCTCGCGGTGATGCGGTTGTCGCCGAGGGAATGGTCTTCACCATAGAGCCCGGCATCTATATCCCCGGTTTCGGCGGCGTCAGGATCGAGGACACGGTTGCGGTCACGAGCGATGGCTGTCGGGTGCTGACAGCGGCGCCCAAGGAACTGTTCATTTTGTAGTACGATTATCACACGGGGGCGTTCCATCCCCGGCACATGAAACTGCATTCAAAGGAGAAACGTGATGGACATCAAGGATTTGAAAGTACTGATAAAGATGATTACCGAGACGGATATTACCGAGTTCGAGATGGACAACTCCGACGAGAAGGTCGTCATCCGGCGCGGTCCGAAAACCGAATATGTCACCGTCGCAGCGCCCGCTCCCCAGGCCTTTGCCGCCCCGCAGCAGCAGGCTCCCGTCGCCGCTGCCGCCACCCCGGCCGCTGCCGTTGCCGCCGCTGCACCCGTCGAGGCGGGGGAAACCGTCAACTCGCCCATCGTGGGGACTTTCTACCGGGCACCTGCGCCGGATGCCGCCCCCTACGTCGAGGTCGGCCAGGTTGTGGAGAAGGGCCAGGTATTGTGCATCGTCGAAGCCATGAAGCTGATGAACGAGATCGAGGCCGAGTATCGCTGCAAGATCGTCAAGATTTGCAAGGAAAACGCCCAGCCGGTGGAGTTCGGCGATGCGCTGTTCGTTGTCGAGAAGGCCTAAGTAGGTTGTTGAAAAACAGCCATCAGGCCTTCGTCCTCGAAGGCCCTTTTGTGCGGCGTAGCGCTGCTACGCCTCCGCAGGGCCTTCTGCGGGTGCGACGATCTGACTGTTTTTGAACAACCTGAGTTGCTAATTTTTATATTTAAAGTCCACGAGGTTGACCTCCATGTTCCATAAAGTTCTCATCGCCAACCGTGGCGAGATTGCCATCCGCGTGATTCGGGCCTGCAAGGAGCTGGGCATCAAGACTGTTGCAGTCTATTCCCAGGCCGACAGCAATTCGCTCCACGTGAAGCTGGCCGACGAAAGTGTCTGTATCGGCCCGGCGCCCAGCGCACAGAGTTACCTCAATATCAACGCCATCATCAGCGCCGCGGAATTGACCGATGCCGAGGCGATCCATCCCGGTTACGGATTTCTCTCGGAAAACGCCAATTTCGCCGATGTCTGCGAAAAATGCGGCATCACGTTCATCGGCCCCAGCCCCGAAAGCATGCGGATCATGGGCGACAAGATCAGTGCCCGCCAGGCGGTCATCAAGCACGGCGTACCGATCCTGCCCGGCACCAAGGAAGGGGTGAATACGGTCGATGATGCGATCAAGGTCGCAAAAAAGATCGGTTTTCCGGTGATCATCAAGGCAACCGCCGGCGGCGGAGGGAGGGGGATGAAGATTGTCCATTCCCAGGCAGCCCTGCCCAATGCCTTTGCCACGGCCCGCGCCGAGGCTCAGGCCGGTTTTGGCAATCCCGAGGTGTACATCGAGAAGTATTGTGAGCGGCCACGACACGTGGAGATCCAGATCCTGGCCGACAAACACGGCCATGTCATCCATCTGGGCGAGCGGGACTGTTCAATCCAGCGCCGCCATCAGAAGCTGATCGAGGAGGCCCCCTCCACGGTAATCACCCCCGAGATGCGTGAGGCCATGGGAAGCGCCGCAGTCAACGCCGCCGCCGCCGTCGGCTATAACAGCGTCGGGACGGTGGAGTTCCTGGTGGATAAACAGAATAATTTCTATTTCATGGAGATGAATACCCGTGTGCAGGTCGAACACCCGGTGACCGAGATGGTGACCGGCGTCGATATCGTCCGGGAGCAGATCCTTTCCGCAGCCGGTGTGCCGCTCCGCTACAAGCAGGAGGACATCAAGATCAGCGGCCATGCCATCGAGTGCCGCATCAATGCCGAGGACCCGCTGAAATTCACCCCCTGTCCCGGCAAGATCACGGCCTACCATCCGCCGGGAGGGCTGGGGGTTCGGGTGGATTCCTTTGTGTACGACCAATACTCCGTTGTGCCGTATTACGACTCCATGATCGCCAAGCTGATCGTCCACGCCGAAACCCGTGAGGACGCAATCCGGCGCATGTCCCGGGCTCTTGACGAGTACATCATCGAAGGGATCAAGACCACCATCTTCTTCCACAAGCGGATTATGGCAAACAAGGATTTCATCGAGGGGGACATCGATACCTCCTTCCTCGAAAGGATCGTGCTGGAGTGACGCTATGGACTTTCCCGACGAGCTGAAGTATTCGAAGGAGCATATCTGGGTCAGGGTCGAAGGCAATTCGGCCGTAATCGGCATAACCGATTTTGCCCAGGAGGAGTTGGGGCCCATCTCCGGCATCGAATTGCCCGAGGAGGGGGACGAGGTGGAGCAGGACGATTCCGTCGGTTCCATCGAGGCGCGCAAGACCGTGGCAGATATCTATGCCCCCTTCAGCGGGACGGTGCGCAATGTCAACCACGAGGTCATGGACAACCCCGCCCTGGTGAACGACGACCCCTATGACGGCGGCTGGCTGCTGGAGATCGCCATCAGCGACCACGACGAACTGAAGGGGCTCATGTCGGCTGACGACTACGCCGACTATGTGGAAAACAAGGATTAATGCATCAGCGTGCATGCTCTGCAAAGGGCGGGATAGATGCCTATCCCGCCCTCTTGTTTTGAAAGGAACCGGACCGTGCGTTCACCCGTCTTACTGCTCGTGGCACTGATATGTCTGCCGTCTCTTGCTGCGGCCGCCGACGCGCCGATCTCGCTTTCGCTCAACGAAGCGATCCGCATGGCAGTGGAAAAGAACCTGGACGTGCGGGCCGAACTGTACAATCCCGCCCAGTTCGAGGCGGATATCAACCGCAACAGGGCGATCTACGACCCGCTCCTGACCCTGCAGACCAGTTACAGCGACTCGACCGTGCCTTCGACCACGGCTTCGGCCACGGGCGGCAGTTCAGGCTCCAGCTATGGCCGCACGTATCAGGCCGACGCCTCCCTGGGGCAACTCTTCTGGACCGGCGCAACCGCTACCGCCGCCTTCAACAACACCTTCAACAGCACCAACGCCATCGGCACACTGAGTAACTACTGGCAATCGTCCCTGGGCGTCACCGTCACCCAGCCACTGCTGAAGAACTTCGGGCGTGAGAATACCGATATCAACATCAATGTCTCGCGTCTCACCAAGTTTGCCTCGCTGGAGCATTTCAACACCGTCCTGATGGATACCGTCACCCGGGTCAGGACCGAGTATTTCAAGCTCTACAGCCTGCGGGAGCAGTTGCAGGTCGCAAAGACCTCGCTCGAACTGGCGCGCAAGATCCTGAGCGACACCAAGGCACAGGTCACGGCCGGCGTCCTGCCCGCCATGGAGATCATCAATGCCGAATTCGGCGTCTACTCGCGGGAGAAGGACCTGATCGATGCCGAGAGGGCGGTCAGCGATGAGGTCGACGTCCTGCGCCTTTTGTTGCAGATCAAGGGAAAAGGGGATATCGTCACGACGGACCTGCCCCGTCACGCCCCCTACGAGATGAACGAAGATGCGGAGCTCAAGCGGGCCATGGAGCGCCCCGACATCAAGGAGCAGCGCCGCAACCTGGACATCGCCGAACTCCAGACCCGTGTCTTCAACAACAGGATCCAACCCGACCTTTCCTTCTCCGGCTCAGCCTCCCTGGTCGGCCTCAATCATACCTATCCCCGGAACATGGAAACGCTCGCCGCGATCGACAACCCGGCCTGGAGCCTCGGCCTGATCTTTACCTACCCCCTGGGCAACAACGCGGCGGAAAACGACTACCGCAAGAGCCGCCTCAAGACCGAACAGACCGCGGTCCAGATCAGAAGCCTTGAGGAGGGTGCAGCCAACGACGTCAAGAGCGCCATCCGCGGCATCATCAGCACCTACAAGCAGATCGCCGTGGCCGAGCGGGGCAGGGCCTACGCCGAGGAGCGCCTCAAGGCGTACCTGCGCAGGAAGGACGTGGGCCTGGCCACCAACAAGGACGTACTGGACGTGGAAAACGACCTCGTGGCGGCCAGAAACAACCAGATCACGGCGGTGGTGAACTACGACAACGCCATTACCCACCTGTGGCAGGTGACCGGGGAACTGCTGGAACGGCAAGGCATCCGCGTCGTGGAGGGCGATGCGGACAAACTCTACAGGAACATACGCTGATGCTCACTATTGGCCGCATAGACTACGCAAACGTCACCCCCCTGTTTCATGCCCTCAGGGCCCATTTCCCCTGCGACGGCTACCGGTTCACGCCAGGGGTCCCGGCCCGCCTGAATGCCCTGCTCGCCGCTGAGGAGATTGATGTCTGCCCTTCGTCTTCCATAGAATATGCCATCCACGCCGAACGCTACCTCATCCTCCCCGGCCTCTCCATCAGCAGCGTCGGCCCGGTTGCCAGCGTCCTGCTCTTCTCCCGTGTTCCCATCGAAGATCTGGGTGGGCAGGAGATACTGCTGAGTGCGGAGTCGGCCACATCCGTCAACCTGCTCAGGATCCTCATGGCCAAACGTTACGGCCATGTTTGCCGGTACGCGGTATCCACCAGCCCGCTGGCCGAAGCGCTTCGCACGGCGCCCGCCATGCTGCTGATCGGGGATGCCGCCCTGCGCTCGTCACTGGCAGCGGCCGGAACCGACGTGCGCATCTACGACCTGGGTTCGCTCTGGCATGAATGGACCGGGCTGCCGTTCGTGTTTGCCTTGTGGTTCTGTACCCGAGCCGCCGTGAAGGAGCGGTATCAGGAGGTGCGGGTGCTGGCTGGGCAGCTTGTCCAGGCCAAAGGGTATGCCGGTCAGGAACGGGAACTCATTGCCGATGCGTCGCCCGAAGCGGCCTGGATGGGACGGGAAGGGCTTATCACCTACTGGCGGGAGAATATCTCCTACGAACTTGGGGAGGCGCAACAGGAAGGGCTACGGCTGTTCTATCGGTATGCGGCGGAGCTTGGCCTGATCCCCCGGGCCCCTGAGCTGCATTTTTTTCACTAGGTGAAAGTTTGCCGCCCCAGGCCGGCGGAATAGGCTTCGTCGCCGTTCATCGCCCTGTGCCGGCAAGGGCGGCGTAGTCGGCCAGGATTCGGGCGTGGTCGAAACAGAGCTGGGCCGGCAGATCCTCAAGCCTGAACAGCGCCAGGCCGGCCGCGTCGTCGGCGGCGCGGGGAATTCCGCTTCCCTGGGCCATGAAAACCGTTGAGATGGTGTGCATGCGCGCATCCCGTGACGGGTCCGAGTAGCACCCCAACAAGCGCAGGCTTCCGATCTCCAGCGACGTTTCCTCCCTGGCCTCCCGCCGTGCCGCATCTTCCAGCGATTCCCCGTAGTCCACGAAACCTCCCGGCAACGCCCAGCCATGGGGAGGGTTCTTGCGTTCGATCAGCACGATGCGGCCATTGATCTCGATGATGATATCCACCGTGGGGAAGGGGTTTCTGTACTGTTTGACCGGAGACCCGCACGCGGGACAGGTGAGCGTATCAAAGGACATGGCATGCCTCCCGGGACATAAAAAAAGGGGGGAACTGTGTTCCCCCCCTTACCGTCTTTGTGCGAAAAGATACGGCGCTTATTTCTTCTTGCCGCCGGAGGCCTTTTTGGAAGCCTTGAGCGGGTTGACCCTGGCCTCTTCCACCTTGATTTCCACCTTGACATGGGAGGCGAAGTTGCAGATGCCGTTGGCCCACTTTTTGGCCGGAGCCGGATAGGCGCCGCAAACCTGGCCGATGGTGCCGGTCACGATGCGCTCGCATCCTTCACAATTTTCTACGATGATCTGGCAAGAGCCGTCCGTGAAAACACAACCCTGCTTGCCCCAAAAGGTACACTCGGTACCGGGAAGTACAGTCTGACACTGCATGCTTCTTCCTCCTAATGTGTTCTGTATTGAAATTCAACTGTAACAAGTATGGCCGAAAAAAGTCAACAGGAAAAATCCTTGAAATTATGACCTGTTTGACTTGACGGACGGACTCTGGTGTATTACCTTAATACGACAAAAGATGTCTTGTTGTTGGGGGGACCACATCATGCGAATCGCTTTTGGAACATCCGGGTGGCGCGGCATTCTGTGTGAAGACTTTATTGTTGACAATATTAGGGTGGTTATCCGGGCTATCGCCGACCATCTCATCTCCTCCGGGGAACAGCATAAAGGAGTGATCGTTGCCTGCGATACCCGTTTCATGGGCCAGCGTTTCGCGGAGGAGGCGGCGCGGGTGTTGGCGGGCGCAGGCGTCAAGGCCTACCTGTGCGAACGGGATACCCCCACGCCGGTCGTGTCGTTCGAGATACTGCGACGCCAGGCCGCCGGCGCCATCAACTTCACTGCCAGCCATAACCCGCCCGAATACAACGGCGTCAAGTTTTCGCCCTCGTGGGGTGGGCCGGCCCTGCCCGAGACCACCACCGATATCGAGCAGCGGGCCAACCGGATGCTGGGAGCGGGCTGCTGCACGACCCTTTCCCTGGATGATGCCGCAAGCCAGGGGCTCCTGGAGCGTATCGACCCGCGGCCAGGGTATCTCGCGGCATTGGAGGACAAGGTTGACTTTGATGCCATTGCGCATCTCGGGAAGGTGGCGCTCAACCCCCTGTACGGCACCGGCCGGGGGTACCTGGATGAGCCGCTGAAACGACGCGGCATCCCCTACGTCATCATGAACGACCATCTGGACCCCTACTTCGGCGGCCATCCGCCCGAGCCGTCCGAAAGCCATATCCCCGATTTCATCGCCCTGGTCAAAAACGCCCCCGACATCCGCCTGGGGTTGGCGACCGACGGGGACGCCGACCGTTTCGGCATCCTGGATAGCGACGGTTCCTACATCGAGCCCAACTATATCATTGCCCTGCTCCTGGATTACCTGGTCCGGGTGCGTAAGTTGGAGGGGGGCGTGGCCCGCAGCGTCGCCACTTCCCACCTAATCGACGCCGTGGCCCGGAAGCACGGCATCCCGGTCTTTGAAACGCCGGTCGGGTTCAAGTATGTGGGCGAACTGATCAGCCAGGACAAGATTGTCATTGGCGGCGAAGAAAGCGCCGGGCTCTCCATCAAGGGGCATGTGCCCGAGAAGGACGGCATCCTGGCCTGTTTCCTGGTGGCTGAGATGGTCGCCCGTGAAGGAAAGAGTATTCGGGAGATGCTGGAACGATTGTATGGCGAGGTCGGGCGCTTCATCACCCGCCGTGACAACCTCAAGCTGACGCCGCAGTTGGAAAAGGAATATGCAGGCAAGATTGCGACACTTCCCGCCGAGGTCGCCGGGGCCAAGGTCAAGGAGGTGATCAGGATCGACGGAACCAAGTTGCTCTTGGAAGACGGCAGCTGGATGCTGTTCCGCAAATCAGGCACCGAACCGGTGGTGCGTCTCTACGGCGAGGCGGGCACGGAGGCGAGGCTGGCGGAAGTCATGGCAGCGGGACGGAAGTTTATCGTGGGATAAGGAAATCCTGAATCCGTGATGCCGGAATACCGCAGTGGCCGGAAGAGCCGGGGCTCGCACGTCGTCGTGTCGCAGCAAGCCACTCACCCTGCCGGTCCTCCGACGGGTTGTCGTTATCTTCTCACCGGCAAAGGCAGAGGCCTTCCGGACGCTACGGCATGGAGGCATCGCGGATTCAGGGGAGTTTTTTCACTTACTTAAACAGGCAAGGAGATCATCACCATGTGGGACTATACACCAACCGTCAAAGAGCATTTTCTCAATCCCCGCAACGTGGGGGACATACCCGATGCCGACGCCGTCGGCGAGGTGGGCAGCCTGGCCTGCGGCGACGCCCTGAAGCTGTATCTCAAGCTGGACGACAACAAGGATAAAATCGTTGACGCCAAGTTCCAGACCTTCGGCTGCGCCAGCGCCATCGCGTCCTCGTCGGCCCTCACCGAGATGGTCAAGGGCAAGACCCTGGACGAGGCCCTGGCCATCAGCAACCAGGACATCGCCGAATTCCTGGGCGGACTGCCGGAGGAGAAGATGCACTGCTCGGTGATGGGGCAGGAAGCCCTGGAAGTGGCCATTGCCAAATACCGCGGCCACGAGGTCAAGCCCCATGACCACGACCATGATCATGGCCCGGCCTATCCGGACCAGGAAGGGACCATTGTCTGCAAATGCTTCGGCATCACCGATGTCTTCCTGAAAAAGGTGATCGAGACCAACAAGCTGACCACGGCCGAACAGGTGACCCATTTCACCAAGGCTGGCGGCGGCTGCGGCGGCTGCATCCCCCGCATCAAGGAGTTGATCGCCGAGGTGATGGGCAACCAGCAGCCCGAAGAACCCCGCAAGCGCCCGGAAAAACTTTCCAACATGAAAAAGATGCAGATGATCCAGGAGGTGCTGGAGCGGGATATCCGCCCCCTGTTGTGGGCCGACGGCGGGGACCTGGAACTGATCGACATCGATGGCCCCAAGGTGCAGGTGGCCTTTCGCAAGGCGTGCGCTGGCTGCGCTTCTTCCGGTTACACCTCCCGGGTGGTCGAGCAGAAGCTGCGCGACCTGGTGGCAGAGGACATCGTGGTCGAGGAGGTCACGGCATGAAAGAGATCTACCTGGACAACAATGCCACCACCAAGGTGGACGAAGCGGTCTTCGAAGAGATGCGTCCCTATTTCTGCGAACTGTACGGCAATCCCAGCTCCATGCATTTCTTCGGCGGCCAGGTCCAGCAGAAGGTGGACGAGGCCAGAAGGCGCGTGGCCGCGCTCCTGGGTGCCTCGCCGGACGAGATCATCTTCACCGCCTGCGGCACCGAGAGCGACAACGCCGCCATCCGTTCGGCCCTGGAGGTCTTCCCGGAAAAACGCCACGTCATCACCTCCCGTGTGGAACATCCGGCCGTGCTGACCCAGTGCCGCAACCTGACCCAGAAGGGGTATCGGGTCAGCGAGATCGGCGTGGACAGCGAGGGCAGGCTGGACATGGAGGAGTTGAAGGCAGCGGTGGATGACGACACGGCCATCGTAACCCTCATGTACGCCAACAATGAAACCGGCGTGATCTTTCCCATCGAAGAGATTGCCGCCATTGTCAAGGCCAAGGGGGCGCTGTTCCATACGGACGCCGTCCAGGCCGTGGGCAAGGTCCCGATCAATCTGGCTGCCTCGAAGATCGACATGCTGTCCCTCTCCGGCCACAAGCTGCACGCGCCCAAGGGGATCGGCGTGCTCTACCTGCGCCGCGGCACCCCGTTCCGTCCCTTCCTGGTGGGGGGGCATCAGGAGAAGAGCCGCCGCGCCGGCACGGAAAACGCCGCCGCCATCATCGCCCTGGGCAAGGCCTGCGAACTTGCCGGGCAGAGCATGACAATCGAAAACACCCAGGTCAAGGCGCTGCGCGACCGCCTGCAGAGCGAGCTGATGGCCCGCATCCCCCATGCCCGCATCAACGGCGGCGCGGCCGAACGCCTCCCCAACACCCTCAACATCGCCTTTGAATTCGTGGAAGGGGAAGCGATCCTGCTGCTCCTCAACGAACTGGGCATCTGCGCCTCGTCGGGCAGCGCCTGCACCTCCGGTTCCCTAGAGCCGTCCCACGTGCTGCGTGCCATGGGGGTGCCCTTCACTTGCGCCCACGGGTCGATCCGCTTTTCCCTGTCGCGTTATACCACCGACGCGGAGATCGACACGGTTATCCGCGAACTGCCGCCCATTATCGCCCATTTGCGGCAGATGTCTCCTTTTGGCAGGGAGTTCCTCAAGGAACAGTGAGAATTATCGGTTTTTGCTGTTAAAATTATGGGTAGTGTCGATAAATGTCATGCCAAACAGGGTGTGGCGCTTCTTCCACTGATGAAGCAGAAATTCCGGTGCTTCCCAGGGCCGGCCCGGAAGGGGAAGAATCACGGGAAACAACTGGTCCCGCAGGGGGCGGCCACAGTGTGGCCGCCCTTTGTTTTTGCTGGCGTATCGGGAAAAATGCGTTAGAATAAAACCCGGCCGTTCCGATGGGACGGCGATTGAACCTTTTCTGAGGAGTTCCGGTCATGGAGATACGGGTGCCTGAAGTAGGCGAATCGGTCCGTGAAGCGCTTTTGGCCAAGTGGTTCAAGAAGAACGGCGAGAGCGTGAAGCGGGATGATGCGCTGTGCGAGATAGAAACCGACAAGATCACCCTGGACATCAACGCCGACGCGGCCGGGGTGCTTTCCATCACGGTGGTTGAGGGGACAACGGTTCCGGTGGGTACGGTCATCGGCTCCATCGACGAACAACAGGTCGTTGCTGCTGGGGCGTCGCCTGCAACGACACCCGCGCCCCCGTCCCCGGCGCAGGCGGCGGCCGATT
>Ga0207857_1000108_pt1 | contig 25505 bp, 20 predicted proteins | sample LuqExpMetageno22_FD_187780 | JGI IMG/M metagenome (GOLD analysis project Ga0207857, IMG submission 187780) | Tropical forest soil microbial communities from Luquillo Experimental Forest, Puerto Rico - Sample 22 (SPAdes) | ecosystem: Environmental > Terrestrial > Soil > Tropical forest ... | reverse complement strand
TGACACCTGTTTTCGGTGATGTACCGGCTATTGCCATGCTCGCAACCGTAGCCAGGGCACCGATGACAAAGATGCTTATGAGTTTTTTCACCATTCCTTTGTCTCCTTTTTTGATGTGTTTTTCCTTACTTACCAACAGAACTACGATTCATGCGTACTTTTTTTACTGATTCCGGCACCCCCTTCCAGATGGTTTCTGCATCAATCGTGATACAGACTGCCTTCTTTTCGTACCTGTCAACTGCCGTCCATGATTCCATGGTGAGTGTTATCCGATTTGCAATAAGCAAGCCAAGGAATCCGGCAGCGTGCGCCAGCGGCCACAACACCAACCAAATATACGCAACTAACTTATTTTATTAATAATTAAAATGATGCGCCCTGATGTAGGGCTGATATTTTTCCGAGATCCACGGGGAGGCGGGGACGCCTGGCGGCGATTTAACCGGGACAAGCGCCGCCATTTCACGAGACGGGCGGGCGGGTCCGCGCAACACGCAATAACTGCCTGTTTTTACGGGGAATAGGTGTATTTCACGCCCGTTTTTTTCTGCGTCGTGGCCGCCGGGAGCTTGGCCACGGATAAGGCATAGGTGGTGGCGCCGCCGTGGCAACTGACGGTGCAGGAACCGCTTCCGGGAGAAAGGGTTTCGTACACCGCTCCGGAACCGGCGTAGTCGATGTTGAAGTTGATGAGGTGGGCATTGTTGGTCGTGGTCCCGCCTACCCCGCTGCTGGGGAACTTGGGCACCCCGTGGGGGTCGTGGCAGACGTAGCAGGGCACGCCCTGGTCCTGCACATGCGTCTTGTGCAGGGAGGTCCCGGCATTGACGAACCCGGATGCGCTGCCCATGATGAAGCTTTGCTGGTGGCACCGGTAGCACAGGGCGTAGAAGGTTTCGTCATTTCCCAGGTGAGGATACTGGGCAACCGGCGGCATGTCGTATTCCGCGATGAGGATGTGCTCATAGGTGGACCCGTGGGGGCCGTTGGCGCCGGTCAGGCCGACGCCGGCCTTGGCGCTCTGGTCGCTGCCGTGACAGTCGCTGCAGTAGATCTGGCTCATGGAGGAAATGAGCGACAGGCTCCCTTTGGTGGTGGTGCGGGTGGTCGTGACCGGGTGAATGGACGGGTTGTTGATGCTGAAACGGTGCACCTGGTCGGTGTCCGCTATCATCCGGTTGGGCGGCGTGTTGCTGACGCCGCTGAACTTGTAGGCGTAGGTGCCGCCATGGCACTTGAGGCAGATGTCGAATTCGGCGGTGGCCACAGTGCCCTGGTTGTTGATCCTGACACCGTACAGCGGACCGTCCACGTTCGGCGCAACAGGGGCGACGAGGGCCGGCGCGGCCGCCCGGTGGGGGTTATGGCAATCGACGCACTCCACGTGGTACGTTGTGGCCGGCAGCGGCTCCGCCTCGTCGTGGGTGGCGTTGGAAGCCGTGATCGGATGCCGGTAGGTCAGGGTGAATTCCGTGGCCACGTTTTTGGCGCCGGTGTTATGGCAGGTGCTGAGGCAGTTGTCCTCTTCATTCACATAGCGCAGGAGCCGCTGGGGCTGGGGCGCGGTATGGGGCTGATGGCAGTTCAGGCAGCCGGTGGCCGAATCCGCACCCACGACCGGGTAGTGGGCGGAACCGGCCCACCCGCCGTTGGTGGCCCCGGCGTTATAGGTATGGCAGGTGATGCAGAGCGGTGAACCGGCCGGCTTGTTATCCTTGACGAGAAAATTCCCGAATTCGTTGTCGTGGGCATCGTGGCAGGTCGTGCATTGCAGGGAGCCGGACTGGTCGAGCCTGGTTTCGGGGGCAAGGGTCTCCGGCAGGGCAAGCTCCCCGTTCTTCAGGGCGGCCAGGCTATCGTCGTAGAGAAACGAGATGGGATGGTCGTCGGAAAGGTTCTTGGACAGGTTTGACTTGCTCCCTGCCGGCAGCTTGACGGCATTGGTGATCGTGCTGCCGCCGAAGCTGCTGAGGGCAATGGTGCCGTCATGGCAGCTGAGACAGAGCCGGGAGGCCCCGGTGGGGACCTGGGAGACCCCCGCCTTCATGGTCGTGGATGCGTAGGAGGTATAGCCCGTATTGGCCGGAAGTTCCCGGTTCCAGAGGGGGGCCGGGATGCCTTCCCGGCCGATGGCGTTCGAGGCGTTGTGCGGGGCATGGCAAAAAATGCAGACCCGCTCCTCCTCCTCGAAAAAGAAGGTGTTGAAGCTGCCGCTGGCGGAAAGGTTATGGGGGGAAGCTATCACGCTCATTTTAGCCTGCGCGGCGCCGGCGGCGAGCATGATGAACATGCCGACGACCGACGCCGTACACGCCGGCACGAGCCAGCGTCTCACACCGGCGCTATCGAAAGGTATCCTGCTGCTCATGGCTTGCCCTCACCCCGTGGTGGTCCGGCTGTATCGACCGGTTCGCCGGTCCGGAATTCGTCGTCCATCTCCGTATCCGCCGTCTTGGAGATGTGGCGAAAAAGCTGGACGCGATGATTGTAGGTATCGGCGATATATATATAGTCGTTTGCGTCGATGAAGATTCCCGACGGCATCCAGAACTGCCCGCTGTCCGTGCCGTTGGCGCCGAAGTTGAGGACCAGGGCGCCGGTGCTGTCGAAGATCTGGACCGTATCCTGCAACGAGTCGCAGACATAGATAAGCCCCTCGCTGTCCACGGCCACTCCCTTGGGCTTGTTCAGCTCTCCCGGCGCATCCCCGGCGTTGCCGACCTGGTTGACCAATTGCCCCTCGGGGGAGAACACCTTGACCCGGTAATTGAGCGGGTCCGTCACATAGATCTGTCCCCGCCGATCGACGGTGATGTCGGTCGGATGGTTGAAATTCAGCGTGCCCCCCCCCGGCGAACCGAACGTATGCTTCACGGCCCCCTGCCCGTCCACGGCCACCACCGTGCCGGCAACGGTATCCACGACATACAGGAGTTTGTTGACCTTGTTGTAGACAATGCCGGTCGGCCGTTTGAGCTGGCGGAGAAACGGTTTCAGGGTCCGGCGCCCGATATCGTAGACATATACCGTGGCCGCGGTGGAATCGGTAATGTACAGATTCCCCCGCTCGTCTTCCGCCAGGCCGATGGGGGTACGCAGGAGCGTCTCCCCCTCGCCGTCGATGATGCGGTAGCGCCCCTCCTTCGTATCCATGCAGTGGACGCACCCGGCGCCCGGATCGGCGATAAAGAGGCGGCTGCCATCGAACAGGATGCCGTAGGGCCTGGAGATGCGCGTGTCCTCGCCACCGGTCAGCAGTTCGACGGCCTTCTGCCAGAAACCCTTCTCGATGCCCACATCCCGGTACGTGGCAATGGTCTTCACCCAGACGATTTTCGGCCGGGAGGAGAGCAGGGGCCACTGCAACTGAACCGCGGGTCGCTCGGCATAGAAGGGGGTCGGCGTCGCACACCCCGCCAGCATGACGGCGGCCATCAGCATGGCCAGGAGCAGCGCCCGTTTCCGCACTGCGTTAGGTTTGGAAAGGTTCATGCGCACTCTAGAAATACCTCGTAACATCCAGCCGCAGGTAGTCGTCGCGGGTCAGCAGGCTCCCGTAGAAGCGCCAACTGCTCTGTCCGCTCAGGGTAACGGTCAGCTTGTTGAACCGGGCAAACAGGTTTGACCTGAAATAGACAAGATCCGTGCGCCCCGACTTGCCATCCTGCAGGTCGGTCAGGTCAAGCGACATGGACATCTGTATGATCTGGCCTATGGGCCTGCCGAACGACAGCGAGGCGTTCGAGCTCAGCTGGGTGTTGCCCGCCTCCGTACCGATAGGGTCGTAGATCGTGTAGCGTTCCTTGGCCTGCAGGAACAGGGAAACCCGCGGGAACTGGTGTTTATATTGCCACAGTCCTTCCAGGAAGCGGTAACTCGACCGGCTGGAATAAAAATCCTCATAGATGGCACTGTAGGTCTGGTCCGGCAGATAGACGCCCTTGAATCGGAGCTGAGCCACACGGGTATTGCGCAAGCTGTTCTGGGACTGGCCGGATATGAGGCTCTGGCCCTGGTTCGTGAGGGTCCCGCTCAGCGTGTATTTGCCCTCCAGCAGGGAAACGGAACTGGAGAGGCTGATGGTGTCGGTCGCATATTTTATCGAGGCATCGTAACGGACCGTATAGGAGATGAGGATTTGTGTCCCGGGGGCGATCCCCCCGCCGGGAATGATCTGGATGCGGCCGAGGTTTTTGTCCACCGTGTAGTCCACGCCCTCTACATACACTGTGGTGATACCATTATTTACGCTTACGACGCCGTCAATCGACAGCAAGGGGTTTTCGTTGTTGTTGAGCGCGATATAGTCCCCCTGCTGATCGACCGTATGCGCCTCCTTGATATAGCTGAAATCAGTCGTTGCCAGGTTTCGGTCGGTTATGGCGTGCTCGCCGCTGACATCGAAGGTAAGCCGTGATTTTGCGGGGAGTATTTTATGGTACGACAGGGATACCAGCCCCGAATAGCGGGTCTCCCTGCCCCCCAGGGTCAGGGTTTGCACGTAGATCCCGCGCAGTCTGGTATCGAGGCTCTGGAACAGGTGGTGGTGCAGCGAACCGTTGATGGAGCTTGAATTCAATTCCTGCTTCACACCGGTAACCGAGGTGGTTCGGGTTAAATTGCCCAGGTAGGACAACTGGGTATCGAGCGCCTTGCCGAAGCGGCTCAGGAGCGACCCGTTCAAACTGCCGATCTGCTGTTGCACGCCGCTGGGGTTTTCTTCCTTCCAGAGCACGCTGGTGATGAGCGTGTGGTTCCGCTTCGCGCCCAGCAACAGGGTGTTGGCGAGATTGGCGGAAAACATGCCGTTGTTCTGATTGTTCTCGCTGACCGTACCGGTGCTCCTGGTTTCCGTGTTGCTCAGGTTGACGGCAAAACTGGTGCTGCTGACATCCCCGATCTTGTGGATCCCGCTGATCAGAAAGCTGTTGGAGGTCGAATCCGAAACGCTATTGGAGCTATTGACGTCCGTGGTGTCCCGCTCGAATCTGAACTTGAGCGGCAGAAAATCGTGCAGTAGCGACAGTTCGGCCGAATTGACCAGGGTATCGGTGGTGTAGGTCGAGGCAAAGGGGGGGGTCACCGTATCCAGGATCCGCGAACTTTGCAACACGAGCGGAAACCGGGACTGCTCAAGAGCAGTGCCGTTGAAGTTGTACTGGTATTTGCTGCCGCTGCCGTATGACGAACCGGCGGAGCCGCCCTCGTTCAGAACCTGCTGCAGGCCGACGGAACCGCTCAGGGAAAACCGGAACATCTGCGGGTCTACGATGGAGGCGTACGAGGCGAAGTTATATGTTTCCGTGGTGGTATGGGAAGAGTTGCCCGAGCCCGAGTGGTTCGACTCATGCCCCCCATACTGGTACGTCGTATTGAGCCAGTGGTCGAAACCCTGGAACAGGAGCAGACCCTTCTTCTGCACAATTTCAACGTTATTGTCTGCGGAGCCGGTCACAGGAAGGCCGAGAAGAGCAATGATGCATATGAGCAGTACCCGTAGTGGCATCACGCACATTTATTTGAGGAAGAATTTTCTGTTTCCTGAGTGTGGATCATGGCAGTCCGTGCAGACGATTCCTTTCGAGAAGACTTTATCGTGCAGACCCTTGCTCAGGCGTTCCTCATGGTGACAACCGCCGCACAGCTCGTTTGTCGATTTTTTCAACAGTCGCGGGAATTTGGAATCATGGGGGACATGGCAGCTCAGGCAGGCCCCGACCACCGCAGGACCATGGCCGAAGGAACCTTTGAGAAAATTCGGATGACAGACGGAGCAGAGTTCGGCGCGCGGCGTGACGAAACCTGAATCGGTGTTCTTGTCATGACAGTCATTGCAGCGCTTTTCCATGTAGGGGGGATGAACGGAGGCGGCGCCCTGCTGTTCCCCGGCTTTCTGCTTCTGGGCCTCGGCTTCGCGCTCCTCCGCCGTCGCCTGTACATGGTAGTCCTGGCAATATTGATCCGCGGGGGGCATCTTGGGCACACCATCGAAGATGGTGGAGGCGACTTGATACCTGGTGAGCGGATCGCAACCGGCCAGCACACAGAGCACAAGTGCCGCCAAGACAGTTTTTCCCCTCTTTCCCAACAACACCATGCACATATTCCTCAGTAAGGTTTCGGGACGGGTGCGCGTCGAGGCATCCGGTTGAAGGCCGGCAGGACAAAACCGGCCTTCAACCGTCAGCCCTCGCCTGAATCTATTTTTTCATCTCGCCCAGGCCGTAGACGGAAATCCTCGGGATGCACATATTCTGCCCAAACTGGTTGATGACAAAAATCAGTGACTCCAGCTGAAAGCCCTTTACGGCAAACTTCTGAAAGTACTCCAGATTATCCTTTGTGACCGCAATGCCCGCAGGCAAGCTCAACGACCCGGTTTCCAGCCCGGGCCATCCAAAGAACGTAAGCAGATGGAACTTATCGTCAAAAAGCTGAACGACGTTGAGGCCGGCATCGACGACATACAGCCGCTTGGCATCGTCCACGGCAACCCCCTTGGGCCGGGCGAACTGGCCGGGCAGATCGCCGGATCCCCCGACGGATTGGAGAAAGTTGCCGTCGATATCGTATTTCATGACCTTGTTGTTGCCGACATTCGACACATAGATTGCGCCGTCGGGGTCGATGGTCAAACTGCTGGGAGCCCGCAGGCTCTGGTTCGGCTTTTCGCTGTAGCCGAACACCGAAAGCTCTTCGCCGGTCTTCCGGTCCAGCACCCTGACGCGGCTGGTTCCCAGGTCGAGGGCGTAGAGCCGCCCCTGGTAAACGGCGACCGACACGATCTTTGTGTCGGCGCTGAAACTGAACTCGCGGGCAAAGTCACCCGTGGGGGTGTAGACCACGACCTGTTTTCTTCCGGTGTCCGCAACATACATGTAATCGTCCTGGTCGAACGCCAGGTTGATCGGCTCCTTCAACGCCCCCTTCGGGGTTGACATACCCCGGGGATAATCGAATGAACCGTTGACCGGGTCGATGATCGCGACCCTGCCCGCACCGCTCTCGGCCACATACAGCTTGCCCTTGTGCGCCACGATGCCGAAGGACTTGCCGATCTTGCGGATAACTTCCTGCGTTTCCCGTCCGGTCACAACCAGGGAGAATGAACCTTGCGAGGACTTTTCACCCACGTCTTTTGACGTGGTGATCCCGGTGAGATACTGGATGTGCGGCTCGTCGGGCGGCGGCGGGAAGAAGGTCGGCTTGGTCGAGCAGACCAGCTTCGGCTCGCATCCGGCAAGAATGGCGGCAGCCAATGTAATCAGCAGAACCGCCATGAGGGCCTTCGCATTGATACCCAATCTGGTGTGATGAGTTGACATGTAACGCTCCTTACCAATGGTGTCTGTCTTGAAACGGGTGTCCATCGCAGGCTTCAATTGGCGTCTCTGGTCCCGGGCCCATATTCCACGGCCTTGTCCCGATCATATTTGAAAGGCTGGTGGCAGCCGGGGGCGCAACTGCCTCCGGTGTCGGTAAGTTTCAGATTGATCGGGATGTCCCACTCGCCGAACTTGAAACCGTTCTTGTTGATCAATTTTTCACCGTTGCTCGCATGGGGTTCGTGACAGATACGGCAGGTACGCCCCTTGACATTGACCACATGCACGTAATGAAGGTTCCGCTTGCCGTTCCTGAACTTCGTATACAACGTCGTCTCCTGGAAACGGAGCAGGTTCCGGTCATGGCACGACAGGCAGAAATCGTAGATCTTGTCCTTGTAGGGGACATAGATATCAGCCGGGTAGTTCCCCCTGAGCAGACGAAACCTGTCGTTGCCGTGCGGGTCGTGACACGCCTGGCACTCCCCTTTTGCAATGGGGCCGTGCAGGTACTTCTTCCCTTCGATCTCTTTCCTTATGTTCTTCAAATGCGGCTTGCCCAGGTTGTCGGTGCCGTGGCACCCCAGGCAGAGCCCCACGCCGTCACTGGACAGCAATTTTTTGTTTTTGGAAAAATGCACCGCATGGCAGGATGTGCAGCCTCCCTCCTGAACCAGGGGTTTGTGCACAAGCTTGGCTTTCAGGTTTTTTCCAATATCCTTGTGGCATCCCAGACACAGGTCGGGCGTCTTCTTGTTGAGCAGTTTTGCGGTCTGGGAGCTGTGCGGGTTATGACATGCCGTGCAGGGGCCGTTTTTGACCGGGGCATGGATAACGGTGGCTTCCCTGAGCGGCGGCAGAAAATCGACATGGCACTTGAGACAGGTCTCCCATACCGCCCCCCTGAGAAGGGCCTTCTGCTGTGACTCATGCGGGTCGTGGCACTTGGTGCAGGCCCCGACGGCCACGGGGCCGTGCCGGTATTTCTTCCTGAAAGGCTCCGGTTCGTGGCAGTTATAGCAAAGCTCCGACTGGTCGCTGCCCACCCCCAGCAGGAACCGCTCGGCCCCTCCGTGCGGCTTGTGGCAGAAAGCGCATTCGCCGTCCTTTACCGGGGGATGCACGACCTTTTTCTTGCCGATGCGGTCATGGCATTGATAGCACAGGGCTTCATCCTTTGCCGTCAGCGCGAAACTTTTGCCGGACTTCAGGGGATGCTCGGGGTTCACCGACCTGTGGCAGGCGGAACAATCCCCCTCTTTCACCGGTTCGTGAAAATTTCCCGTTCCACCGACCCGGGCATGGCACTCGGCCGTCCTGCACGTGACTTCAGCGGCATGCGCAGGGGCGCCTGACGCCACGGTCACGAAGAAAAGAATTGCAAGAAACGGCCATGCGTTCATGAATACATATCACCGTAGCAGAGGACTAAAGAATTGCCAAAATTTCACCAGCGACATGTAATTACTACATTATTGTTTTTTTGAACAGTACAATATTGCGCAACGGCAGTCCCCGTGACCGCCGCGCCGGTTACACCGTCGCAGTGCCTTCATTCCCCAATCCTGGAAATAACAACAACCAAAGGTCAGCCGGAATGGCGGCCCTTTGGTTGTTGTGGTGTATGGACCTGAGCGGCTGCGGTTCTACTGGAAGGTCACGCTCATGATACTGACGCTGATGTTCGGCTGCAGAGCGGCGGACGTATTGTTGACAGCCGCGCCCGAGGCGACGGCAAAGTCGCCCGCCACCGGCAGGGTGCCGCTGGACGGGATCGCAAACGTCAGCGTCGCGAATTCGCCCAGGGCAATGCCGCTCAGGTTCGTCAGGCCGAGGGTCACGTTCCCGGTCGTGATCACGTTCCCCAGCAGCGACGTCCCGCCGGCTGTACCGGACCCGGACGCCACCGTGGAAGTCAGGGTCAGCCCTTTGGCGCTCGGGTAGGTCACGACGGCATCGATGGAGCCGATTGCCGTGCCCGAGGAGAATGCCCCGGCGGTTTTTACCTTGACGGTGGCCGTGGTCGGCCGGGCCGGAGGCGTGGTGAAGCTGACCGTAGCCGAACCGGACTTGCTGACCCCTGAGGCGGTGGCGACCGCAGTGAGCGTCGCCGAGCCAACCGCCGAGCTGGTCATGGTAACGGTGGCCTGGCCGTTGGTGTCGGTGGTGCCCGATGTGGCGCTCGGCGTCCCGACCCCGGTATTGCTGAAGGTGAGCGGCACGCTGGCAAGAGCGGTGCCGGCGTAGTTTTTGACCGTGACGGTAAAGGTGATGGCGCTGCTGCCGTCAGCCGATGCGGAACTGCTGGATGTGCTGACGGTAACCGTCGCCGGGGCGGCCGGGTCGGGGGTGAAGGTAACCGTCACCGGGTTGCTGGTGACCACCGGGTCGGTGCCGGCCTGTGCGGACAGGGTGATACTCCCTGCCGTTGCAGCGGTCAGGGTGACGGTGGCATTGCCGTTGGCGTCGGTGGTAGCCGTTACGCTACCGGCGCTGGAGGTGGAGCCCGAGGTCAGGGTGCCGCTGCCGTGGGCAATGGTAAAGGTCACCACCGTGCCGACCGGCGGCGGGCCACCGGCCGTCACATTGTTCGGGCCGCCGCCGACCACGCCCACCTTGGCGGTCAGGGTCAGCGGCTGATTGACCACGGCGGTGGAGGCCGAGCTGGAAAGCGTGACGGAGCCGGGGTCGTTGGGATCACGGACCACCGAGACCACGGCCGCGCTCTTGGTGGATGCGGTGACACCGGAAGCGGTGGCGGAGGCGTTGACCTTCACCGTCCCGACGGCGGAGGGGGTCAGGGTTACCGTGGCATTCCCGTTGGCGTCCGTCGTGGTGGGGGTGCCGAGAGTGCCTCCGCTGGTGGTGAAGGTGACCTTGGTGCCGACGGGAACCGCCGTCCCGTCGTATTTGGTGACATTGGCGGTTATGGTGATCGCCTGACTAATGATCGCCGAATAGGTGGGCGAGGAGAAGGCAATACTGACCGGAGCGGTTAAAAGCCCCGACTGGAAATTCGTCGTGAAGGTGGCGTTGCCGGCAAGCGCGGCAGGAGTGGCGGCCCATTCGGCAGAGGTGAGCGTCGAACCGCTGATTTCAGACTTGAGCAGGGTTATGGCCCCGGCGATATCCAGCGAGTTGGTGGCGAGCAGCTGGGAGAACTTGGCCAGGGCAAGACTGTAGTTGATCTTGTCGGGGTCCGTCACGGCCGGGGCCGTGTTCAGGAGATTTGCCGGCAGGGTGGAGATGATGCTGGTCCCCTGCATGAACAGGTTGCTGATGAGGGTGTTGGCGGTGATGATGTCGGCCGGATGCAGTGTTGCGGCCTCTTGATAGGCAAGTTCCGTAAGAGGCGTGATGGCGAGGTTTAACGACCCCGGCGCGGTAACGACCGCCACGGCATGCAGTTTTGTGGTCCCAAGCGTCTTGGGGGCGTTCGTCGCCTCATCGGTATAGGAGGCGCTGGAGCCGGACATGGTCGCGAAGATGGCCCCGGTATAGGAACCGAGGTTGGCCGAGAAAGTCCCGTTCGCGGACGTGGTGCCCGTGGCGAGTTGCTTGCCGATATTGGCCGACGTCGTCACGCTGAAGATCGCCACCTTTGCCCCGGCGACCGGCCCCTTGGAACCCATCCCGCTGATCGATGTGCCCGACGAGTAATCACCGCTGCCGCAGCCATACATAACAAACGCCAGCAGTGCCAGCATGCCCCACAAGATTGCTTTTTTCATTATGCGTACCTACCTCTGGAATTTATAACTACTCTCTGGTTAATGCAAACGTGTTCCCGGAAGAGGTTCCCCGGGCGGGGCGGCAGCCATGGGCCTACAGGCCGACCGCCTTGCGCAGTATCAGCAGGGCGTCAACCGAGGAGATCTTGCCGTCGCCGTTCATGTCACCCCGTGCCAGGGCATCGGCGCTGGCCAAGTTCAGGGTGTTGATCCCGACGGTATACTGAAGCGCCAGAAGGGCATCCACCGCTTTTACCAAACCGTCGTTGTTCATGTCGCCGAGCAGAGCGGTAAGGCTGAAAGAGACCACCTGTGCCGGGGTCGGGGTTGCAACCCCAAAAGTATCGACGGACGTACCGTTGCCCAACTGCCCGCTGGTGTTGTCGCCCCAGGCCCATACCGTCCCGGCGGTTTTACTGGCAACCGTGAAGAACTCGCCCGCTGCGACGCCCGCTGTCCCGGAAAGGACCGTTGCCGGGGTCGGCGAACTGGTAATGGTGCCGGTCCCCAGTTGGCCCACGCCGTTCGCGCCCCAGGTATAGACGCTGCCGTCGCTCTTGAGGGCAACCGTATGGCCGCTGCCGGCGCTCACCTCGGTAACGCCGGTCAAACCACTGGCCGGCACCGGTGCAGAGCTGTCCGTGGTGCTGCCGTCCCCCAACTGGCCGGAACTGTTCCAGCCCCAGGCCTCCACCGTGCCGTCGCTCATGCGGGCAACCGAGTGGTTGACCCCCGCGGCAACCGACGACACGCCTGTCAGGCCCGACACCGCCTGGGGCGTCGCGTTGGCGTGGGCGATCACCCGGCTCGATGACAATGAGCAATTTGATGAAACGGTAAGGGCCGGATCACCCACCTGGCCGCAGCTATCCAAACCCCACGCCCAGACGATTCCATCGTTCTTGAGGGCAAGGGCGTGATAGCCGCCCGCCGCAATACCGGTTACTACACCGGAAAGCGTGGTCAACTGGGTGGGTTTGGCTTCTATGGCGAGTTGACCGGCCGTGGGCTGGCTGCTTGCGTAGGTGAGGGAGGCTCCGTTGCCCAATTGTCCCAGGTCGTTGCGGCCCCACGTCCAGACCGTGCCGTCACTCTTGAGCGCCATGCTGAAACCGGTGCCGGCCGCAATGGCCGTGATGCCCGAAAGCTCGGTGATTTGTATCGGCACCGCCGAGGACGCTATGATGACGGTCGCCCCCGTATCGGGGTTGGTCTGATTGGGGTCGATGGTATCACCCAGTTGGCCGTAGGTATTGTTCCCCCAGGCCCAGACCGTGCCGTCGCTCTTGAGGGCGAGGGAATGGTTTTCGCCGGCCGCCACGGCGATAATGCCGGTGAAGCCGGTCGGCACCGACACCGCGACCGGGACGGTGCTGCTGGTCAGCGTAGAGGAAACTCCGAGCCCCAATTGGTCGGCGCTATTGTCGCCCCAGGCCCAGACCGTGCCGTCGCTCCGCAGGGCAACGGTATGGGCGGAACCGGCTGCGACCTGGGGGGTTGTGGCGGCCGGGACCGAATAGGGAATGCACATCAAAAGGGAAAGACAGATAAGGATGCGGGAGAAGGCGGCGGCTTTTTTCTGCTGTCCGGCTGAACGATGACTGCCCATACACAACACCATTCGATAAATCTCCTTTTTTGCGACGGAAAATCCTGAAAAACCGGTTTCTTTAATTATGTTGAAATTTGGGCAAACCTGTCAAGACATATAAATTTTGGCGCTCCGCCCGGCAGCGCACCGGTGTGATCCATATCACAAATTCGCCGTTTCCACCCCTCCTGATCAAGGAGGGGGAGCACTGTCCAAGGCACTACGGGACCCTCCGGTCCAGGCTGCGGTACTGGATCGCCTCGGCGATATGTTCTTCGCGGATATGTTCGCTTCCCCCCAGGTCGGCGATGGTGCGGGCGACCTTGAGGATGCGGTTGTAGGTGCGGGCCGAGAAACCAAGGCGGTCGGTGACCAGTTCCAGCATGCGGTTGCCGGCGGCATCCAGTTCACAGTATTTCTTGATGAAGCGGGGCGGCATCTGGGCGTTGCAGTGGATCTTCGTGCCCCGGTAGCGTTCAAGCTGCAAGCGGCGGGAACTCTCCACGCGGCGCGCAATCTCCAGGGAACTCTCCGCCTCCCCCCGGTCGGACAGGTCGCGGTAGGTGACCGCCGGCACCTCGATATGGATATCGATCCGGTCCAGAAGCGGGCCGGAGATGCGCGAGCGGTAGCGGTGGATGCCGATGGGGCTGCAGACGCAGGGATGGGCGGGATCGGCCAGATAGCCGCAGGGGCAGGGATTCATGGCCGCCACCAGCATCATCCGCGACGGATAGGTCAGGGTCAGGAGCGAACGGGAGATGGTGACGCGGCCATCCTCCAGCGGCTGGCGCAGCACCTCCAGGACATTTTTCTTGAATTCGGGCAATTCGTCCAGGAACAGCACGCCGTTGTGGGCCAGGGAGACCTCGCCCGGCTTCGGGGTCGTGCCCCCGCCGATCAATCCCACGTCGGAAATGGTGTGGTGGGGGCTGCGGAACGGCCGTGCGGCCATGAGCGCCCGGCCGCTTTCCAGCATACCGCTGATACTGAAGACCTTGGTGGTTTCAATGGCCTCTTCAAAGGACATGCGCGGCAGGATGGTCGGTATGCGCCGGGCCAGCATGGTCTTGCCGGAACCGGGCGGCCCGATCATCAGGATGTTGTGCCCGCCGCTGGCGGCCACCTCCAGGGCGCGTTTGGCGTGTTCCTGCCCCTTGACCTCGCTGAAGTCCTCGCCGTAGTCGCAGCCGCTGCTGAAGAGCTCCTGCAGATCGACCCGGCACGGGTCGATGCCGTCCCGGCCGCTCAGAAACTCCACCACTTGGGAGAGGGTAGTGGCGCCGATGATGTCGATCCCCTCCACCACCGCAGCCTCGGGCGCGTTTCCGGCCGGCAGGATGATGCCCGCCAGTCCGGCCCGCTTGGCGGCGACCGCGATGGAGAGCGCCCCCCGAACCGCCTTGAGGCCGCCGTCCAGGGAGAGCTCGCCCAAAAGGATGTAGTCCCGCAGCCGCTCCCCCTTGAGCACGCCGGTGGCGGCCAGGATGCCGATGGAGATGGGGAGGTCGAAGGCGGCCCCCTCCTTCTTGATGTCGGCCGGGGCCAGGTTGGCGGTGATGCGCCGGGCGGGGAAATCGTACCCCGAGTTCTTCAGGGCCGCCTTGACCCGGTCCTTGCTCTCCTTGACCGCCCCGTCGGGCAGGCCGACCGTGGCGAACGAGGGGAGGCCGGGGGCGAGATCAACCTCCACATCCACCAGGATGGCGTCGATGCCGATCAGTGCGCTGCTTAAGACTTTGGCGAGCATGGGTTGCGATCCCCCCCTCTGGGCTGGTTCCGGTTTCCGGAACCAGCCCGGGTGCATCTCACTGGACGATCTTGAAGGACCCCGGCACTATCTGCCAGTAGGCTATGGTCCGAGTCCAGTAGGTCGCCGTCGAAGGCGGATAACCGTTGATGGCCGACGGCAGCCCGGCCGGCAAGGTATTCACCGTACTCGGCAACTGACCGGAGAAGAGTCCATACTGCGTCTGCCCGAAGGGTATCGAAACAAGGCTTGTCCCCGAGGTGGGGGTGGTCGCCTGGTAGACGACCGCTCCGGCGTTGGATACGGCCTGCAGGGTAAAGGTCACGGGAATGGTACTGCCGGTGCCGACACTCGTATTTGTGCCATCATTGGTAAAACTCGTAGCGCCGGTTACCGAAAAATGAACAATGTTGTCGGCGGCGCTCAAAGTTGCCGTAATACCGGAAATCGTGACGGTGTCTCCGCTTGTGTCGGTGGCCGTCACCTTTCCACCAACAGTGCTTCCGGTGACCGTGACGAAGGACGTGATAAAACCACCCACATTGATCGTCGAACTGCGCGCCGTGTTCGCAGTGCTGGCCGAGGTCTGCTGGATCTGCAAGGTATCACCCGGCCTGAGCGTGTCGCTGCTTTGGCCGGCGCTGAACGCTCCGCCGTTGATCGAATAGAGCGAGTATGCCGCGCTGCTGGAATTGGTGAAGGAGATGGAGGCGGGAAACTGGTTCCCCTCGATGGTGACCACGTTCGATGATATGGCGGTACTGGTGGGGACATTGTTCAGGGTCACGAAGGAAAAACTCGACGGCGCGTAGAGGTTGCCGCACCCGGCAACCAGGATAATCACCGTCAGTATCACTACCTTGCAGCCATTAGACTTCATGTGGATCTCTCCTTTTCCTCACCTACGGGGTCCCCGTGGTTTCTCGGCCGCGCCGGTGGCGCCGGCCCGCTCGCGTCCTGTGCGGTCAGTTGCGGGAAGTACGACGAACTGACCGCACGGGGCACTAATCCTGCGTCAACATGATAAAGCCCATCTGTCTGCCTGTGTCGCCGTTATCCCTGCGATAGGAGAAGAACAGGTCCTTCCGGCAGCAGACGCACAGGTCGGAAACCTGTATCGCGGAAGCCGGCACGCCGGCCGACAGCAGCAGGTCCCGGTTGGCGGCGGCCATATCGAGTCGCCACTTTCCTTCGCCGTGCGCTTCCGCGAACGGCTCCCAGGGCAACCCGTTCTGGAGAAAGGCCTGCCTGACCGGGGCATCGACTTCATAGCAACACTTTCCGATACCGGGGCCGATGGCGGCCTGCAATTCCTTGGGATCGCTGCCGAAGAACGACTTCATCCCGGCGACGGTTTTGGCAACCACCTGTGCGGCGGTCCCCTGCCAGCCGGCATGGACCGCGGCCACCACCCCCCGCGCGGAGTCGCGGAGCAGGATCGGCAGGCAGTCCGCCACGCAGATGCCGATCATCACGCCGGGCTGGTTGGTTATGATGGCGTCGCTCTCCACGCTGGAGAAATGACTGTAGTCCTCATTGGGCTCGTCGATGACCAGGATGTCGCTGCCGTGTACCTGCCGCACGCTGACCAGGGCCTCCTGATTGACGCCGAAGGCGCGCGTGAGGAGACTGCGGTTCCCCTCGACGTTAAAAGCCTGATCCAGGGTGTTCAGCCCCAGATTGAGCGAGTTGTAGGGGGGACGCGACACCCCTTCGTGCCGGGTGGTGAAACCCTGCACGGACCGGTCCGCGCCATCGAAATCGACGGCCAGGTAATGGATGCGCCCCGAGCGCTTCATCTGCATGGACAACTCCTGTGAATAGTGAAACGTGAGAGGTTAATTGGTTAAAAGCCGAAAGTAAATCGTTCGCTGCCTGGCTACTCACGATTCGCCATTCACGTTTTTTACTTTGCCTTCTCGCCGACTTTACGCTTTAATATCGCTGCGCTGGCGATAGCGCCACACGTAGACCGCAATCAGAACGGCACTCGCCAGCACGACCCAGGCCAGGGCCTTGTGGGAATACTGCATGATCAACTGCTGGTTCTCACCGATGACATAGCCGATGCCGGCCAGGATGCTGCACCAGACGCCCGCCCCCGCCAGGGTGTAGAGCGAGAATTTGAGATGGTTCATGCCCGACAATCCGGCCGGGATGGAGATCAGGTGCCGGACCACCGGCAAAAGCCGGCCGATGAAGGTGGAGATCTCGCCGTGCCGCAGAAAGAACCGTTCCACCTTTTCGAACTTTTCCGGCGTAATCAGGACGTATTTGCCATACCTGACGACCAGCGGCCGCCCCAGATAATGGGAAACCAGATAATTGGCATAGGCGCCCGCAAGGCTCCCCAGGGTGCCGCACACAATGGCGGCCCCGAGGTTCATGTTCCCCTGGAAGGCCAGATAGCCGGCCGGCGGCATGACCAGTTCGCTCGGCAGCGGGATCACCGAGCTTTCCATGGCCATCAGCAAAAAGATGCCGGGGTAGCCCATGGAGCCGATGGTATCGAGAAGCCACTGAATGAGGGTATGCATGAAAAGGACTCCCTTGACCTGGGAGGTTGCTGAAAAACAGCCATCTTAGCGCCGATCGGCGTCCCGCTCAACGGGATGACTACGCTATGGCTCCGTCACCGATAATTATGCTCACGCATAATTATACGCCGCCATCCTCGAAAGCCGCCTTGTGCGGCGTGGCGCTGCTACGCCTCCGCGGGCCTTGTCTAGCGGGTGCGGCGATCTGACTATTTTTGAACAACCTGAGTTCCACTGAAGTTTTGTCAAAAGAATTATATACTACTCTTTTATAATGATTCGGGCAACAGCAGATGCACATGCGTCTGCGCAGCCGGGAAAAAGCCGAATATGACTATCCTCGACCGAGTAAAAACCGAGATCCTCACCGGAGACGGGGCCATTGGCACCATGCTCTACGCCAGGGGGATCGGGCTCGACAGCAACTTCGAGCACCTGAACCTCGTGCGTCCGGCGCTGGTGCTGGAACTGGCCCGCGAATACGCCGCAGCCGGGGCCCAGGTGATCGAGACCAATACCTTTGGCGCCAACTACACCAAACTGGCGGCCATCGGACTGGGGCACAAGGTCGGCGACATCAACCGGGCCGGAGCCCGTATCGCCCGCGAGGCGGCGGATGGGAGCACCGTCCTGGTAGCGGGCTCGGTGGGCCCCCTGGTGCGGATGAAGGGCGAAGAACAGGAGTTGACCGCCGATATCATGGAAGGTCATTTCCGGACCCAGTGCTCCGCCCTGGCCGAGGGGGGCGTGGATCTGCTCCTGCTGGAGACCTTCGCCTCGCTGGAGCAGTTGATCGCGGCGGTGCGGGCGGCCCGGACAACCGGCCTGCCGGTCTGCGCCTCCATGGCCTTCCTGGAGGGGGGACGCAGCGGGGACGGCACGACGGTGGAGGCGTTCTGCGCCGCCGTGGAGGCGGCCGGGGCCGATATGCTGGGCGCCAACTGCGGCGCCGGCCCCCTGGAACTGGTCAAGGTGGTGCGCCGGTTGGCGGCCCTGACCGCCAGACCGATCGCCGCCTATGCCAACAGCGGCTTTCCCGAATACCACGAGGGGCGCTACATCTACCGCGCCACCCCCGATTATTTCGCCGCCATGGCCGACGAGATGGCCGCCGCCGGGGCCAACCTGATCGGCGGCTGCTGCGGGACCACGCCGGAACACATCGCCTCCCTTGCCCGCACCCTGGCGGGTAGGCCGCCCGCCCCGCGCACTCCCGCCTCGCTCCGCATTGAGGCGGGTTCGCAGGAGGGCGCCCATCCCGGCGGAGCCTCGTTTCTGGACCCGTGGGGCAGCCGTAAGGTCATCACCGTCGAACTCGACCCGCCCAAGGGCATGGACTGCCGCCGGATCGTGGAGAACAGCAGGCGCCTGAAGGAGGCCGGAGCCGACGCCGTCAACCTGGCCGAAAACCCGCTGGCCCGCCCCCGCATGGGGAATATCGCCCTCGGAAGCATCATACAGCGCGAGGTCGGCATCGAGGTCATCATCCACGTCACCGGCCGGGATCGCAACCTCATCGGCATGCAGTCCGACATGATGGGCGCCAGCCTGCTGGGCTTGCGCACGATCCTGGCGGTAACCGGAGACCCGGCCGCCATGGGGGACCATGCCGGCGCCACCTCGGTTTTCGACCTGCACTCCTTCACCCTGATCAAGTTGCTCTCCGACATGAATCGCGGTATGAACGCCATCGGCAACCCCATCGGCAGCGGGACCGGCTTCACCATCGGGGCGGCGTTCAATCCCAATACCAGGAATATGGCGGTCCAGGTCGAACGGCTGCGCAAGAAGGTGGCCAACGGTGCCCGCTTTGCCCAGACCCAGCCGGTCTACGATCCGGCCCTGTTCCTGGAAGCGCTCGAACAGACCGGGGATTGCGGCATCCCGCTCCTGCCTGGGGTCATGCCGCTGGTCAGCGAACGCAACGCCCTCTACCTGCACAACGAGGTGCCGGGCATCACCGTGCCGGACGCAATCCGCGCCCGCATGAAGGGACTGGAGAAGGAGGCCGGCGCACGGGAGGGGTTGGCCATCGCCAGGGAGTTCATCGACGCCACCTTCAACGCCGCCGGGGGCTACTATCTGATCCCGCCCTTCGGAAAATGTGAACTGGCCCTGGAATTGATCGATTATATCCACGCACGGGAAAGGGAACTGCGATGACACGAACGATCATGGGGGGACTGCTCCTTGTGTGCTGCCTGATGACGGCGGCATGCGGCGCATCGAATTCGACCATCCGCGAGGAATGCGAAAAGAGCATGAAAGCTTACAACAAGATGCTGCGCTGGCATGAGATCGAGGGGGCCGGCATGACCTACCTGGAACCGGAGTTGCGCGACGATTTCCTGAAAGCGGCCGCCGACATCAGGAAACGGGCGGTCACCATCACCGATTTCCGCATCCTGACCACCGAGTGCCTCCCGGACAAGGGAACCGGCGAGGTCGTGGCCGAGTTCGACTACTACACCCTCCCCTCCAACCGCATCAAGACCCAGAACTACCGCCAGGAGTGGGTCTATCGCGAGACCAACGGACAGAAGAACTGGAAGGTGAAGAGCGGCCTGCCGCCTTTCGAGTGAGAGCCGATTTCCGCCGTTGCGGTTTTGCAGCAGCCTGAACGCACGAGAGATACGATGGGACGTCTTGACGAACAGATAACCTCCTTCTGCGCCTACCTGGAGACGGAACGCAACGTTTCGCCCCATACCCTGGCCGCCTATCGCCGCGACTTGCAGCAGTTGGCGTGCTTCGTCGTCCAAGAGAGGGGTGAAGGGGCCTCCGCACGGGAACTGGATCACCTGTTGCTGCGCCGCTACCTGGCCCGACTCGGCAAAACAGCCAAAAAGAGTTCCATCGGCCGGAAACTGGCCGCCATACGGACCTTTTTCCGCTTTCTGCTGCGCCGGGGCGAGATCGACAAGAATCCGGCCGAACTGACCGCAACCCCCAAAAGGGAACAGCGGCTGCCGTTCCACCTGGATATCGATCAGGCCACCGCTTTGATGGAAGCCCCCACCGCGGAGGAAAAATACGTCCTCCGGGACCGCGCCGTCCTGGAGTTGCTCTATTCCAGCGGCTTGCGCGTTTCCGAACTGACCGGCCTGGACATCGGCGATCTCGACCAGGCCTCCGGCATGGTGCGGGTGATGGGCAAGGGGGGCAAGGAGCGCATCGTACCGGTGGGGAATCGCGCCACCCTTGCCGTCCGGGAGTATCTGGCCCAGCGCGGGGAACTGGCCGGAAGCGGGGCGCTCTTCCTCAACACCCGCGGCCAGCGCATCAACCGCCGCAGCGTGGCGCGCATCGTGGATGCCCACGTCCTGAGGATTGCCGCCTTCAAGCACATCTCGCCGCATACCCTGCGGCACACCTTCGCCACCCACATGCTGGAGGGAGGGGCCGACCTCCGGTCGATCCAGGAGCTTTTGGGCCATGCGTCCCTCTCCACCACCCAGAAATATACCCACGTCGGCATCGACCGCCTGATGGAGGTCTACGACAAGGCCCACCCCAAGGCGAAGAGCCCGCCACAAAAAAACGGGGAGTGAAACCTCACTCCCCGTTGCGTTTAGATGGCTGTTTTTCAACAACCTCCTAGCCCAATGCCACCTCGACCTTGTTCCCTTCGCTAACCTTGAGCTTCTTTTCGATACCCGGCCCAACGATGATCGTGCCGTCGTAGCGCCGGTCCATGTCGTTCATGACCATGACCGGGAATGTTCCGCTCGTGCCCGCAGCCTCGTTGGCCAGCTTCAGCTTCTTGAACGGCGCTTTGTAGAACTCGCCGATGTATTTGGCGGTGGGTTGGCTGACGGCGATCATGCCGAGTGAGTCGAAACTGCTGCTCGCCTCCCTGTTTGCAAGGTGGCTGACGCGCAGCCTGAGGATACCGGCGGCATCTCCCCGAGGCGCGGGAATCCCGTTCCGCTGCCCCGGTTCCGCGGGTTTCTCCGGTTTCGACAGGAGCGATTCCAGCTTTTTGACCGCAAGGTTGAGGGTGATGGACAGTACCTGGAGATTGACATTCTTGGCGCACAGCAGACAGAGTATGGCACCGGGGAAGGGCCTGACCAGTATGCGGCCTTCGGCGTAACGCAGGTCGATGATATCGAGGGTCTGCTCGATCTGTAGCCCGCGGATGCACTCCAGCGTCAGGACCGCAGCTTTTTCGAGGGTCGGAGTATCGACCAGTGACGGAAAGGCGTGGGCGAGAACCACACCCTTGTTGCTGAAAACAGCGCTCCCGATAACGCCTTCGACGCCGTTTATATGCCGCAAGATATCCTGCATGCTGCGCGTCTCCTACTTGGTTTCCGTCCGGAAAGGGGTCTTTTTCGCCCATGCGGCGTCAATCTTCGGGCTTGCTTGTGCGGCGTACTGATGTACGCCTCCGCGCGATACCTTGATTTCCTGGCCTGGACGAAAAACTCCGCCTTTCCGAATCGCAAACAAGCTTGTTTCCTGCCCGGAGTTTCCGGATAGGAACTACTTGGCGGGGATCAGGACCGCCTTGATTTCCCGTTCGACACCGTCCAGATTGGATTCCGGCCTGACGGCGATCGTGAGGTAATGTTGCTTGGAATCGTACATCAGCAGGTGATAGTTTTTTGTCTGTACGGCTGATGCCTTGAGTTCCCCCAACCCCATCAGTTCGCCGAAACGATTGCCGGTGGCGGCCAGGAAAAGCCCCCTGGTGGCCAGTGCCATGGCCTCGGCGCTGGTATCCTGGAGCGGGTGCCCCTCTTTATCCAGCAGTACCGCATAGGTCACGGCGCCAATGTCCTGAAGCCGCGCCGCGAGCTTGCTCATGGTCCGCCGCGGCGTCACGGCCGGACTCGCCTCGCCACTCTCCGTGGAGGTTCCGGCATTTTCCTCATCCATGCGGCGCAGCGCTTCGAGGAGCATGAAATCGGTACGATAATGGATCGTGCAGACATTGGAGGTTATTTCGGGGTGGATGTCGAAGATGCCGCCGGGCCATTTGATAATCCGGTAGATGGCCTCCTCGCCGACCTCCTCGCCCAGCTCGGCATGGATGATCTCGCCGTCGACGAAATAGATGGCGCCCTTCTGACCGCCGTATTCGACAGTGATACAACCCGTGTACCTGTTGTGGCCCTTGAGCTGGATGACGTCCGTGAGGGAAAGACCCGCCACGGCGCCCTGGAAACCGCTTATCGTATCAGCCATCGCTACCGTCCCGGAGGTGAAATTGATCATGTGGTGACAGGCGGGCAAACCGCGTTATTTAAAACACAACTGCGTGGCAAGTTCAAGCAGTAAATAGCCGGGAAAAATGAAAAAACCCCGCCGGTAAAACCGGCGGGGTCGGGATAAAACGGAGCCTGTCGTCTTATTCACACAGATCGACTTTAACGTCCCAGTTCTTGATCTTCATGGTGCCGTTCTTCTCCAGGTTCAGATGCATCTTGAAGGCGCGGTCCCACAACTGCGGCTCGTGGCCGACCTTGCGCCTGAGGCAGTCGGCCTTGGCCATTTCAAAGTACTCGCTGAGGATCGGCTTGTAATCCGGATGGGCACACTTGTCGATGATGACCTTGGCACGGTCGCGCGGGCAGAGTCCGCGCAGGTCGGCCAGCCCCTGCTCGGTAATCACGCAGTCCAGGTCGTGTTCGGTGTGGTCGATGTGGGAGCAGTGCGGCACCACACAAGAAATGCCGGTCGGGTCGGTTTTGCTCGGACGGCTCGACGGGGTGTGCATCATCTTGAGGAAACCGTTGCGCAGGAAGTCGCCGGAACCGCCCAGGCCGTTGATCATGCGGGTACCACCCACCAGGGTCGAGTTGGCATGGGCGTAGATGTCGATCTCCACCGGGGTGTTCATGGCAATGACCCCCAGGCGGCGGATCGGCTCCGGGGCGTTGGAGATGGAAAGCGGCCGCAGGGTGATCTTGTCGAAATATTTGTCCATGTTCTCGAAAAATTTCGGGAAACCGGGTGTTGCCGAAAGCGAGAGCGAACAGGAAGAGGCGTGATCCAGTTTGCCCGAATCGAACAGGTCGAGCATGGTGTCCTGAAGCACCTCGGTATAGACGGACAGATTGTAGAACGGTCCCTTGGCCAGGCCGCCGATAACGGCGTTGGCGATGGAACCGACGCCCGACTGGATCGGCAGGAGATTGTCCGGCAGGCGGCCCATCTTGACCTCATGGGTGAAGAAGTCGATGATGTGGTTGGCGATGGCTTCGGAGGTATCGTCCTGCTCGGCGAAGGCACGCCCCTGGTCGCGGAGCTTTGATTCCACCACCGCCACGATTTTCTTCGGATCGCAGGGGATCGAGGTGGAGCCGATGCGGGAACTGGCCTTGGTGATGTCCAGCACCTGGCGGTTCGGCGGGGTGCCACAGGAAATCAGGTCATGGATACCCTCGAATGAGGGCTCGCCGGTGTTGACCTCGATGATGATCTTGTCGCAGACCATCAGGATCTCCGGAATGACGCCGCAGGAGGAGGTGGGAACCAGGCTGCCGTCCTCGGTGATGGCGGAAACTTCGATGATGGCCAGGTCAAGCTTGCCGGTTTCGCTGTCCTTGGTGTAGAAACCATAGCCCAGATCCTGGGCGAACAGGGACAGGTGCTTGTCGCCCATGCGGATACGGCCTTCATTGATGCCGGCGGCGATGTTCTTGCCGGTCTGGTACGGCCAGCGACGGTCGACCATGTCGAGGGAGGCCCAGCGGTCTTCGGTTTCGGCGCCTACCGAGGCACCGATGAACAGGTTGAATTTCCATTTCCCCTGAAGATTGTTCTTTTCCACATGGTCAGCCACGGCAATGGGGACGACCTTCGGGTAGCCGGCCGGGGTAAAACCGGACCAGCCCAGGTTCATACCCGGCTTGAAGAACTGAATGGTGTCTTCGGCCGTCATGATCTTGCTCAGAAGAGACTTGTGGCGTATGCGATCTTGCAAGGTACCGTACTCGGACATCTGTTACCTCCTGTTTGCAATTAGTGTCTACAGGCTCATACCGTCCTGAAAATCCCAGCGGCGACATCATGCGGTTACTTGGTAAAAAATAAATAATTACATGTGGTTGCAGCCAAATAATCTGTGTTAGGCTGAGTAGAACTGAATTTTACTATCGCAAGAAAGTTTAGTCAAGTTAAAATGTATACAGTTTCCGGAACTCTGCCCGGCGAGCGCCGGGCAGGCACGGCATGACACGCACATCGGGAGGTTGGCCGCTCAATCCTGGTAATCGACGGCGACGATGGAGGAACACACCGTTTTCATGTGGGGCACCACCTCTCCGGCATGGTAGGGATGAACCTGATAGGCCTGAAGGTCGTCCATGGAGTCGAACTTCGTCACCAGGGCGATGTCATAGGAACGCTCCGAGCGGATGACGTCGATACCGGCCTCCAGGTGACGCAACTGGGGGATCTTGCCCCGCATGCTGAGCAGTTTCCCGTGGGTAACGGCAAGGTTGTCGGCGCTCGCATCGGACAGCTTGAAAAAAACGATATGGGTGATCATGGCAGGGTAACTCCTTGGCTGATGGCTTGGCGTGGCCCCGGAAGGTGGTTATCGGTATACCGCGCCGCGTTGCCGGTGTCAATGCCGCCCGCGCCTCTCCCGCGTGCTTGCGGATCGTCACTCCTGTGCTACAGTCTTGATAGACACACAAATTCGTGGATACGGAGGTCGCCATGCCGGAAAGACTCTTGATACCATCCGTCGAGATGAGGCTCGGTTCCCTGCTGGAATTCAGCCGCAGGCGGGACCAGGAAACTTCATCCCCCCACAAACACAAAGCCAGACAGACCATCACCATCTCCCGGGAGTTCGGCTGCGAGGCATACCCTGTGGCAGAATACCTGCGGGAGCTCATGGAGAAGAAGCACGGCGAACCATGGGTACTCATGGACAAGGGGCTCCTGGAGGAAATCGCCCATAATCACGACCTGTCCGCCGATGTCATGAACAGCCTGGGCGAGAAGAGCCGCTTTCTGGACGAAATGCTGGCCACGTTCTCTCCGCGCTGGAAAAGCGAGAAGGACTATTTCCGGGTATTGTGCCGCCACATGTTTTCCCTTGCGGAACAGGGCAACATGATCATCGTCGGCCGGGGCGGGTCCATCGTTACCCAAACCCTGAAAAACTGCTTCCATTTTCGCATGTACGCCTCGCCGGCCTTCAAAATACGTTCCATCACCCGCCGGCTGGGCGTCGAAGCCGAAGAGGCCGAGAAGATCATCGCCAAGAGACAGGAACTGCGGGATAACTTTATCCGCGACTTCCTGGATCAGGATGCCCACGACCTGAGTTTTTACCACATGGTATTCAACAACGACAAAAACAGTGCTGAAACCATCGCCCGCACCATTGCGGGATACGTGGCGGGACATTAGACCGCGCCTCTCCGGAAGGGTCGGAGGACGGAACAAGAAAAGGGATGCCGGAAGGCACCCCTTTTCGTTTGCATATCAGCAGGTTGTTCAAAAATAGTCAGATCGTCGCACCCGCAGGAAGACCCAAGGAGGCAGCCCTCTCTCTATCTCTCCCCCAGAGGGGGAGAGCATGCCGTGCCCTCTCCCTCCGGG